>Ga0126304_10000159_pt1 | contig 22614 bp, 18 predicted proteins | sample Plot25_FD_92538 | JGI IMG/M metagenome (GOLD analysis project Ga0126304, IMG submission 92538) | Serpentine soil microbial communities from UC McLaughlin Reserve, CA, USA - Plot25 | ecosystem: Environmental > Terrestrial > Soil > Grasslands | place: USA: UC McLaughlin Reserve, Lake County... | reverse complement strand
TGGAGCGCTTCCGGAGATATGTACAAGCGAAATCTTTTCCGATAAATAATATTTACTAAGTACACATAGGGAATCCACATCAAAAACAGAAGGGCATACTCCTCAATCCAGAAAAAAGCAAGGGCTGTAACTATTAAACCAAGCGGTAAGCCCGCTACCAGCATTCTCCGAAAAGGGAAAGTTTTATCAATTGTATGTACAGTATGCGCTATTGGCTTAACGGCCTGGTGATACGAGGCAAGCAACCTGTTGATATACTCTTTTTTTGTAATAGGCAAACGCATACGTTGCTTTCTTTTTGCCTTTTCGTTTTGAGCCTGGTGAAATTCCAGCATATACAAGCCGATTTTCCGCCGAATCCAGTTTGCTTCCCACGATATATATTGAATTTTTGAAAAAGGCACGAGATTCTGCCTGGTGCTGATCAAACCGGTTCTTATGCGAAGTCCTTTTCCCGTCTCATTGCACGTAAAGTTTGAATAGTTTAACGTAATTCTCACCAAAGACACAAGAACAGATACTATTAAGACAAAAACAATTAAGACTACTACGGAAACCAGTGAAAATCCGATCGCGGATGATGACTCCTCAACGAATCTTATTACGCGGTCACCAAATACTTCGGAAAGATCCTGCAGGGCTGATATGCTGAAGGCGAGTACGATGAAAAATGCCTGCAGATGATTTGCCGAAAGTCCAAGCTTAAGTATATCAAGAGCCGAAAGTTGTATTATTGGGACTTCCACATCCCCGCGTGTAACATATGCGCCTTCGTCGGTTTGTTTCTCGTGCCGCAGAAGAAACTCCTTAAAACTCTCGGCTTTGCCACTCGAAATTGCGTCAATTTCAGCTTCGGCTTTTTCCGAACCGGCCGTATCGATTGCCAGCCTGGAAACGTCCAGCAGTTGGTGTACGAGGTTCTGTTCAATGTGAACAGATTGAATCTTATCCAGTGGTATTGTAATTACCCGTTTACTTAAAAAACCTTTCTTGATAATAAGGTTCTCCTCCTGGATATAAAAGCGGAAGAAATAAAAATCAACCAGGGAACGGATTAGGATAAATGCGGGGATTCCGATCAGCAGCATTTCAAATGTGTCAAAAGTCTTGTCCTTTTCTCTGAAAATAAACACGAGTAAAAGCGGCCAGATTACTTTCACTACTGTAACAAAAGCCTTGTAAATAATGACGAGTATGCCTGCGTTAGCCTGCCTTTGCGGAATATTCCAGTTATGTTCCCGGCTGCCCTTCATTAATTATTTTTTGAGTGATCCATTCTTTGATCCCATACGCGTCTGCTTCTTTTAAGCCAGGTATTTGCAAGTCCGCATCATTAGTGCCCGCGGTATATAGTATAAGTGTAGCCAACCCATATTTCCTCTCAAAAAATCCCGTATTCACACTGCTATGTTGGATTCGGTTAAATGGACAGGTGCTAATTGTTTGAACAATCCATCCACTGCGATAAATTATATCCTTATCACGCAGGGAGTAAGCTTTTCGTGCAAACGATTTTGCTTGAAAAAAAAAGTAGGAGATGGTTATTATAAGCCAACCTCCACCAATTATTAAGATCCAAAGAGGACGCTGTAAAGATTGAATTGAAAAAATTAATACGATACCGATAATTAGCAGGATAGCAGAAGAGATGGCCCATTCAATGCGTATAACTGTCAGATAAGATCTTTCAACAGGAATGAAGGGTACATCTTCAGCTCTGGGAAGCAACTGGATATTGAACGGTTCATTTAAAAAATCCATTCAATAAAATTACTGAACTGCAAGGAAGATTGATTGGAATTTGTGGCCACGGATTACTCGCGGATTAAATCCGTGCAAATCCTGTAATCCGTGGCAGAATTTTTAGTACCCTCTGTAACTTCCGAAAACTTTTTTGAGGATCTCTGTTGTCCGTGCCCGCGGATTAGCACGAATATTCGCTTCTTCCTTTTCGATCTGATCGAAAAGTGCCATTGTAGCTTTATCAACAACGTACGATGTGAGGTCGGGATTTATTTTTTTAAACGTTGTGGGAATATTATTATACAGTGTTACAATTTCCGAGTAGTACCGCGTTGCTTCGAGTTTCACAAGGGAACGGTCAATCACCGGCGAAAAAGCGACAACTAATTTATCGCGTGTTTTTTGCCTGAAGTAATTAGTAGCAGCGTTGCTTTCTCCGCCAACGATATTAATCGCATCGGCAATTGTCATTTCTTTGATCGCGTCAACAAAGATGGGAGTTGCATAGCCAACGGCATCTTCGGCAGCACGATTGATCTGTAGAATAGCGCGATCTACCTGGCTGCCCAAACCGATTGTTCTTAGCGTTTTTTCAATCCTGATCGCATCATCCGGCAGGAATAGTTTATACGCATTATTTCCAAAGAAGCCATCTTGCTTGTTAAGGACAGCAATTCCTTTTCCGGTGCCTTGCTGAAGTGCCTGTCGAATACCTTCAGCAGCTTCCGCTTCAGAAACGCCTAAAGCATTTGGCAAACTTGATAATGTGTCGCATGAAGTGAAGAAGATAGACGATAGGGCGAGGGTAGTAAATATTTTTTTCATACTCTTAGTTTATTGCTGAGTTTCAAATTACCTGCCAAACGAAATGGCCATCCAGGGCTTTAACGAACTGAACACATAATCTATTTTTAATCTTTTAAAAATTAGCAAGCTGTTTTTAAACCCTGACTATTGAGTCACGGGTCGGGACTCATCAATGGTCAATGGGGAGCGGTTAATTGGCAAAACTAAATTTTGACCGTTACGTTTGTGTTTGATTGTGAACTGCGACTACATTTGCGTCCCACCCCAGCACTCCGACTCCCCACTCCGAACTCCCGACTCCCAAGTGCCTTGCTTCCCTTAATTTTGCGCTTCAAATTCAAATAATGCAAACAGCGCAGTTATCGGAGCAGGAAGTTATCCGCAGGAAAAAGTTAAAAGAATTGCAACAGCTTGGAATCGACCCATATCCAGCTCCCTTGTACCCCGTCAATACATCATCAACTTATATAAAAGAAAATTACAAAGGCGAAGAGAACAAAATTGATTTTGCAAATGTTTGTCTTGCGGGCCGTATCATGAGTGTCCGGGACATGGGCAAGGCCTCCTTTGCTTTACTACAAGACGCATCCGGAAAAATCCAGCTATACATACGAAGAGATGATATCTGCGCGGGTGAGGATAAAACTTTATATGATAAAGTATGGAAACACCTGGCAGATATTGGTGATATCATTGGAGTGAAAGGCTTCGTTTTTACCACCAAAACCGGTGAAACATCGGTTCACGTTACAGAGCTGAGCATACTTACGAAATCACTAAAACCATTGCCGATCGTAAAAGAAAAAGAGGGTGAAACATTTGATGCAGTGACTGACCCGGAGTTTAAGTACAGGCAGCGGTATGCAGACTTGCTGATCAATCCACAGGTGAAAGAAACATTTGTCAAGCGTACAAAACTTATCAACGCTATTCGGGACTTTCTAAACGACCAGGGAGCCCTCGAAGTGGATACTCCTGTGCTGCAAAGCATTCCCGGGGGAGCTGCTGCCCGGCCTTTTGTTACACATCATAATGCGCTCGATGTTCCTTTTTATTTGCGGATCGCTAACGAACTTTATTTGAAAAGACTGATTGTTGGTGGCTTTGATTGGGTATATGAATTCAGCCGCAACTTTAGGAATGAAGGCATGGACCGTACACATAATCCCGAGTTTACAGTGCTTGAATTCTACACGGCTTATAAGGATTATCTATGGATGATGGAAAAAACAGAACAGTTGCTTGAACGCGCGGCCATCGCGGTAAATGGAGTAACGACTGTTACTGTTGATGGCAAGCAACTTGATTTTAAAGCTCCTTATAAGCGCATCACTATGTTCGAGGCGATTAAGGAATATACTGGAACAGATATCAGTAACATGGATGAGGACCAGTTAAGAAATCTATGCCGTGAACAACATATCCATGTTGATAACACCATGGGGAAAGGAAAGTTGATAGACGAGTTGTTTAGCGAGAAATGTGAAGATAATTTTATTCAACCAACATTCATTATCGACTACCCGGTTGAAATGAGTCCGCTGACTAAAAAACATCGCAGTAAGCCAGGCCTGGTAGAACGATTTGAATTGATCGCTAATGGTAAAGAGATAGCCAACGCTTATAGCGAACTAAATGACCCAATTGAACAGCGTGAGAGATTCGAGGAACAAAGCAAACTGATGGAAAGGGGAGATGATGAGGCGATGTTTATTGATTATGACTTCTTACGTGCGTTGGAATATGGGATGCCACCAACTTCAGGTATTGGTTTTGGTATCGATCGGTTATGCATGCTACTCACCAGCCAACCATCGATCCAGGATGTACTGTTATTCCCGCAAATGCGGCCCGAGAAACTTGAGTAAGAGTTCTCAGAAAAATACAGATTTTTCCCGTTTTTCCCCCTTGGTTGGGTCAGTCTCAAGTGAGATATTTGATAAGTGATTAATCATGGGTTATTGAAAGAACTAACTAACGAAGACTAATAGTTATACAGCGTGAAAACAGGGTGGCTAACCTTTGGAAATTAGCAGTGAAAACTACTTAATGATGAAGTATTTCATCAAGTGCAAAAATGGTAGGCTGGACGGCGGGGGAGGGAGGGCCCCGCAGGGGGAATTGGTATTGACTAAAGCAACCATGAGTTGCTGGGCTTTTGTCATTCACAGAAATACCTACAATATAAAAAGAATTCACCTCCTCGTTATTCGCCTAATTACCTCCAATTCGCGCGACTGTTACAAAAAGAGGTCGGGCATCAATTTTTGCTGCGGATTGACGGCATACTTTGTAAAGTCTGTAACTCCCTGTTCTCTTAAAACATCTTCATCAATGAAGAAGTTTCCGGTGCATTCGAAAGATGGTTTTTGAAGTATGTAATACGCCGCTTCTGCTACAATTTCGGGTGTCCGACTGCGCTGTACCAGGAAGTCTCCTCCCAACAAGTTTTGGACTGCAGCTGTCGCGATAGTAGTCCTTGGCCAGAGGGCATTTGCGGCTATGCGGTGTGTTTTCAATTCTTCAGCGAGGCCCAAAACAATCATACTCATTCCGTACTTGCTCATCGTGTAAGCAAGGTGCTTTGCAAACCAGTTGGGATCCATATTCAATGGAGGTGATAGGTTAAGTATATGGGGATTATGAGCTTTCTTCAATGCTGGAACACAGGCCTTACTCATCAGGAATGTACCACGAACATTAATGCTCTGCATAAGATCAAATCGCTTGGCCTCCATTTGTTCAGTTGGGTAGAGGTTGATGGCGCTCGCATTATTAATAAGTATATCAATCCTTCCGAATGTGCTGAGAGTTGTCTTGACAATGTGATCGATACTCTCTTCGAAACGAATGTCGCCCTGTAGTGGCAATACGGTACCCGGTCCTGCTTTAGCAATCTCTTCAGCGGCTGTAAAAATTGTTCCCTCGAGCTTTGGATGAGGTTCGGCGGTTTTTCCAACGATCACAGTATTTGCTCCTTCTCTCGCAAGCCGGAGACCTATCGCTTTACCAATTCCGCGCGTAGCGCCCGTGATAAGCACGGTCTTGTTTTCGTATAGCATAAAGTTCGAAATGGTTAATACTATAAATATAAGCGCTTTATATTTCGATTTAAGCGTGTTTTGGGGAAATACGAAAAGAAAAATAGTGATATTACGATGGCACACGGTAAATCGTGAATACTTAAAATACAGCGTTTGTGCTCTTGTGCCTGCTCGAGACGAACATTAGGTTTGTATTGTCAATTGATTGATTTGACGGATCACAATCCAATGTCTGAAAAATCCGAGTCCAAAAAATCCAGAGAAACCAAAAAGTCCAAAGTCCAAAAAACCAAATCCAAAAATCCAGAAAGACCAGAGTCCAAGAGTCCTTAGTAAGACCAGATCCAAAGTCCAGAAAAACCAGTTCAGATTCGAAATCAATGAATGAGGCAACCAATTAAATCCAAGAGTCCAGAATCCAAATCCTATTGAAATGTAAACCCTAAAATTTGTACCCATTGAAGGCCAAGCAAAATGTTGGTAAGGTTTCGTACAAAAATTTTTAAGCAGTCCTGAGAAATCAGGACTGCTTATTTTTTAGCATCTCCGATTTTTAGTTCTCAGTGTCTGAGTTGCGAGTTCTAAGGTTTAAGCTCTGAATTTGGAGTTCTAGCTTGTTCGTCACGAGTTGGAATGTCAAGTTGGAACCGGGAAGCATAACTACCAATCGGAACTCAAAACTGAAAACTTAAAACTCAGAACTCAAACTGACAACTCACAACTCAGAACCCGGAACTAAGAACTCCCAAGGAACCGGAATTTCGGAAATTCAGGAATTCCGAACTTGCAACACCTGATCTAAGAACTTGAGCAATATCATCATTTCAAATAAATCTGGAATGTCAACCGTATGAACCTCCATGCGTTAGCCAGAAGGCGGAATTACCATCGTAAAAACCCCTATGATTTAAAAGTTCACCGGACTATTTTTGAGTCGTTCACAATACAACCACAGCACTCCGGACACATGAAAAGCCCAAATGTCCGTACCCCCGGAGATCGCCTGCAACCTCCCCAATATTCTATGCTGAATCGATAATAATCCAAACCCTCAGGGTCGGCATTGTTTCACCTTAAAATGAAAACAATGTTGAGTTTTAGATTACCGGGAGCCATTTTCTTTTGCATTCTATTATTACTTATCACGATCCCGGCCATTAGTTTCAATCCCATCAAAACAGATGGACTAACACAAAAGTTTATTGATTCGGCTTCAGCACCAAAAGCACCGCTGAACACACAGGCAACACAGTTTGTAAGCAAGTACCTCAAGGAAAACGGCGAATGCCTGCAAGGCGTGAAACAAAAAAGCAGCGCCAGCTTTGAAGTAATTGATGGCGTATTTAATAGATATGACCTGCCCATCGAATTGAGATACCTGGCCGTAGTGGAGTCGGAGCTCAATCCCAAAGCCGTATCGCATGTTGGGGCCGCAGGACCATGGCAACTGATGCCTGCCACGGCTAAAACTTTGGGTCTGAATATTACTCGCAAATATGACGAGCGAAAGAATTTGAAAAAAAGCACCAACGCAGCTGCGCTTTATCTAAGAGATCTTTACGCTCAGTATGAAGATTGGTTACTGGTATTGGCCGCTTATAATTGTGGGCCCAGACCCGTAAACAACGCGATTCGCAATTCCGGTAGCCGCAATTTCTGGAAATTGCAGTATCATCTTCCCGCCGAAACCAGAGCACACGTGAAAAAATACATTGCCACTCACTATTATTTTGAAGGTTCGGGCGGGATAACCACCCTTACGAAGGCGGAAAATATCAGATATGCACAAACGCTGTCACAGTGGGTGTCTGACCGGGCGAAAGCGAACGCCGCTTCTGTGATCCTTGCAGAGAATGCTGAGAGCAACGTAATTACTGACTCAATTAGCAAGAAGGTTGCTGTTCTTAAATAGGCTTGTTGTTTACATTTAAAATCATGTCATACCTGAACCCAAGGTTCGGGTGTGGCATATTTGGCAATATAAAAGCCAGTAAGGCGAGGCGTTCCTATTTGTTGGCAATAATACCTGATATGATTGACGCCGGATCCGCTTGACCAGAATCCTGGCGGAGCTGCCTGGTTACCTTCATAATCTCAGAACCGCTCATCTCAAAACTATTCGCAATTTCTCTTAGGTCATTCCGATCAATGCCAAGGTTGTTTTTGAGTAGTCCACGCTGCCATAAAACTAACCTCTCTGCCGCATCGGGAAGTGGAAATTGAATAACATAGCGAAGTCGGCGAATAAATACATCGTCTATCTGGCTTTTTCTGTTGGTTGCGAAAAGAAGCACGCCGTTGTAAGCGGCTATTCTTTGTATGAGATAAGAAAGCGTAGGGTTGGCATACCTATCATGCGCATCTTTCAGCGCTGTGCGCTTGCCAAACAAGGCGTCGGCTTCGTCGAACACAAGAATCCAATTCTTGCTTTCAGCACGAGAAAACATTTCTCCCAGGTGCTTTTCCGTTTCGCCGACATATTTTGAAACTAGTGCTTTCAGATCAATCCTTACCACCTCGCTTCCTAACTCCTTACCCAGTAATGTTGCAGCCATCGTTTTGCCCGTTCCATGCGGTCCGAAAAAAAGCGCCGTGACAGATTGCTTTTGTTTTGCGCTCTCATATAATTTCGCGAGCTGCTGAAATGCAGATTCGTTCAGCACCAGGTCTTTCCATTGATGATCCGTTGTTAACTGTTGTTCGATTGGCATAGCGCTGCAAGATACTGAACAAGGCAATATCCATTACACGTGATCAGGCATGATTTTAAAACATCGAAAAAAAATGATTTGGTTGGCAGTCATAAACCAAATACTGCCACCATTGTTGTGCACATTACATTTACTGCAGAGCCTCGTGATAAGTGAATCCTGGAACCCTATATATTAATTCTACAACACTGAAATGAAAGTCAGAAGGCGCTTCGCGCGAATTTTTGTATTGATTGTGGTTTTCCTCCTTTGCTATGGAATTTATTATTGTTGGGTATCATTCCCTGTAGTCACAGGCTACAGTGCTAAGATCTTATGCTCGGCAATTTTTGTATCGGGAAGAACCGAAGGCGATGTGAAGTCACAGGAGCTGGATTATACACCGCTGAATTTAGCCAACAGCATCGTTAACTATGAGGACTCCTCTGTAACCTCTTCAATGTTCGGTTTTGCGAATCGACGGCGATTTACAGGAAGGGTTTGGGAGCAACAATGGTGAATGACCTGTCAGAACAGCAGATCCGATCACAACAATTTGCACAGGCTTTAATGCCCAATGTACAACCCGACAGTATCCCATGGCCAATGGGTGATAAGTTGCAGAATAGCATACCCTCAGAGGTGGATTCGAGTCGATTGGAAGCTGCAGTACAGAATCTCTTCAAGGAAACCGATACAACAAACCCGAACCGAACCAGGGCTCTTGTAGTGGTGTACGACAACAACATCATTGTAGAAAAATATGCGCCGGGCTTTTCAAAAAACATAAGGCTAACAGGGTGGAGCATGACAAAAAGCATCACGAGTGCAATTGCCGGAGTGCTGGTAGAACAAAACCGGCTGAATATTGATGCTCCTGCACCTGTTCCAGAATGGAAAGAAAATGATGATCCGCGTCACCAGATAACTACCAGGCATTTGCTCCAGCAAACGACAGGATTGAAATTTGAAGAAGTATACTCAAAGAGCTCTCATGCAACAAGAATGCTTTGTGAACACGGCGATATGGGAGCCTACGCAGCTTCCCTTCGTCTGCAGCATGCTATTGGTTCAAGATTTCATTACAGTAGTGGGAACTCAAATATTCTTTCGAGGATCATCCGGCATATCGTCGGGGATAATGATTATCATGCGTTTCCTTATGAGCAATTATTTTATAGGATTGGCATGTACAGTATAGTACTGGAACCCGATGCATCCGGCACATTTGTTGGTTCTTCTTTTTGTTTTGCAACGGCCCGTGATTGGGCAAGATTCGGATTATTATACTTAAATAACGGAATGTTCAATGGCCAGCAGATATTATCCCCAGATTGGGTGAAACAATCCGTAACTCCATCCTCAGTCGCGGAGCAAGGTGAGTATGGTTTTCAGTGGTGGCTTAATAAAGGAAAGGCTGGTCGTCGTGAAAACCGTTTGTTTCCCACCTTACCTGAAGACTTGTTTTTTGCTGACGGATTTGAAGGACAGAATGTATTTGTTATCCCCTCAAAGAAACTGGTAGTAGTAAGGCTCGGGTTTACAAGGAAAAAGGAGTACGGGGAGGTCCGGTTTTTAGAAGATGTTATTGCGGCTGTTAAATGATAGGCTAAGAGAGAAAGAGATTTTGGGAAAGAGGAAAAGAGGAGGTTATTTCACTAGGGATTTCTTGGTAGAAGTTGGCAAACATATAACCCCACAAAAAGGGATTGTGTCATGCCCACGTGAACACAACTCTTTCCTCTTTCCCCAACCTCTTTCTCTCTTAGCCCCTTTTCCTCTTTCCCGGAAACGTCTTTCTCTCTTAGCCCTCAATTATCCGCATCCTTAATCGCCGGCCTTCGATCAGCTGGATCTCTCTTCTCATAATTTATTTCAAAAGCAGAAAGATCCGGTTGATACTTACGTTCCCGCTGCAGTTCGTATTGATATATCCGCTGTCCTAACTGGTACAGAAATGGCCAACCGGTTGTCGTGTATTCGTATTTGTTATCGTTCAATATCCCATCCTTATTCACGTACATCGTAGCGGACAGCATATACTCAACCTTATTTTCAGAATCCACAACATATGATACGTCGGTCAAAAAGCCGTACGCCCAGCCAACCTTATTAAACACGCGGACATGTTCGGGCATTTTATGTGTGCTGTCGCGGAAAAAGAACTTAACATAGCTGTCGTAGTATACAGAATCATCGTACTTCGGAAAAGGTGTTTCAGATGGGTACTGTGACAAATAACGATATAGAAATTCATAATCATTACCAGTCAAATCAAATCGTTGTTTTTTTGGAACGGAGTTTGGAAACAAAACAGACTGCAAGATCTGCCTGAGATTTTCTAAAGAAATATTATTATGTATTGTAAAATCGAAAGGCTCATTAACCAGGCTATCATTCCTGTTCATAAAAGCAGTTCCAATTTTGATCACTGTGCTGAAATCGAATGAATCAGTATTGTATGCCGGGGGCTGCGCATAAATTAAGCTTCTATCCTCGTGAATAAATCTCACTGGATTCGTGTGCCTGTTTTGTTCCATGGTAAATCCCATGAATTGCCTTGGGATCCTGATATCGTTATAACCTTTCTCTTTAAGCCGCCTGTGAATGGTTTGCTGACCGATGAATTGATAAAGACGGTTATACGCGTCATTGTCACTAATTAGGAAGGCCTTTTTAATATAATGCGCGATACTCGGTAGTTGGTTTTCGCTCGTGCTGTCCCTATATTGTTTCGTTTGCTTTTCATAGCTGCTGTCGAATTGAATAAAAGTGTATTTATTGACGCCCTTAATCCTCATTTTATTTAGCTTTTCCAGGGCGAGAAAGGCTAGAGGCATCTTTACAGTTGATGCAGGATTGTAGTACACGCCAGGATCGTAATTGTAGTAATAGTTTTTAAAGACCGGCTTATTGTTTTTAGTCCGGTCGATTTGAGTGTAAATAATTTGCAGTCTATACGTGTCTGCCTTTTGCAATACCTGTGTTACCAGGTCATCGGGGGTTTTCATCAATATTTGTTTTAACAGCGTATCAGTTTTGGTTTGAGCGTTTGCTGATAGGGTTAAGATAGCAGCTACGAAAAGGCATAATTTATACATGTTTGGAAGGTACAAACTCTTAAATATAAGCCCGAGACATAAATTAAACTAAATTGAATTTGGTATACGAGGACTAACGATGATCCGAAGTTTAGGGCACCGGGCAACCTTTTATTTGTAATGTGCATTTATCTTTTTATAGCAATAAGAGACTCTTTCGTTAAAAATGAATATACCAGAACTGATCAAAGAGGCAAAGCAGGGAAGTTCCGCAGCGCAAAAATGCCTGTTCGATCAGCTCGCAGACAAAATGTTGATGGTGTGTCGCCGGTATGTTAAAAGCCCGGAAGATGCTGAGGAATTGATGCTTGATGGCTTTTACAAGTTCTTTAAAAATATTTCTTCTTTTGATTACCAGGGAGACGCGGCATTTTATGCCTGGCTGAAGAAAGTTATGATCAACGAATGCCTGATGTTCTTAAGAAAGAAAACGGTATTCACGATTGTAACGGAAACAGCAGCGGAAGAATTGATATTAGAAGAAGACGTCCTGGATAAATTATCGGCGGCAGAGATTTTCAACCTGATTGTACAATTGCCCGTTGGCTATAGAACAATTTTCAATCTACACAGCATTGAAGGGATGCCGCACGCTGAAATTGCCGCCTTACTCGGAATTGCCGAAGGAACTTCGAAATCGCAGCTGAGTAAAGCGAGAACCTTGTTACAAAAAATGTTGTTGCAAAACAAAATCGACTATGTTACACGAAAGACCCAATGAGTCATTTCATTGGAAAAATAAGTTGGATGAATTGGACCATCTTTCTTCAGAACCGGTTGTAGATAAAACCGCTTCATGGGAAAGATTGCATGCCCGTCTTAGTCAAAAAAAGAAAAAGAATAAAATATTCTGGTACCAGACCGCTGCCGCCTGTGTGTTGATGGCCGTTGGAATCTCATGGTTTTTTACAAACGAAAAAACCGGTAAACAAGTAACTGATAAGAACTTGTATCCCGCTCAACGCTCAGTCAATAAAAGATCTATAGCTAAGAATGAAAATGCAAAAGTTGACACTCAAAGTATCACTATTATAAAGAGAGAAGGTGAAAAAGCTGCCGTTCTTTTCAACAATAAAAAAAATGCGGTTTCCAAAGTTTCAACGGTAGTAGAAAAAAATGATGTACCAAATCTCTTCCCTGTAAAGGATTCTTTACAGGAAGTAATCATAAATACCGTAAAGTCTGCAGACACTATTCACGCGAACTTAATAACAGCAACATCCAGCCGGAAGAAATTGCGCGTTGTACATATCAATCATCTTGAAAGATCATCAGAACAAGAAATTCAATATGGGAGAACTGCATTGCCTTCTGCACAAATTAAGAATTTCCGCAACGAGGACATCTCTGCTTTTTCGCTCAGTAAGAATGCCTCAGATAATATCGTAAAAATCAAACTCTCTCCTTCAAACTAGCATAAACATGAAAAAGACTTTCTGTTTTCTGATGCTTTTAATAAGCATCACAGGGACGGCTTTTGCCCAGGACAAGCCCACAAAAGCTGATAAAACATTTGACCTGCCGCCCAATTATCCAAAGCGCAGGATTGCCGTTGATCTTGGCAAGGGCAATAAAATGCAGATAGAGGTGGCTGCTATGGAAGACCTCAGGCGGTTCGCTAATATGGACTCTCTTATCCGTGCTTTTCTTAAGGATATTGAGCCGTTGAAAGATTCATTAGGCGATGAAAGTTTCTCCAGGCGGATCGATTACGTTACTGATTCAATGGGTCTCTCGAAGATCCGCATCCAGCAATTCAAGCCAAAAGGTTCAAGCTTTGTTGTAAGAGAGGGAGATGCGGCGGTATTGAAGCTGGAGCAGGATACAATTAATTTTATTGGGGTAGTTCCTTTCATTGCAAAATATACTTTCCGGAAAGCCTTTGCTGATACCCGTTATTTCCGTGTAAGTTTTTTTTTGAACGACTTATTCGACCTACCCCAGTACCTGGATGGAAATCTTAATAAAAAGATTGAGTCTCTACTGGATAATACAAAGTCTGATTGGAATACAACTGCACAAAAAGGGACAGCTTTCCTTAAGACTGACCGTTCAATTTCTGCAAAACAGCCGGGCGGATATTTAGGTGCAGGAGATTATCTTAACTTCCGTTTTTCCGTAGATATTCAGAACTATAAACACTACTTCGTTCCCTCCTTCAGTTTAGGTGCAGGCCTAATTCTCAGCACTACCCATTTTAAGCGTGATATTGTTTTGTCCTGGGATCCTCATTTTTTCTTTGCAAAGGATAGCCTGGATAAATTAAGAACTTTCCGGAATGACTTTTTAACACTCACCTGGGGGCAGGGCATTGTTCAGGACTACAATCCAAGGAAGGAATCACACCTGCTGTTCATAATGTCTCTTGGCTATTTAATCCGAAGAAACGGAGATTATTTCGAAAAAAACACATTTCGAATTGGAGCCGGAAGACTTTCCTTGTTCGGGGGTAAGACGAAGATCGAACCGGTTATGTACTTCGATAATTTCTTTAAAGGTGTAACACCCGGGCTAAGGTTGATACAGAGTTTTTAGAAAGCCTTCTTCGCAGAAGGGTGACATCCTTCATTTATGATACTTGAACATCAAAATCGAGGATGTCATCGTTAATGCTTTCGCGAACCCAAAGAGTTGTGATGGATGTTCTCAGGAAGGCTTACTGAGATCGTTACTCGTACGCCAAATGTTCATCATTCATCACCCGGATGATAGATTCTCTCGGCTTTCTTCAACACTTCGTGTTTATCTAATGTCATTGATTTCGTTTGATGGTTTATAAACATTGACATCTGATCTTTATAATGTGGAGAACCGGGAACGTTCGAAGCACCATACGCGTTCACTGATTCAATGACAGGCAGCGCGTTTTTCGGATAACGCACAAAACAAATATAGGCGTCGCCAGTGTTTATCCTTCTTAGACCATTTTTATAAGGAATTGTATTTTGTGCAGTGAGCACGTCAGGTATTCCCCAAACAGGTCGCACTTCATCACCTCGCACAATCTTTTGTATATCACCTAATGCGAGGTTAGTAGTTCCAAAGTTCTTCATCATGTAGTCGTGTACATATTGATAGGCTTCTACAACTTCCGATTTTAAAAGTTGTCTCGGCGTAATTCGACTAAGTTTTGCAAAAAGGTGATTGTAAAGCAACATAAAGATCGCAGCTCCTTTACTCCCGGCATCTGCTTTCCGATCCCAGTGTTGTAAGGTAGTTACCACGTCTTTTAATTGAGGATATTCATTACTATGGAGATTTAATAAAGTATCAAGTCCGAATGGATAGGTCAGTGTTTCAGGAAGCTGTTTGTCAAATTTTATTCTCTTCATGTTCTCGTAATCAATTTTATCAAACCCGCGTAACAATTCCGTTACCCGCTGGCTCCTATTATTATGAAACGTCTCAAAGCCGTCGTTGCGATCGAATTTGTATGGAGCCAGATTGGAGGAGCTATCCGTCGCAAAAAATGGAGAATGATTGGTGTTAAACAAGTACCCCGAGGGCGGATTAAGATATTGTGGCAATTCCTCAACGGTTTTGAATTCAGTCCATAGAGTCGCCGACGTGTTTCCTGGCAAGGTACCTCGCCAGCGATATGATGGATCAGGATTACGGCGCGGCATTTTGCCATTGCTTATGTAAAAAATGGTATCATACCTGTCGGCATACATGATATTGAACATTGGAAGACTCGTCATACTGAGGGCCTTATAGAACTCCGTATAATTTTTGGCTTTATTCATCCGGTACCATTGCTCGAGGGCTTTGATATCCATTGTAGCCGGAAGGCGAATGGAGAATACTCCCTGCCTGGTTTTTACGGTGGCGCCATATTTACTCCAGTAGATGGTACGGGTAACCGCAACAGGAGCTCCTTTCACATGCAGCTTAATTTTGTTTGATTCAAGATTTACCCACTGACCGTCGAACTTGTATTGAGTGTTGTTCGGGTTCATCTCCAGCTGGTACATGTCGACCTTGTCCTGATAGTTTACCGTATGGGCCCAGCCGAGATTTTCATTTGTACCATGGAATATCAGGCAACCGCCAGGAAACAATCCACCAAGCATATTCCAGCCCTCTTCACTTTGCAAATGGGCTTCATAAAAAGCCGTGGGTCCTTCTAAAGGTTGATGCGCATTTATAGTAAGCATTGCTTCACCGGTTGTACTTCGCGAAGGATGAAAGGCAAAAGCATTTGACCCTTCCGATGAAAATCCCGGTATCGTAGCAACATTATTTCCAAACAGTTGAGGAAGAAGTCTGTCGAGTCCGCAAAAAATGCTGATCGAAAAAACTACGGCCGTCAGATATTCCTTTTCGTCAAAGGGAAATGAGGCCTTGTACCTTACGCGGTTCGGATATGCCCTGGCATATGCATTCAGGCCTTCGGTATATCCTTTTATTAAAGCAAGGAAATCAGGACTAAGAGTACTCCATTGGTCTTCGACCACCTGCCGGCACCGCAGAAGGTTCACTACGTAATCGACTTCAGCACCCTTCCGTCCTATTGCAACGCCCAATTTGGCCTTCCCATAAAGAATCATCGTTTCTATGTTGCCAAGATCGTCTTCAGCATGCGCCCAGGCCAGACCATACGCCACTTCCGAATCTGTTTTTGCGAAAATATGTGGCACGCCAAAGCTATCGCGGGCAATAGTTATGTTTTGTGGATTGATTTGGGCGGTTGCATTGACAGATATTCCCAAAACCAGGGCTATCAAAGTTTTCATTCAGGAAATATAACGAAAAGCGAAAATCGGTGGAATGATTTTTTAAACGAACATAAGAGCAGCCTCATCTTCTGTTTTATAGTTTTTCCGATGAAATCGCCCGTCCGATTTGAAAAATTGTCTTTGAAGAAGACTTTGTTGTTTTGTTTGGCCGAAAGTTTGTTTTAGTGTTGAAATCGGAGACTGGTGAAGTAAATGCAACTAAAATTGCCTTTTTTTTTATCTTATCAGTCGATGAAGGTTTTACCGAAAGGATGTGTCCGTAGAACTCAACGATACAAATCAACTTGTCAAAATGCCCTCTATAGGGTATGACGGATCTTTTCCAATTTGAGTATCTTCGGATGTGGATTTTAGCGGTAAAAATTATCGGTCGCTCTCTGTCAGAGCTGGTTTTTTATTTGTTCAGTTTGCTTAATTTTTCAGCGATGCATTACATTACAACAAAAACTTTAATCCGGATCAAGGTATTGCTTCTAGCAGGCGCCTTGGTAATCGTGGGGTTGGTACTTTTTAATATTTTCTCTGGTGACTTCGAGCCCGGACTGATAGGTCGAAAGGGATCAAAAGCCTCAAAAGGCCAGGAAGAGTTTAAGACGTCCGATGAGCTACTTCATGCCCGGCTGTGGCAACTACAGGATATGGACCAGAAATTCGCGTCCCTAATGACGACACAATACGATCAGGAAGCCCTGGTGAAGACCAATGCGTCAATTCAATATACAGAAGAGTCTTTTCGAAAATCCATCGATAGCATCGCGCGAATTGGCGTAGCATATGATGAGCAATCCGGGAGCAACGACTTTCAGAATATGACTACCTTCTTCAAAAAAATTCTCGAAAATCGCCGGTTTATTGCGTTCACTCGTATGGGGATTCTTGCCAGCGGGGAGGGATCGGCAAGCGAAAAGCAAACGATCCTCAAACTACAAAACCAGTTGTACGAAAAAGACAGAATGATCGCCTCTGATGCGGATAATAAATTGGTTGAAAATCTCCAAAGCCAGCTTACTGAAAAAGATAAGGTCATTTCTGGATTGCAAACACAGGTGCAAAAAGAACAGGCAGATAAACAAACGTATACCCAGACCACACAAAAACTACAGTCTGATTTAGCTGAAAAAGATAAAATGATTGCCTCGTTGGGGAACAAAACCGGGCCGGATCAGAAAGCTGTCCTTACCTTGAAAAACGAACTAACGACAAAAAATAAACAGATTAGCGATCTACAGGCGCAGTCTCAGTCTGCAAAACAAAGCTACACGCAGACGATAGAAAAATTACAAAACGAGTTGAGCGAAAAAAATAGAGTCATCGCGTCTACCTCAAATAAGAAAGTACCTGCGGACCAAAAAGCATTAACTGGCCTTCAAAACGAAATAAACACAAAGAATAGACAAGTCAGCGATCTCCAGGGGCAGCTTCAAAAAGAAATTTCAGAAAAGAAAACGTACTCGCAAACGATTCAGAAATACGAAAGCGATATCGCCGCAAAAAATAAGATGATCGACGCATTGAGTAACATAAATATTCCAACCGATGATAAAGCGGTAGCAAGATTGCAAAAAGAGATCACTTCGAAAGATAAACAGATCAGTAGTTTGCTAAATCAGCTGAATGATAAAGATAGAGCAACAGCCAATGCCTCAAACAGTAAATTGCCTGCTGATCAAAAAGGCCTGGCTGCACTTCAAAATGAAATAAGCGCGAAGAATAAACAGATAAATACACTGCAAGCCGAAGTGAGGAAAGAAGCTGCAGAGAAGCAGAATTATTCGCAAACTATTCAAAGCTTGCAGCTCGAATTGATTGAGAAGAATAAAATTATTGCAGGTGCAGGAGATAGAAAGGTGCCAAGCGATCAAAAAGCCCTCGTAACTCTTCAAAACGAGATTGCGGAAAAGGATAGGCGCATAAAGAGGCTCGAAGAGCAATTGTCAACCGGTTTCGTTGCCAGGCAAGCATCTAACACGAATGTAAGAGACATGGAAACAAGTACAAATTTGCGGCTTGCATATAATAATACGATGGCTCAACTTGGACTTCTTCAAAAGAAGTACAATTCATTGAAAGCTGAAATGGATCAGTTGAAAAATCAACGATGATTTGCTGATCTTACTTTTATTGACCTTTATCTTAATTGCTGGAACTAAACTTTCCCGGTGGGCATTGGTACTTTTGCCGGAAGGCCGTTGTAAAATACTGAATGCTTTTAAATCCGGAAGAAAAAGCGACATCTGCCACAGGCAATGCGGTGTTACGCAACAGGAGTTCCGCATTCTTCAGTCGAATTGTTAGAAGAAATTGGTGGGGTGAATATGAGGTAAACGTTTTGAAGATCCGGCTGAAATGAAATGGGCTTACGCAACAGTATGCCGCAATGTCCATCAACGAAATATCTTCTGCAAAATTTAGAGTGATGAATTCCTTTGCCAGCTCAATTGTTCGAAGGTGATTTTTCTTGAGCTTCTCATTTATTCTGAGATCTGATTTGTACTCGCCGATACACGCAAGCACTTTCTCTATCATTTCCAATACGAGTTGATCTATTTCAAGGCGGCCGCCTGATTTTACAAGCGCCATTTGCAAAATATTGAAATGGAGAAATTCAATTTCGGCGCTCGTTTTAACCAGGGTACAGTCAAGATCTGCATCTAGAAAGAAGTCGATTTTGTGATAATGTTCTTTCAATTCTGTATAGAAGTTCATATTTAACTCGAAGATGGTACACTCATCAGGAACAGTATGAGTATGTGTAACGGTATGCTCATATCCAGGTTTTGTGATGAGTGCGCAACCGTTGTAAGAATCGAGCGAATCCCGAAAGACATTAAATAAAAAATTCCCTTTACGAATAAAGCTGATGCAAAATGAAGCGCAGTATTCAGGCTTCGATGTGCGGCAATCGGTACATCGGCACTTGAAATCAGTAATGCTATAAAAATCTGATTTGAATAGTGTATGGATATCCGCTTGCATGAACTATAAATTTACAGGATTACTCCTGGGTGAAATGTTTTACTAATATCATGCTACAATTCGAGGTCGAATTGATCCTGATTTTCTTTACCTCCTGGTATTCCGGATCATTGTAACAATTAAGAGCGGCCTCTTCCGAAGGAAAACGGATGATTGCATTCATATTTCTTGCACTTCCTTCAACCGCAACTCCATTTATGTCGGCGGCAAGCACCTCTCCCCCGTACTTCATAATTAGAGGTACGGCCAATGGCCCATATTTTTGGTATTCATCTGCATTGATGATGTCGTAACTATTCATATAATAAACCGGCATATCGCTACTTTTAATTATCAGTACGTGTACTCGGGTGGCGCTATTCCATGACAACGCAGATAAACAACAGCCTGGCCCCGATGATGTGTTGTATGGTCAATAGTTGCATGGAAACCTTTAACGGCCACGTCTGTCAATTTCTGCTTCTCCAGCGTGTCCTTTACCGCATTGTACGCTGCGGCGAGATAATTGATAACCTCCTTCTTGTTGGTCTTTGTCGCCGGCTGCTCCCAGGGAACTTCTTTTCCTTTAATATAGTTTTCATTCCACCAAAAAATACCATACGCGATATGGTGCATTAACTCCAGAAAGTTCCAGCCGCCGCCCGCAGGTTTAAAGTTATAAGAGTCGTCAGGCATTGCCTCCGCCACTGCTACAGTATAGCCCCTCGAATTTTCAAGGGTTACAAATAATTGCTCCTTCATTGTTTCTAAATTTTTTTCAAAACTAGAAACGGAATGCGGCAGACATTTAAGGATTCTTGCTCATTTTAAAAATGTTCGCGAGAAGACCCAAAAGGAGTACCTATATTATGAGTCCACAGCGGACTAAAGCTTATGGTGCTTACGGCTATTTAATAGATCTTCTGGAACTTTTAATTCGCCGCTTGACGATTCAATTAATCCATTTCGCTCATCTTCTATATTTGTCGCTTGTGTGTAAACATCGCCTGCGACAGGCCGTTTGCGCAATTCTTCCTTGAACAATTTTATTTGGATTGCACGCTCCTCATCCTTTTCCGGGCCTCCATAATCTGGAAACCCAAAGCCACCCCATTCACTCACAACAAGCGGCACCTGCCGGCGATAGAAAAAAGGATCACCCACGACCAGCGGAAAGGCAGCTACGCCTACCAATTTACCTTCAACTAATTGATCCAGTAAGTCTGCCCAGCGCTTCAAATCCGGCGTGTATAAATGCGCGGTTAAAAGATCCGATTTTAAGCGGCCTTCATAAGATATATGCTGCCACCCGTCATTATCCACCACGAGGAACTGAGGATGGGCCAGCTGCATGTAATGATACATATCCATGATATATTGGCGAGTGTCAGGGCTAGTGGCTATATCCTGTACTCCCCAATCTTCATTGAAAAGGCTCCAGATTACAACTGAAGGATGAGAACCGATCAATGCAAGCATCCGCAATAATTCGTCCTTGTGATTTGCGTGGCTTTTGTGGCTTGATTGATGCGGACTTGGCACCTCTATCCATAGCAACATGCCAATTTTATCTGCCAGGTTGTATATCCGTGGATCTACCCCAGCAATGTGAATACGCACCAGGTTACAACCAAGCTTTTTCATGGCGTGCATATGCCGCTTAATTTCCTCATAAGTGGCGATCCCTGGTTGATATAAAATTCCGTCGAGATAAACGGGTTGATTATTCAGGTAAACACAGCATCCCCGCGCTTCTACCTTACGAAGTCCGAAAAGAGTTTCTATTTCAGCAACGTATCCGTCGGAATTAACAAGTTGGGCTACCAGTTTGTACAGGTAGGGTTTTTCCGGCGACCACAAACGCGCACCGGGAATCTCCACAACCAACCGCTGCCTTTTTTGTCCTGCCTCCAATTGCAGTTGAAATTCGTCCATTGCAATCGGTTCACCGGATTGTTGCTTTCTTTCAAATATTTTTAGCCTGATAGTATATAGGCCCGGATCATGAATACGGGTAGTAAGATTGAATCGTACTAGGTTGTCTTCTACAATCGAAACAACTCCCACTCTTGAACGCAACCGGTTACGTTCGACGAGTTCGATCCAGATGCTGCGAACAGCCCCCGTATAGGTTTGATACCATATTCCGCCACGTTTGTACACATGAGACTCCTGTTTCCCACGTGGAATATCAGCATCCATCGTGTCGGCGATGCGAACAGTGAGCCTATTTACCTCCGGCAGACCTTCTTCGGGAAGCTCATACGAGAATGAAGTGTATTCGCCCACGTGTACCTCATCGCCCTCGATCGTTTTTAACAATACTCCATTCAACCAAACCATTGTTTCGTATCCGCAGGCTCCGAAGGTTAACTGTAACATCGAATTCGGTAAACCATTTCCGTTTTCACTCGATGGCAAAGGAAAGTCGCGTTCGTACCAGGCGACTACTTTGTCGTGCCAGGTTTGCACTGATTGTTGGCCTTTTGCTGCAATAATGTGCTCTTCGACGGAGCCGGGCCAGTGAGCTGTATGCTGAAATGAATATCTCTCGTACCATTTTTCCTGTAAACCCTTGTCTTCAAGATCGAGTTCGAAATTCCATACGCCATCTAATAATACATGGGTGTTGTGCCGCAAAACTGCACGCGGTAATGGGTTGACAAGCGTGTCATCATCTACTTCAGCCTTGCTGATCGAAGTACTGTAATTGGGATGCGTTAATTCCATGCTGCTATATGACTTTAAAATAACGGGTCTGTAAAAGGTCAGTGAAAAAATGACATGAAACGGTATTGCAATATTGATTCCAGACCTGGGAAGGGGTGACATTCTTTGAAATGAATCCTGATGTCATCCCTCGCATACACCAATAATTTCATAAAGTCATGCAGAGGAATTCAACACGAGGCATGTCACTTGACGTGTTAACCATATCCAGTTGGTGCCGGATATTTTCTTACTATAATTCTTATTTGTCCATTAATGCCAATAGATACACGAGGCTTGCAGTTCCATCCATCGTTGGCTCATTGGTGCTGTAATCTCCATAGTCATCATGATAGACAGCGAGATCGCTTTGAAAAGGAGCATATTCATCTTCGCTGTACAGTTTTATTCCGATCAGCCCCTTGAAAATGCTTGTGTATACAGGACCATCAACCAGTCCCCCATCAATTGGATAATTTCCCAAATGAGTGAAGGAGGAATGAGGGTCAACTGGTGTATCGCCATCGGCAGGCAATCCGTAGACCATTGATGTTCCCCAGGGATTACATCCGAGTAACCAATCCAGGTTGGCTTGTTCGAGTTCCTCAAATTGATTGTCGCGGGTTAATTCTTTGTACCATCTGCATTGAATAGCGAGAGACGTTGTCAAGTTATTGCTACACCAAATGAAAGGTACAGCACGATAGAAGGCATTTTGTTTTGCTTTGTTCCATACCGCTTGGATGCCTTGTTTATAATAACCAACGATGGTATCTCTTCGCTTTCCTTTCACTTGCTTCGCCAGTTCGTAGTGTCCCAGGTTGAT
>Ga0126304_10000156_pt1 | contig 22747 bp, 20 predicted proteins | sample Plot25_FD_92538 | JGI IMG/M metagenome (GOLD analysis project Ga0126304, IMG submission 92538) | Serpentine soil microbial communities from UC McLaughlin Reserve, CA, USA - Plot25 | ecosystem: Environmental > Terrestrial > Soil > Grasslands | place: USA: UC McLaughlin Reserve, Lake County... | reverse complement strand
GGAATACCAAGGTCTATGGGGCGGCGCTGCCACGGCTGCGTCAAGAAGACTTTGGGGAGATCCGGCACGCGGGGGGCGTGTCGCCCGCGTGGCCGATTTCGTACCAGGAGTTGGCTCCGTACTACGACCGGGCAGAGCGCCTGTTCTGGGTGCACGGTGAAGCAGGGGCCGATCCCACCGATCCTCCCCGTTCGGGGCCTTTTCCCTTCCCGCCCATGCCGCCCGATCCATACATGGAGGATCTCGCGGACCGCTTTCGGACGCAAGGATTGCACCCGGCGCCACTGCCGGTAGGTCTCGACTACCGCACAGGCGGACGGTGCATCCGTTGCGGAACTTGCGATGCCTTCCCGTGCCGGGTGCTGGCAAAAGGGGACGCCGACGTCTGTGCGGTGCGACCGGCGCTCGAGTCACCGGATGTGGAGATCTGGACGGACGCCTTCGTCTCCCGAGTCTCGACCGATACGTCCGGCGCGCGAGCGACCGGGGTGGTTGTCGAGCAGGGTGGGGCACGGGTTGAGGTCGAGGCGGATATCGTCGTCGTCGCTTGTGGCGCGGTGAACTCCGCCGCGCTCCTCTTGCGGTCCGCGACCGATCGGTGTCCTGACGGCCTCGCCAACAGCTCGGGTCTGGTCGGCCGGAACTACATGGTTCACACCAACTCGGTGCTGGTCGCGATCGATCCGCGCCGGCCCAATCCGACCGACTTCCAGAAGACGATATCGGTGAACGACTTCTATCACGCTGGTGTCGATCCCGGGTTTCCGTTCCCGATGGGAAACCTGCAGCCGGTTGGCAAGCTGCAAGGCGTCATGATGCGCGGCGCTGCTCCACACGCACCAGACTGGTCGCTGCGCGCTGCGGCGCAGCGAAGTGTTGATTGGTGGGTGATGAGCGAAGACCTGCCCGATCCGGCGAACCGCGCGACCCTGGACGCCAGCGGCAACATCGTCATCCATTGGCGTCCCAACAATCTGGCGGCCCATTCCCGGCTTATGGATCATGCCAAAACCATGCTCCGTCGTGCAGGCTATCCGGTTCTCCTTGACCGCCAGATGGGCATCGCCACAAACTCTCATCAGTGCGGCACGCTCCGGTTTGGCCACGATTCGGCTCGCTCAGTCCTCGATCCGTACTGTCGCGCGCACGACCTGGACAACCTCTACGTCGTCGATGCGTCGTTCTTTCCTTCGTCCACGGCAGTCAATCCGGCGTTGACCATCGCGGCACAGGCATTGCGCGTCGGCGATCAACTGCGAGAACGGCTCGGGGTCGTGACCTCGGGGGAGCGAGTTCAAGGAGAAGCGGTGGCATGACTGACAAAGCGGAACGCCTGGCAGGATATCGTCACCGGCGAGACCATTTTTTTGCCGGTCACGCCCATTCTCCATTGAGTGAATCGCAACGAGCAGCGTTCGAGGGGCTCGACTATTTTCCAGAGCGCGCCGACCTCGCACTCCAGCTGCCGTTGGATGATTCCGAGCCAGACGTCGGAGAAACGCTCGATATCCCAACAACTGATGGCAAGACAAAGTCATTCTCCCGGGCGGGACGCGTCCGATTCGAAGTCGACGGTGTGCCAGTTGAATTGACGGTGTTGAGGGACAGCGATCGGGGCGGCCTGTTCATTCCGTTCCGGGACGGATCAGCGGGAGGAGAAACCTACGAGGTTGGCCGCTATCTCGAGCCCCAGGAGCGCCCCGATGGGACCCTGGAGGTCGACTTCAACTATGCCTACAACCCCTTCTGCGCGTATGGCGCGGGGTGGAGTTGTCCAATTCCACCCGAGGAGAACCGGCTCGCGCTGACAATTGCGGCTGGAGAGAAAGCGTTCCGCGATGCCGCGGAGAAGGTGGCGAGGACTCCCCCGCTATCGGATTGACTCCGATCGCATGACCCAGGCAGAGAGTCCGCGCGCCGCCTCTTCGGCTCGGCGCCGCCCTCCGGCGAACGTTCTGCCAAGGAGAGCGCCGGCTGCCTCACGGGGCCACTGGTAGCTCGCGCGCCTGACTTCGAGATATCGGCATGATTGAGGGTCGAAAATCAGTTCGGCGAGAACCCAGGTCGTTTTACCACCGTCGAGAATCCAGAGCCGGCGCCCTTCCTGCCATGCGAACGGTCCTGATTGGTCGCGGTCGCAGCGTGCTGCCAGCGTCGCTGGTTGACGTGGGGCCAGGTCATCATTTCGATTAGCGGGCGCGTCGGTTGGCACTTCAAGCTCCTGCCGCTACAACAGCGTGCGGCCTATCCCCGCGTGAAGCTACTGCGGACACTGGTCCCGCGCTTCGGAGTGATCCGGATACCCGGGCCATCAACGGCTCAGCGCGGGATACTGAACTTCATCCTGTCCCGACGAAGTGAGCGTACCACCCGGTTTTCACGGGAGGCAAGCCGCACGAAACCGATAACTGCGACTCACGATTCTTCACCTACTTCGACAGCGTCCTGCTGCACTATCACCCCATCAATGGAAATGCTCACCTGATATGTACCAACCGGCCATTCCACCCCGGGGTCTCGCTCAATATAGAAGGTAATCCATTGATCGGCGCCGCTGTCAGAGGGTGTCAGCCGGGTCGTGAACGCGTCGAGAGAGGTGTCATTGTATGCCCAGGTCGCTTCAACGCTTGACCCGGCCGAGAGCGCATCTACGTGCGCGGCGGCGACAATTCGGAGAGCGCTTGGATGGAAGCTGGTGACTTGATCGATCGGTGCGTTGGTCGCAGGATCGGTCTTCGTCGCCCAGACGATGCCGCCGACTTGAGGCGCTATAACTGTCTTCACCGGAGTTGCGGCCGACGCCATCGGTGTATTAGCAAACTTCTCGGGAGCCGAATCGGCCGGGGGCGCCAAAATTGGTTCGCTGCCGCAGCTCACCAGCAGGCCGCAGGCTAGCGCTAGCAACGCCGCCCGAATCGATCGGTGTACGGCCGACCTTGCAAGCGGTCGCCGAGCACGGCGCTCGACACGACGTTGCGAAAGCCCGACCCAACCCACGATGGCCCGATCCCTTCCCGAATGATTACGCTCGCCTCTACGGAACTTTACCCTCCAGCGGTGACTGTTTTTGTGTGAGTGCTGCTGGGAGCGCATAATCCGCACAGTTGCAGAAAATCCCCGGTCAGGAATGTGGTTGCATTGAAAGAGCAAACCCCGCAACAGGTTCCCGAAGAGCGTGACGGACTGGCGCTCGTGCCCTTGTTCGAGGCGAACATCGACCGTCCAGCGCTGGCTGTCAGTGACGAGCGAGGTATCGGGCCGCGGTTGAGCGTGGTCGTTCCCGCGATGAATGAAGCTGGAAATATCCCTGAACTCCACCGGGCAATCGACGAAGTTCTTGAAGCGACGGGTACCCCATTTGAGTTGATTCTGGTCGATGATGGCTCGACAGATGGAACCTGGCAGGCCATTGAGGCCCTCTCCGAGCGCGATCGGAGGGTGGTTGGGCTGCGGCACCGGCGGAATTTCGGGAAGGCGCGTGGGCTCGCGACGGGGTTCGCGGCTGCGAGGGGGGATCTCATCCTCACGATGGACGCCGATCTCCAGGATGACCCCACAGAAATTCCCCGCTTTCTGGCCAAGCTCGACGAGGGTTTTGATCTGGTTTCAGGCTGGAAACAGCGGCGTCAGGATCCGCTAGGGAAGACCCTGCCCAGCCGACTCTTCAACGCCACGGTTCGCGCGGTCTCTGGTGTGCCGCTGCACGATTTCAACTGCGGGTTCAAGATCTACCGCGCTGAAGTCGTTCGCAGTATCCGACTGTATGGCGAACTGCACCGATTCACACCGGTGCTGGCGCATGCCGAAGGGTTCCGGGTCGGCGAGCTTCCTGTCCGCCATCATCCGCGCCGTTGGGGGACATCGAAGTACGGGTGGTCTCGGTTAGTCAAGGGCTTTCTAGACTTACTTACAGTGACGTTTCTCACTGAGTATCGGCAGCGGCCGATGCATGTGCTGGGTGTCCCTGGAGTGCTGGCGCTATCGACCGGCGGCCTGATCGGACTCTGGCTGACCGCGGAAAAGATTCTCACCGGCGCTTCAATCGGAAATCGCCCATTGCTGCTCCTCGCGGTACTGCTCGTGCTGGTCGGCGTTCAGTTCTTCGGCCTCGGGCTGCTGGGGGAACTCCTGGTGCATGGCGAGCACGGACACGAAAACGCCGCGCGAACGGCGCCTATTCGCCAAACTGTTGGAATGCAGGGGTTTCCAGATCCAGAAAGGGACCTGCAACCTCGGGCTCGACAGTGAGTGAGACAGCGTCGCCTCGTAAGGCAACCTCGGGGCTGAACCTGGATGATGGCACGACCGTGCCCCGGCGGCGGTGGTTCAGCCCCATCTTGGCTGTACCGACCCCCGTCATTTTCGCCGTCGCTGCCGCATTGGCGATCATTCTGATGTGGCGGCAGGGTGGGTTGACCGACATCATTGATTCACTACGGAACGTTCACCCGGGACGCATTCTTGCCATCCTGCTCGTGTACGCCGCCAGCATTCTGTTGCTCGGGATTCGCTGGCACGCCCTGGTGCGGATGGCCGGTGGTGCCCCGCATTGGAGTTCGTCGGCGGAGGTCTTCCTGACTTCGGTCATCGTGAACTACGCCGCCCCGATCGGATTGGCGGTGCCGACCCGGGCCGCGCTCACCGTCCGTGATCTGGAGATGAGCCCCGGGCAAAGCGGAGCCGTCGTTGGCTGGGAGGCCGCGCTTGATGTGATGGCACTGACCATCGTTTCTATGGGGTGGCTGCTTCTGGGAGGTTCTGACCTCGTCCAGTCGATGAGTGTCGACGGCCGAGTCGTGGCGATTGTGGTGGTCGTCGTGGCCGCTGGCACTGTTGCAATCAGCGCCGTCAGCCGATCGACGGCGATCCGCTCTCGAATCGCTCCATTTGCCGGTCGAATGCTGTCCAGTCCGGCCGAGCACCCGCTGCTAGCGCTGCTCGCCATTGCCCTCACGGGTGCATTCTGGGCCATCCAGGCCGGCATCATGGCTGCACTTTTGCAACTCTTCGGCGTGGCCATTTCGCCGTCGCTCATTTTTGGGATCATGGGCGTGCCGGTGCTGGTTGGTATGCTCAGCCCTGTGCCCGGAGGCGCGGGTGTGAGGGAGGCATTGATGGCGGCGGCTGCCCGACTTGCGGGAATTCCCGCCGGACCAGTCGTGCTTGCGGCGGTTGCCTATCGACTGGCCCTCTTTCTGGTGACGCCTCTGGTTTGGGGAGCGGTACGGCTGGCCCGAGCGGGCACCGATCGTCGCTGATGTGGTTGATGCCGGATACTATCTGGTGGAGTACGCGAGAACCCTGACGGACCAGGACCGGAGTGTCTCGCATGAGTCTTGAAGCTCAGTCTCGCATGTCGAGCAATTACCGCAAGCACACCGCAGCAAATCCTTTGCAGCGGGCGCTAATCGACCGATTTCATCGCAGGATCGTTGCGGAGGTTTCGGAGCTGTCCCCGGAGACATTCCTCGATGCCGGCTGCGGCGAGGGGTTTGTAGCCCGGAGGATCATCGACGCAGTGCCCACCATCACCTTGACGGGTTGTGATGTCTCCAGAGTAGCGCTAGAAATCGCTACTAGTACGAATCCGACGGCAAGGTTCGTTGCCGGAAGCGTCGTTGACCTCCCGTTTCCGGATCGGTCGTTTGACGTTGTCGGCTGTTTCGAGGTGCTCGAGCACCTTCCGGGCGACGTGCCGCGCCGAGCGTTGTCCGAGTTGGCGCGCGTTGCCCGCCAAGCGGTTGTGCTAAGCGTGCCGCACGAGCCGGTGTTCAGCTTCGCCAATGCCGTGCGCGGAAAGAATCTCGACGTGCGCCCCAGGGGCAGCGACTCGGACCACAAGCAGTTCTGGTCACGATCCGCGTTCGGTGCTCTAGTCGGAGAGCAGTTCGTTGTGCGACGGCTCGTCGGTTCAATTCCATGGACAATCTGCGTTGCCACATTGCCCGGGCAATAGCTTGGCATTGGGGATACGAGCTATCGTCTCAACACCCGCATCCAAGGGCGAATTGGAACTCAGTGCATGGACATTCGAGAGCGACGCTGCGGACTTTGCGGTCAGATAAATCCACCGGCGTCGGAATTCTGCGCCGACTGCGGGGTGCTACTTGCGAGTGTCGCTACCGTTGGACTGACGAGAACGCGGCAAACGCAGTTTGCGTTGCCAGACTATCTTCTCGCGGCTCGGGAGCGCGATCGCGAGGAACGCCGTCGTCGCATGGCGAGCGAGTCCGGGGAAGGAGCTGGACTGGTTTGGGTCGGCGCCATCGCCGCATCGCTTGCCCTCTGGTTCGGGGGCGCTTCTGGAATTGCCGCTCCCGTTTTCATTCTAGGATTGTTAAGCGTCCTCGCGGGATTCTTGCGACTCAGGCGCGACGATCGCAATATGGCTCGCGCGGGTACCGCGACGGTCATCGTGTCGTCGGTCGTTCTCGGTGCGGCACTGGCGCAAACGCTCGGCTTTACAGGAACGCAGATCTCTCCGCCGGTCTCAGTCGTGGCAATTCCGACTCCATCACCTGATCCTGCAGAAGTCTCCCTCGTGGCAGTCGATCTTGGCGCGACCGTACCAATGTTTCGAGGAAACGCGGCGCGGACCGGAGAAAATCCCGGACCGGCTCCGCTAGACCGTCCAATTGTGAAGTGGAAGACCTATGTCGGTGGCGAGAGCTACGCATCGCCGGTCGTGGGTCGCGAGACCGTCTTTGTTGCCACCAAGGCGGGTAGTCTCGTCGCCTTGCGCCTTGCGAACGGGAGTGAGCGATGGCGAGTCCATGTCGGGGACTACGTCGCTCGCACGACACCGGCGCTTTCTGAGAACACGCTGTACGTCGCTGCCGGTTACACACTGCTGTCCGTGGACGCCGAGACCGGGAGAGAGCGCTGGAGTGTGCCACTGCGATTTGCCGGATCCTGCTCGCCGGTGGTGGACGGAGACCGAGTCTACGTCGCGACTCAGGAGGGGCACATTTCCGCGTTTTCGACTGCAACCGGCGCAGAAGTTTGGCACTACAGGAACGACAATCTGCTGTTTGGATCGCCAGCCGTCTCCGATGGAGTCGTGGTCATCGCGGACGAAGCAGGCGTAGTCACCGCCATCGATGCTCTGTCGGGACGTGAGCTGTGGCAGAGGCCAGCGGGGGGGGAAGCATTTACGACCCCGGCAATCGCCATGGGCGTTGCGTTTGTCGCGACAAATGCACCGTCGCTAAGTGCGTTCGATCTGAAGACAGGGACCCAGCTCTGGCGGCGAGACATCGGAGGAGAATCATCTCCCGCCGCGACAGAAGGTGTCGTCTTTCTCGGCGGCGACGATCAATCGGTTCGTGCCATTGACGCCGCGACCGGCGAGACGCGCTGGAGCAGTCCGCTTGGGTACGTAATTCGGTCGTCGGTTACGTTTGCGGGTGGTGGTGTGTACATTGGCAGCGGGCCCACGATAACTGCGATCGATCGACGCGACGGCAGCACGCTCTGGACGCATGTCACTGGAGGCGCGGTCACAGCCGACCTTGCCGTCGTCGGCGGCAACGTCATCGCCAGCAGCCAGGACGGGTACGTGTACTTGCTCGGACCATCCGAACGATCCCCTAGCGAAACCGACGGAAGTATGGATTCGTGATAGGGGGGTTTTACTTGCGGCTGGCAGGTAGTACAATGCGCTGGGCGTAGTGAGCGTCCGGCGAGCAGCGGTCGGGGGGCTGCCTGCCTCGTCGATCTTGGGCTCGGGGTGAGAGTCGCGGAGGGAAAGGCCACAATGAGCAGAATTTCGTGCATACGGCTGGGAGCGGGGCTGTTGAGCCTGGCAGTGCCGTTCATGATGGCGGGACCGGTTGGGGCGCAACCAACCGCTTCTGAAGTTTCGTCCGTTGAGGTGGCGTGCCTCGATCTTGGCTTCGACGTCAACACCTGCACGGGCGCCGTCCGGGAGGGCGTCTATCAGGTCGTCGAGGGCAGCGTGAACACAGACCTAGCAGACCAGGGTCTCGCCTACGCGGTGGACCTCGGTGATGTCGTGGCCGGTGAGGAGTTCCCATACGACCTCAATGCGATCGCTCTCAATCCGCTTCCGCCGGTCGCGTCCACGGGTGAGGTGACGTTGCCGCCTGGAGTTACCGTCCCCGAGTAGGTGCGTATGGCGCCCGGCCCAGGTGGCCCGGGTTTAGCCAGACGCCAAGTTGACCGCGGGATCGATCGATCCCGCGGTCGCTTTTTAACGTAGAGCTAACCAGTGCTCTTGAGCCCGCCGGCGATTCCATTGACCGTGCGCAACATGGCGCGCAATGTCGACTCCCGACCGGGGTCCGCCCGCAGCCGACGCAGCAGCTCCACCTGGACGAATGAGATCGGGTCGACGTAGGGGTTGCGGCGGTCAATTGACCGCCGCAAGACCGGTTCGCGATCTAGCAACCGATTCTGCCCGGTCAGGCGCAGAATTTCTCTCGTAGTTCGCTCGTGCTCTTCCCGTATTCGGTGCCAGATCCGGGTCCGCAGCTCGCCATCGTCGACGAGACTCGCGTATCGCGCGGCAATATCGAGATCTGACTTGGCCAGCCCCATTTCCGCATTGGCGATGGTTGCGGCGAAGAATGGCCATTCCCGATCCATCGATTGAAGAAATTCCTCACCATATGCAGCCCGGCCTCGCTCGAGGCCTGCACCCACGCCGAACCAGCCGGGAAGCAGAAACCTGGCCTGCGTCCAGGCAAAGACCCAGGGAATTGCGCGGAGGTCTTCGATGCGGCGAGTTGCGAGCCGCCTCGCTGGGCGAGAACCAATCTGCAATCGTGAAATCTCTGAAAGTGGCGTCGCCTGCTCGAAAAAGCGCACCAATTCTGTAGTGCCGTAGACCAGATCGCGATATGCCGAAACTGCGGTTGCAGACATCTCAGCCATGGCTTCTTCGAATTCGGAAAGCCGAACTTGATCTGGAATTGCGAGCACGTTGACCTCGCTCGCCAACACGGCCCCGCTGACTAACTCCAACTCGCGGTACGCGACAGCTCCAGTGGCGTACCGCGAGGCGATCACTTCTCCCTGTTCCGTCATTTTGACGCGGCCAGCCACCGAGCCTGGTGGAAGCGCCAGGATGGCGACGTTGGTGGGACCGCCGCCGCGGCCGATCGCTCCGCCCCGACCGTGAAAAAATGTGTGACGGACCCCTTCCGCCTTGAATAATCTGGTCAGGTCACGCTGCGCCTCGTAGAGGGTCCATGCGGAACCGAGGAACCCGATCTCCTTGTTCGAGTCTGAATAGCCGATCATGACCTCCTGGATATCTCCCCGCGCGCGCAGCGCCCGTCGATAGACGCCGAGACCAAGGAGCGTTGCCATGGTCCCGGGAGCGTCGCGGAGTCCCTGCTCTTGTTCGAAAAGGGGGGCGATTGACAACCGGGCTCCCAATCCTCCCGGTTCCGCCAAGCCTGACTCCTTCATGAAGAGGAGGACAGCCAGCACGTCCGAAGGAGCTTCCGCTCCTGAGATCACGTAGGTCTCGATCGCTCCCTGGTGCTGCCCGTTGAGCGCTTCGGCGACGACCCGAAACGTGCCTACGACATCCTGCGTATCTTCTGAAAACTGCTCCAGGCTGACCGGGATGAGGGGACGCGGATTTTCGATCTCCCGCGTGAGCAAAGCACTTCGCTCGTTCTCACTCAAGTCAAGGTAGCCGTCGGTAATTCCGGTATGCCGAAAAATCTCTGCCAGAGCCGCGGAGTGCCGCGACGCGTGCTCGCGAACGTCCATGACCGCGAGATGGAACCCGAAAACCTCAGCCAAGCGAATAACGTCTCGTAAATCACCGTCGGCGATGAGATCTGCACCCTGGCTGCGCAGAGATTGGTCGATGAGCGAGAGATCATGCAGGAGTTCTGCCGATGTCACATATCCAGCTGGCTGCTCATCGCGCGAGGCGCGTAAACGCTCGCGCATAAGGGTCAATGCCTGCCTGTAAGGTTCGCCGGCATTGATACGAAAGACCTGCGACGCTATCTCCGGAAATCGATCCGTGAGGCCTTGAATGAGCGGGTCGAGCAACGGCGAGGGACCGGAGATGCTCGCGGCGACAGACAACCGGCCCGCCAACTCGACGAGGCGCTCTTCGAGCAGTCCAATCGCGGCCATTCGCATCAAATCCAGCGCCTGCCGAGTCACCATTGGCGTGACATTCGGGTTGCCATCGCGGTCACCGCCGATCCAGGTTCCTGGCATGAGCAATGGCGGCACGTCGAGAGCGGTGCCTGGGTAGACCGCTGAAATGGCGTCCTCGAGGTCACGGTAGAGCCTCGGGATCACGTCGACGAATGTTGAGAGGAGGTAAACGAGGCTTGTGCGCACTTCGTCCAGGACAGTTAGCTCCGTTGCTCGAACCTCCTCCGAGTACCAGACCTCTTCGATGGTGTGGGCGAGGCGCTGCCGCGCTCGCTCTGACTCGTCGGGAAGGAGCGCCCGCTCGTCGAGATCACGAAGAATGCCGAAAATGCGGGCCAGCTTGGCAATGATCGTCCGTCGCCGCGCCTCGGTTGGATGAGCCGTTAGAACGAGGCGAATTTGGGCGTGATTCAGTAACTGCGCTAGTTGCTCAGCGTCGATCCCGTGGTTAGCGAGAAGCCGCACTGCCTCGATCAGGGAGCCGCGGCGCGGTCCGCCTTCGACCACTTCACGATTGCGGATTCGGCGTATTCGTTCGCTATCTTCCGCAAGATTGATGAGCTGGAAGTAGTTGGTAAACGCGCGAACCAGGGTTTCGGCTTCGTCGTCGGGGAGGCCTTGCACCATTGCATCGAGTTCGTTCCCGGCCTGGACATTGCCACCGCGCCGGTCCTTCGCGAGAGTCCGAGCTGTCTCGGTCTGGAGATATGCACGCTCGCCGCCTGAGCCGCGCAGCACTTGGCCAAGGAGCCCCGCAAGCAAGTAGACATCGTCTGAAAGCGTCCGCGGCGAGGGGGTGAGAGGCGCGATGTCAGATTGTGCCATCTCTGTGGTCCTTGTCCTAACTTGTGTCATGGCGAACTAGAGGCATTTTAAGCGGCGCCGTTGTAGCCAGCATCCGGCCGTAGCATGGACACCTGGAACCCAGGGCGTTGGCGTGCTGCTCGGCGGAGGCTACTATCGGAAGGTGGCCGGGGCTCTCTTCGCCAGGCGGCCGTATTTGTGCTATCCGCACCTGCCAACCTATTGTCCCGGGAGGATTGATTGACCGCTACGACGACAGACCACGGGGCGCTTGCAACTGCTTCAGCCTGCCAGAGGCCGCTGTTACCCTTGACGCCTGAGGAGATCGCGGATCGAATAGTGCCAACTGACCCGCGGATCTCGCCGGATGGATCGCGTGTGGTCTTCGTGGCGTCACCGGCGAGCAAGGCCGGCGAGAAATCGACACGGTCGCTCTGGATCGCTGGTGATGGACAACCGGCCGGTCAATTTACATCTGGCACAGCCGATGACTGTGATCCTCGCTGGTCGCCTGATGGCTCGCGAATTCTTTTCCGATCGGATCGACTGAAACCAGGAAGCGACGAATACCAGTTGTTCGTGCTTTCCGTTTCGGGTGGCGAAGGTCTGCCGCTCACTGAACTCAGCGGTGACCTGTCGCAACCGGCCTGGTCGCCTGACGGCCGCCTCGTAGCCGTTCTGCGCAAAGACCCCGAACCTGAAACGGCAACGGCACGAAAAAAGGAGCGGGATGACGCGATCGTCGTCGAGGAGGATCCTCGGCTAACGCGCCTCTGGGTGTTGGACATCGAAACGAAGCGCGCTCGCTGCCTGACGACCGGCGAGAGGGAGGTGCGAGGTTTCGCATGGTTACGTGACAGCCTCGCCCTAGTCGCGATTACAACCGATGCCCCTGGGTTCGATGCGATGCTTGGACCAAGTGACCTGTGGCAGATCTCAGTTGAGGGAAGTCTGCCGCGGCACATCGCACAGTTCCGCACGACTCCCGCTTCGCCGGTCGTCGTAGAGACCAGCGGTGGACCAATAGTCGCGGTTCGCGCTAATGGCCACCGGGATCAGCCCCAGGACTCCATCTGGAAAGTTGCCCTATCCGGGGGCGAACCGGTTGACGCTCTGCCCGATCTTGTCGGCAATGTCGAGGAGCTGCTTCCCGATCCCAGTTCCTTGGGGCATGTGGTCGCGCGAATCATCGAACGAACGCACGGGGGCCTCTACCGCGTCGACCTTTTGAACGGGAAGGTGACTCTGCTCTCTCCGGCGGCGATAGCCGGACGTGGCAGCGTGGTCGATCCGGCATCGATATCCGAGAGCGGGCGACGCCTGGCGGCGGTCTGGAGCGATGTGACGACCCCTGAAGAGATCTGGCTCGGGGAGGTGCGGGGTGAAGCTCGTCCCGTTACGTCGTTTGGTAAGGACTTTCAAGGGCGCCTACAACCAGCGGAGCATGTGTGCTGGAAGAGTGACGATGGCGTGGAAATCGAAGCTCTGCTGACTCTTCCCACGGGCTATCAACCGGGAGCAGGCTTCCCCCTGGTGGTCGAAGTTCACGGAGGGCCGTCCTCGCAATGGGAAGACCGAGTTATGCTGAACTGGCACGATTGGGCGCAGATGCTGGCCAGCCGCGGCTACGCCGTCCTAATGCCCAACCCACGGGGCAGCACTGGTTACGGGCCAGAGCTGCAGCGACTCCTCCAAGACGACGTTGGTGGTGGCGAGTCGCGGGACCTGGTGGCGGGTGCGTTGGCCATGGTGGAGAGAGGCATTGCTGATCCTGAACGACTCGGAATTGCCGGTTGGAGCTGGGGCGGCTATCTCACGGCCTGGACCATCACCCAAACGTCCATCTTTCGTGCCGCAGTAATGGGGGCCGGGCTGGCGAACATGGTTTCCGACCATGGGCAGGGAGACATTCCGTCGGCGAATCTCCTCTACTACCCCGGTCAGCCATATCACCACATGGAGGACTATTGGAAATCGTCACCAATTCGCTATGTGGCCGCGGTACGCACTCCGACGTTGATCCTACATGGAGAAGAAGACGCGCGCGTTCATCCAGCCCAGGGCATGGAGTACTTCCGCGCGTTGAAGACTCTTGGTGTGCCTGTTCGCTTCGTTCGCTACCCGCGAGAGAAGCACGGCATAGAAGAACGCGCCCATCAGGTCGACGTCATGCACCGGATCATCGACTGGTTCGATCGCTATCTCATGGGGTCGCGAGAATCGTGAACCGAAGAGCCTCCGACATCACGACGTGTCCGATTCGGGGGCGCGGCTGCATCAGGCTGGGAGCAAACGGTTAATCGTTTCAACGTAGACCTTTGCCTGGGTCACCAGGTCCTCGATCTGGACCGCCTCGTTGGCGCCGTGGGCATTCTCGCCTCCTGGGCCGTAACCGACAGTGTCTATCCCGGCCTGGCGGTAGAAGCGGCCATCGGTGGCACCGGCCCAGGCTACAAAATATTCGGGTTCCCGACCGGTCACCGTTGTGATACCGGCCCGCAATGCCTGAACCAGGTGTGACGTGTCCTCGGTGATATTGGCCGGAATGTGGTCCTTCATTGGGTCGATATCAAGTTCGTATCGGAACGCTGGATCCTCGCTGGAGATGTCGTTGAGCGTGGCCGTGATCTCGGCTACGGCCGACTCTCTGGTTTCGCCCGGGATGAGACGCCGGTCGATCGAAAAGGTGCATTCGCCCGGTACGACGTTGTGGGCAATGCCTGCCTGAATCGTGTTGACACTGATGACGGGCTTTCCGACGGCGGGGTGAAAGCGATCGATATCCTTTTCCAGCGCAAGGATGGCTTTCGCCGCTTTCGCGATAGCATTGACGCCCGTGACCCGTGCCGCCGCAGTGTGTGACGCGCGACCAAGGCACGTCACATTGACAGCCAGCAGGCCACGTTCGGCATTCCTGACCTTGAGGTCGCTCTTTTCACCGATGAGGCAGTAGTCAGGTCGGGGAAGGCGTCCGGCAACGATCTCTTCCACTAGAAACATCGTGCCGACGTCGCCCCCGGTTTCTTCGTCGCTGACGATGTGCGCTTGCACGGCGCCACCCAGCGGCACGTCTTTCAGGGCCTCCATGACGTGAAGCATCACGGCAACGGAGCTTTTCATGTCGGACGCGCCGCGACCAACGAGCTTCTTCCCATCTTCGGAAATCGTCGGGTCGTATGGACCGGTCCGCCAGCTGACAAGATCCGAGACCGGGACCGTATCGAGGTGACCGTTCATCACAACGGTCGGTCCGTCCGCGGTATTACCGAGAGAGATAACCACGTTGGGACGGTCATGATCCGAGGCGATCACCTCGAACGGCAGGCCAACGAATGAGCACCAGCGGATGACCTCTTCCATGACCGCGCGTTCTTCGCCGCTCGTGCTGGGAATGGAGATGAGACGACTGGCAAGCGCCACGATCTCGTCCCTGCTTACGCGATCGACCGTTGAAGCGCCCGTCACTATTCCTCTTCCTCGCGTTCGCGTATCGTGGACACGCGGCCCCCGCGACAACAACGGATGGCCGAAGCCATGGTTGACTAAAGACGTTCGAACCGAGCGACGTCAATCACGAACACAACCGCGCCGCCAACTTCGACTTCGAAGTTTTCCGGCATATAAAGCAGACCCGGCTCCAAAGCGGGCGAGTATGGAACTGCCACCTGCGTCCGTCGGCGGCATGTGCGCCGCAAGATGCCCAGTACGGCCGGTACTTGATCGTCTTCGACCCCAATCAGGAGACTGGTGTTGCCCGTGCGCAAAAAAGACCCGGTCGTGCTGACCTTCGTAAATCGATGCTTGGCAGTTACCAGCGCGTCGGTCAACGCGGGCGTATCCTCGTCCTGGACAATGGCGATCACGAGCTTCATTGGTCCCCTCCTGACGAAGCCGGCGCGCGATAGGAACGCGTCGCTCCATGGAGGCATCGCCGTGCCACATGGGTGCCGCCATAATAGCCGATGGGCTGACCGTGGCAACGGGCAGACGGAACTAAGTCTGGGTGGCCCCGGTTGGAACCTCGTGCGCAGCGATCACGTCGAGCAATTTGCCGTGTAACTTTCGGTTTGAGGCGAGGATTTCCCGTCCATCGGAACGAAATGGTCCCCCTTGCATGTCTGATACCTTGCCTCCGGCCTCTGTCACGATCACGGCCCCGGCGGCGACATCCCACGGTGAGATGCCCCGTTCCCAGTATCCGTCGAGCCGCCCGGCGGCTATATAGCAAAGATTGAGGGCGGCGGAGCCTGTCTGGCGTATAGCCTGCACGCGAGTAAGGAAATCGCGCCAAATCTCGGCCTGATGCCCTCGGCGCGCGAAGTCATATGAAAAGCCGGTCACGAGGATAGATGCGATGAGTTGGTCCACGGCTGAAACGAGAAGCGGCATGCCGTTCAGGGTAGCGCCTCCGCCTTTGCGAGCGACAAACAGCTCATCCCGCATGGGATCGTAGACGACCCCAACGACAGGAACTCCACCGTCTTCAAGGGCGATCGAGACAGCGAACGTGGGCAATCCATGTGCGAAATTGGTCGTACCGTCGAGCGGATCGACCACCCAGCGGTACGCTCCGCCCGATGTTGCTCCCACGCTGCCCTCTTCGCAAAGGAGTTCATGGTCCGGACAAACGGTACGAAGTCTATCCGCGATGAGGTCCTCCGCAGCTCGGTCGGCTTCGGTCACTAGGTCGATAGTGCCCTTGAACCGAACCTCATGTGGCTGGCCAAAGCGGTCGCGTAAAATCTCGCCGGCATCACGAGCGATTTGCGCCGCTTCGCGCGCATATTCATTCAGGACAAAGTGCGCCATATGTAACTGGACCTTTCTCTTTGGGACTACAGCACTTCGCAAATTTCGGGTCATACGCAAGGGCAGCATGAAGCAGACCGAGTTTTGTGCTGGCCGTGCTACATGCGGACCGGGGCGAGATCCCATGGGGTTGGGATATCACTGGCGCACGTTGTGGCTTTAAGGTCGCATGAGCGGCAGTCGCGGATGGACATCGGCTTCCCAGCCACCTAGATCGCCGCGCCGAATGATCCAAGCGGCCGCGCCGGCGACCATCGCCGCGTTGTCAGTGCAGTACGAGAATGCCGGATAAGCGACCGGGACGTCCGGCCCGCATAATTTCAGGACTTCACGACGGAGCCGCTCCCGGAGCAGCGAGTTGGCCGCAACGCCACCGGCGAGAACCACGGTACGGGCCCCAAATTCCCGTGCGGCTCGCGCCGTCTTGACTGCCAGAGGCTCGACAATGGCTTCCTGGAATCCGGCGGCAAGATCGGCAATCGGCGAGCTCGGGGCGTAGACCGGCGCCCGGTGGGCTCGAAACGGGCCGGTAGGACTTGTTGAAGATGTGATCTGCGATTCGAGGTCGCTCTCCGGCAAGCGCATCGGCTCGGTCAGCCGGAGGAGCGCCGTTTTCAGCCCCGAGAAGCTGAAATCGTGGGTGCCATTCAACCAAGCGCGCGGGAGTTGGAAGGCGTCCGGGTCGCCCTCACGGGCAGCATCCTGAATTGCGGGACCACCGGGAAAGCCAAGACCCAGCAAGCGGGCGCCCTTATCGAATGCTTCACCGGCGGCATCGTCGAGTGTTCGCCCGAGATGGCGGAAGCGTCCGTGCCCGGTCATGAGGATGAGCTCGGTGTGGCCGCCGGATACCAGGAGGCAGAGGATGGGAAAAACTGGTTCCTCTGGCAAATTCGGTGCGTCACAAAGCCAGTTCGCATAGATGTGTGCCTCGAGGTGGTTGACCACGACGAGTGGGCGGCCGAGCGCGTAGGCCATCGCCTTGGAGGTATTCATCCCGACGACCAGCGATCCAGCGAGCCCCGGTCCCTGGGTGACGGCAATGGCGTCGAGATCTTCGCGATCGACTCCCGCCTCCCGCAGAGCCTCCTCGACAACTGGAACGATGGCCGTCACATGGCGTCGCGCCGCAAGCTCCGGAACGACGCCGCCGTGGCATTTGTGGAGCTCGAACTGCGATGAAACGACCGAAGAGAGGACCCGACGTCCTCCAGAAACCACCGCGGCCGACGTCTCATCGCACGACGTCTCGATGCCAAGCACAATCACTGCGCTTGCCCCTCTCGCGGGAGCGACCGGGCAACTGTCACGTCGTTTCCGCTCGGCTAGTCGGACCCGAGAACGGGGTCAGGCTTCCCGGCGCCAAGCGATTGCCAAGGCGTCTCGAGAGCGATGTGCGCCGGGATTCGACATCGGCGCGATATTGCGGCTCACCGAGCGCCGGCGACCACATGATGAGTGCATCTTCGTTGTTATCACTGTAGTAGCGCTTGCGGGTGCCATGAGCCGTGAAGCCGTACTTCCGATAGAGCGCCTGCGCCGCGGCGTTTGTCACCCTCACCTCGAGCGTCAACCAGTTGGCACCACGTGCGACCGCTTCGTCGAACATGCAGAGGAGAAGTAGTTCGCCAAGACCGAGCCCCCGTTGGTCTGGGTCTACGCCGATCGTCGTGACGTGGGCCTCATCGAAGGCAAGCCACATTCCGGCGAAACCGATGATGGACGAGGCTTCTCGCCCATTCCCCTCAGATTGTCGTCCGCGTCCAATTGGCAGTAGCGAGCGCCGGGGCACAGGCACGCGGCGCGGCGCTTCTTCTTCGGTTGCGTCTGCTCCGTTCGAACCGATGTCGAAGCTCGAACGCGCCACGGAGCTCTCGTGCAAATCACGAAGAACCACATAGTAGTTTTGGGCAGGATTTTGAAGCTCGCGCCGGTATGCGGAGGCCGGCCAGGGGTTGGCGAAGCAGCGCTTCTCGACCCGGCTCACGTCGGGCACGTCGGCTTGGGTCATGACGTCGAGGCGGTACACCGGCTTGCCCGTATTCGCACTGGCGCGGTCACCGGGACTGCGCCGCAAAGTCGTCATTTCGGGCACCGTAGCATTCGACTGCGGTCCCGGGCAAATCAAACGTTGCGAAGCGGCAATTAGCGAGAGAGGTAGACCGGTTCGATCGTAGTGGCTTCATCGATGTCCCCAGCTTGCCAGCGCCGCCAAGCAAGCTCGGCAAGCGCTCCGGGTTGACGCATGCGAAGGATTTTAGGGGGTACCGAAACTCCGTCGATCCGATCGATAAGCTGGGCCTGATCATCGTCGATTTCGCCGGTGACGAGAACCGGGTCCGACCGGTTCAACTCCTCGGCCAACTCGCTCGCTGTCCCGTTTCGCGGTGCAAGCGCTTGCACTAGCCCCTCCGGGCCGGCCTGGTAACGAGCCCAAACTAGCCGACTCCTGCCGGCGCCCACGACCGCGACAATGGGAGACTTGCAACTAGCGAGCGCAAAAGCAGTTGCCTCGAGTGTCGGAACACCTATCAGCGGGACCCCGGTAGCCAAGTGAAATCCCTTGGCGACGCCGAAACCCACGCGCAGCGCCGTGAACGCCCCGGGTCCGGTCGCGATTGCGATTGCTCCAAGTTCGCGCACACTGACTTCGGCTCTATCGAGAAGTTGATGAATCTCCGAGAGCAACGTCGTGGTGTGCGAACGATCGGCAGGCCAGGATCGAGTCGACACCCTCCGCCCATCGTAGAGCGCGATACTGCCCTGGCCGCTCGACGTGTCGATGCTCAGGATTGACCGACCTTCTGGACTCAGCGCACGAGCGCTCATGGTGGATAGCCTCTGTTTCGACGGCTCCATCCGCTGCATGACGGAGACATCGCCAGTCTACCTGGGCCATGACTAGCGGCGATGGCAATAATCGTCGATTCTGACCCGAGACATGTGAGGGCAGGAGATTGAGGCGCGCCACAATGCTCGTACGACCCCTGAACACAAAGAAAGTCCTATGGCAGGAGATGCTGAGGCACGAATTGCAGACGGCGCTGGACCAGGACCCGGTCGTGATCGTCCCGGTCGGTTCGATCGAACAACATGGTCCGCACTGCCCCCTGGACGTCGACATCAGCATCCCGTACCACCTGGCCATTCAGACAGCCGCGGCGATCGATGAATTCCCTGTCATCGTCGCGCCGCCTATCAGTCTGGGATTCACGCACTACAACATGGGTGAAATCGGAACAATCACCCTTTCACTGGAAACCTTTATCGACGTTTTGTGCGATGTCGCCCGCTCGATCTGGGCAAATGGATTTCACCGACTGGTCCTACTCAACGGCCATGGAGGTAACGAACAACCAACCTGGGCCGCGGCTATGAAGCTCGCGCGGGACGATGTTTGGCCAGTCGCGCTGACGTACTGGAACATGGTACGGGAAGAGCTACGGGTCTGGAGCGACGCTGACAATGGCAGCATAGGGCACGGGGGCGAATGGGAAACGAGCCTGCAACTTTATCTGCGGTCCGATCTCGTCGACATGTCACGCGCGGTCAAGGACGAATGGCGCCCCAAGTTCGGTCCCGAGGTCGGGCGCTACGCGAAGTTTCCCGAACGCCGTCGCGAGATGGCGCACGGAGTCATGGGTGATCCCTTTGCCGCATCAGCCACAAAGGGAGAGCGGCTTTTCTCCCTCCTTCTCGAGCGGCTCGGCGCCTTGTGCCGCGAGTATCACGAGATCGACCCCCCGAAATATCGTGAGTTCGGCAGTCATTGTCCCTAGACATCGCTACGGCTCAATCCCGGATCGAAGCAACATCTGAGCGCAGGCGCTCGAGCCGATCCATCCACACTGCATCGTCCGGGATCGGAATGAATCGCAGGTGCCGGTTGTCAGATCCAGCTGTTTCGATTTCGATCAAGAGAAATCGCTCGGGCAGTGCGGTCACCGCTCGCTCGGGCCATTCCACTAGCATGACGCCGTCAGCGGACGCCATGAAGTCGTCGAACCCTATTGACGCAAGGTCGCCTTCATCCCTAAGGCGATAGAGGTCGAGGTGAAAGAGGCGGGAGACAGCCGGTTGCTCGGTGTCGTACTCGCTGACGAGCGAGAATGATGGGCTAGATACCACATCGTCGACTCCGAGCGCGGAGGCAACTCCCTTGGCCAGCGTGGTTTTTCCGGCGCCCAGATCACCGTGAAGTAGCACAACATCACCATCTTGAAGATGGCTGCCCAGGGCTTTGCCGACGGCGATGGTCTCGGTGGGGCTGCGGGTGACTACTTCCCATGCGGGCTTGTTGCCACCACCATCAACTGGCGGCGCCGGCGGTCCTGTCATCATGACAGCGGCGGCCCGCCGCCCGGCGGGACCAGCGCCGCGTTCTGATCCGGGGGCAGAGCGACCGCGGGCGCCCACTGCGGAGGCGAGATGAATGGAGGGCTGGCGTCAAACTCAAAGCGGACGCTTGATAGGATCGGTTCAGCGCCAGAAAGGTCGATGAGCGTACTCGACGTGTCGGCATCCCACGGGGCGAGGAGCAGCGCCTGGCCGTCAGGGCTCCAGGTGATCTCGCCCGAAAGGGCCTCGGCGGCCTCCAGCTCGTATTGGTTGCCCGAGGAACTGCCGACAACGATGGATTTCTCCTCGGAGGTGAAAGCAAACCTGGTTCCATCCGGAGACCAGACCGGCATCGTCGGTCGCTCATCAATGCCGGCCAGTTGGTCGATTTCTCCCGTGACCCGATTGAGCAACCGAATCGAGGTCGATGGCGGCTCGTACCATGTCTGGCCGAAGAGACTGTAGAGGAGCAATTCGTCCCCGCGTGGTGACCACGAAACGCTCCAAACGTCGCGTACCGCGCTGTCAGTCACGTTCTCGAACTGGTCGTCTCCGGATCGCCCCAGATTGGCGACGATGACATCACCGGGAGCGTGTTGCGGGCGCTCGCCCAATCCCTGGTGCTTGACGACGAAGGCGATCTCAGAGCCGTCAGGCGACCACGATGGATTAAATGCCAGCGAGTATTTGGCTCCTGTCAAATCTGTTTCTCCGCCAGACTGGAGGTCATAGACTCGAACACCGATCGCTCCCGATTCATACACCGGGTCGTACCCGGCAAAGCTCGTATACGCGATCCGGATACCGTCGGGACTCCACGAAGGGGCGGCATGTGCCGAGACGCCGTCGACCAGGCGCTCCGGTGTTGATCCGTCAACAGCTATGCGGTAGAGAGAGACGTTGCCCATCGGGTCGTCAGCATCAGGCGCGAGGAACGCGATCTGCGATCGATCGGGGCTCCAAACAGGCCAGATGACGTGGATCACATCGGTGAGCTGACGCGGTTCGCTCCCGTCAGGAGCCACCAACCAGAGCGCGCGATCATTGCCGAGCACGACTGGACCGTGTTCGCGTTGCAGCAAGCTGAGGCGACTGCGCGAGTCGTTATCAGATGGGTCGAGTTCTACCAGTTCCCGCAAAGTTCGCTCGGCGACCGGCCAATCACGAACTGTCTCGGCGGCGTCGACGTCGCGCCGTAGGTCGGCGGCGAGGAGTCGTCGCGCATCTTCGAGGCGTGTGACAGTGTCTCGGAGCGCGGGCGCTTGCTCGGCCACCGGTGCCAAAAGCTCGACGGCGGCCGCGTAATCCCCGCGTTCTATGGCTTGGAGTCCATCCAAATAGCTCGCCTCGAGCGGTTCGAGGCGGATCTCGATCTCGCGGGCTCGATCCGCGGCATCCCTGTAGCCGACGATGGCCATGAATCCTTCGCGGGCTGCGACGATGTCCCCTGCTCTGGCTGCGTCCTGAGCCGCGGCGTAGGCCGAGGCCAGCCACTGCTGCTGGGCCGTGTAGCGCTGCACGAGCCCGCCGGCGACGGCAAGGAGCAGCAGGACTGGCGCCAAGTAGAGCAGGCGCATGAAGATCGATTGCTTCGCCGGTGCACGCCCAAGAAATCCTGGACTCTGCAACGCAAGGGCAGGTGGATGCAGTGCGCCGCAAGTAGGGCACGACTGATTCGACGTCGAAATTGGTGAAGCGCAGGCGGTGCAGAATGTCATCGTACGCCTCTGCAACCTACACAGCCGTGCCCGGCCGCGGCGGGTATGCCGGCGCAATCGTAACGGATTGCAGGACACGCTCGCTTGGTTGTTGGTACACGCCTGCGCAGCGTCGTGGGTCTCGCTTGTGAGCAAGGGGTCCAACTTGGGACGACTGCAAGCTGCATTCCTGGCGGGGGCCATTCTGGTAGCGCCGTTCATCGCAGCGCTTTTTCGCATTGAAGCGGGACTTGTGGTGATGGTCGTGGCGCTTTGCGCGGGGTCGTTCTTGCTCGCCGACGCACTCGCCGCGACTGGCGGGCAGTTTCATCGCTGGCTACGACTGGGCGTCGTCATCAACCTCACGCTGGCAGCAATCTGCTTCGCGCTCGCTGTCTGGCTGTTGCTTCGCTAAGATGACGAAGAGGGGCGACCCCGGTGGGCAGGCGATGACCCTGAGTTCGATCGTAACCCTGTCGGTTGGCGCGGCGCACGCCGCGACTGCCTCTTCACGCCTTTCTTCCCTGGAGGATCGTGTCCGTCCTCGGAGGCCGGCGAGCGCCGAGAGGAACCCTTCCCTTTCTTCCGGTCTGGGGCTTCGTTTGCTTCTTCGGCTTCCCGCGCCGTTCCTCGCGCTGCTCGGCCACCGCGTAGCAGCCCCGCTGGGCGCGCGGCCTTCGCCGCCTCGAGTTCGCCACGAGCGATCTCGGGAAGCTCGATGGGAGCGAAGCCAAGGGCCAATGAGTGCTCGACAATGTCTCGCCGCAAGAGTGCCTCCGCTTGCTGCAACTGAGCTCGAAGTGGGTGCTCAGGCTTGACGCTGACCAGCATCTCCCAGATTTGGCGCATAAGATCGATGGTCTTGTTGAATGTCATGACCAGGTCGCCTTCGGATAGTTCGATTTGCGCACTGATCTCAGCCATCGTGGCACCACGGGACCACGCGCGTG
>Ga0126304_10000155_pt1 | contig 22814 bp, 20 predicted proteins | sample Plot25_FD_92538 | JGI IMG/M metagenome (GOLD analysis project Ga0126304, IMG submission 92538) | Serpentine soil microbial communities from UC McLaughlin Reserve, CA, USA - Plot25 | ecosystem: Environmental > Terrestrial > Soil > Grasslands | place: USA: UC McLaughlin Reserve, Lake County... | reverse complement strand
GCGCCAAAGTCGTTGCGCGCGCGGTGACCATCTGCGGAACGCTCGACGGCAACGTCATCGCCACCGAACGAGTCGACGTGCAGCCGAGCGCCAGTGTGCGGGGCCATTTGACGACGCCGTCCTTGTCGCTGCTCGAAGGAGCGAGATTCAACGGATCGGTGGACCCGACCCGTACTGAGGCCGCGATGCGCGTCGCCAAATACCGCCAGAAGCAGGGATCGTAGCGACCTACAAATACTTCTTCATCCAGGCGAACACGGCATCGTGCCACACGCGGCTGTTGCCTGCCTTCAGCACCCAGTGCCCTTCATCGGGGAACACGAGCGCTTCGGTGGGCACGCCGTTGCGCCGGAGCGTCGTGAACATCTGCAGGCCCTGGTCGACCGGCACGCGGTAGTCGAGCTCGTTGGTGATGATCAGCGTCGGGGTCTTGATCTTGTGACCGTTCAGGTGGGGTGACTGCTTCGCCATCACTGCGCGCACTTTCGGGTCCCACGGTACGCCCTTGAATTCCCAGTCCGTAAACCACAGTTCCTCTGTCACCGTGCTCATCGATTCGAGGTTATAGACGCCGTCGTGCGTCACGGCCGCCTTGAACCTGGCCGGTTGCTGACCGAGGATCCAGTTGACCGCGTAGCCCCCATAGCTGGCGCCGGCAATTCCCATTCTCTGGCCGTCGACGAACGGCATCTTCGCGACGGCACCGACGACGGCGTCGATCTCCAGCATGACCCGGCCGGCCCAGTCGCCTGAGATACGGTCGACCACCGCCTGACCGAACCCGAAGGACCCGCTGGGGTTCGGCGCCGCGACCACCCAGCCCTGCGCTGCCCACAATGAGGGATTCCACCGAGTCGACCAGGCATCCTGCCACGCACCCTGTGGTCCGCCGTGAATCAGGAAGACGACGGGATACTTCTTCGCCGGGTCGAAGTCGGGCGGCTTGATCAGCCAGTACTGGACGTTACCCTTCTCCTTGCCAATTGTCGTCGGGACCGTCATCGATTCGGGTTCGGTGAAGGCGACCCGACTTACCCATGTTTTGGATAATTCGGTCAGCCGCTTCACGCCGGAACCGTCGGTCGCGGCGCGGAAGATCTCTCCAGGTGCGGTCAGCGCCGATTTGGCGAAGACGATGAATCCCGCACCTGGCTGCGGACTCGAAATCGATCCGCCGAGCACGATGCTTTCGGCGGCCCCGCCGGCTGCGGGAACCGAGAACAGGTTGTCGCGGCCTTCGTCAGCAGCGGTAAACCAGATCTTGCGCCCCTCGGCGTCGATCGTGAAGTCGCTGATCGAGACGTCGGGTGTCGTGAACACGGTGCGCTTCGCGCCGCCCGCCAGATCGTAGGCGTCCAGGTACCAGCGGTCCGACTCGAAACCGGCACGCCGCTGCGCCAGAACGAAGACCGTCTTGCCGTCCCTGGAAAACACCGGGTGCGTGTCAGCGGCAGGATTCGGCGTGAGCTTGCGCGCTTCGCCTCCCTCGGCCGGCACGAGCCACACGTCGTTGTTCGTCGTCCATGCTTCCTTGTCGATGCCTTCGCGATTGGAGACGAACGCAAGGGTGCGGCCGTCGGGCGAGAAGGCGATCGCCGCATCCTCCTGCTGCGTGGGGGGTGAGTCGAAATCACCCGGGGTGAGATCGCGCGCCCGCCCGCCGGTAATCGGCGTAATGAACACGTGGTGACGGACGTTGTCGCGCCATTCGTCCCAGTGCCGGTAGAGCAAGCGCGTGAGTCGATGCACCTTGACAGGATTCTGTTCGGCATCATCGAGCCGCTTCTTGTTGCAGTCCTCGTCGGGGCAGTCGGGAAAGACGTCAGAGACGAACGCCACCCGAGTGCCGTCGGGTGACCACACAAGCGGGGGCTGCGCGCCAGCGGCCAGGGCAGTCACCTTCTTGACGTTCTTGCCGTCCGCCTCGGCGACGTATACCTGGGTGGCGCCGTCACGATTGGCGAGGAATGCGACCTTCTTACCGTCGGGCGACCATCGCGGCGTGTTCTCGTTCTTGTCTCCGGCAATGACCATCTTCGGATCCCCACCCTCCGCTGGAACACTGAGGATGTCGGCGTTCCTGCGGCCGGTCTTCGGGTCAGTCGTCGTGCGCACGAACAGCACAGTCTTGCCGTCTGGAGACAGCTGCGGATCGGAAACGCGAGGAGCAACGATAAGGTCTTCAACGGTCATGGACCGGCCGGCCGAAGGAGCCTGGCCGTTCAAGACGGTGACCGGCGCAGCGACCAGCAGCAGGGCGAGTCCAGCGTGCATTCTGTGCAGCACGTGCATAACTCCTCTTCGCGAAAGGTTACGATCGATCGGTGCCGACCGGTTTGGCGTACTTGACGAACTCGATATTCATGCCCGCGCGCTCGTAGAACTGGCGCGCACGGGTGTTGGCGGCGAACACGTTCAGAGTCAGCAGCGGCAATTCACGCGTGCGCGCCCAGGTCTCTGCGTGCTCCAGCAACGCGGTTCCCACACCGGACCCTTCGGCTCTCGCGCTCGTCGCGATCACCGACACATGCGCATGGCGCAACCCGAAGAAGTCGGTGGTTGCCATGAGGTGCAGGCAGCCAACCGGCTTTCCTTCGCGTTCCGCCATGAACACCACGTCCTCCGGGTTGTTGCCGCGGAGGGCGCGCAGCATCGCCTGAGCATCGGCGCCGACGACGTCGGACGGCGTCCGCCAGCGAGGCAGTTCGAAGTTCGCAAGCCGAGCCGCCAGCAGCAGGAGGGCCGCCTCGTCGCGTCCCGTAGCCGGTCTGATCACGAGCTCGACCATCGGTCGATCATAACAATAACGGATGACGGCCGGTTACGGCTGCTGGCCCGCGAGGATCGTGGGAGCGTACTTGTTGTAGAACGTATTCGTGAGCAGGTGGCCGGGGTCGTACTGGTCCTTCGCCCGGAAGAACGCCTCGATCTCCGGATACGAACGCCGCAGCTGCGCCGGCGTGTAGTGAAGCTGGTATGGAAGGAAGAAACGCCCGTTCGAGGCAATCGTCAGGTCGATCAGCTCGCGGGTCAACATCGCCATCCGCTCGCTGCCTTGTGCCGTCGTCTTCTGGTTCAAGTACAAGACGACGGCGAACATGTCGCCGGGCGCGTAATTGAGGAAATTGTCTTCACGATGGACGACGCGTATTGAGGCATTGAGCAGGTTGGCGCGGTTCGCCGCCGCTATTCGTCGTAGTCCGTCGACGAATGGCACGAACCGGTCGCGCGGAATGAAGTACTCCTGCAGGATGTCGGTCTCGCCAGCGAGACTGTTCATCAGGTAGGGCACCGAGTCGTGCATCGGGTGATTGCGCGACACCAGGCAGCCGTTGTCTTCACCGGCAGGGCAGGACTCGATCCGCGGTTCGATGTTCTTCTCTGCCCACCATTTCAGCCGCATCGGCAAGGCTCCCATCTTCGAGAAGTTGAAGACAAATCGTCGCAGGCGCACGCTGCCGACGTCTTCGAGCGGCGGAATCTGGCTCGGCTGCGATGGCACCTGCTGATACGTGTAGGCGATGGTCTCCCGGAGGAACGATTGCGGCGCTGTTGAGAGATGCGCGTACAACAGCCGGTACGTCTCATCGCGCTGAATGCGCTGCTCGAAGAATGCGGGGAAGTCCTTGTAGTCGATGACTGCGCGGCCGGACCGGTAAACGGCGTTTTCAGTGATCTCGAGATCCGCATCGAGAATGATCCCGAACAGTCCATAACCGCCGACGACCAGCCGGAAGAACTCTGGCTCTTCTGTGTGGCTGACCTGGTGGACGGTACCGTCGACGGTCATCACGCGCATGGCACGGATGGTGCCTCCGACCGAGCCTGCCTGGTGGTCCATCCCGTGCGCGTTGACCGAAATGGATCCACCGACAGTGAACAGGTCGGTCGACTGCATCGCTTTCACCGCAAAGCGGGGATGCAGGTACTTCTGGATGTCGTGCCACGTGGCCCCGCTCTGGACCTTCAGCACCCGCGCATTCTCGTCGAGTGACATGCTCTTGAAGCCGCGCATGTCGAGAACGAGCGCGCCCGGCGCAAACGCGTGGCCTCCCTGGCTGTGACGTGCCCCCGCGATCGAGACCTTCAGGCCCTCGCGCCTGGCGCGGGTCAGTGCGCCGCTGACGTCGTCGATCGTCTGCACGGCGATGATGTCGGATACGGGCGTCGGGTTCAGGCAACTGACGTCGTTGATCGTTCGACCGGAACCTGTGGGGCGGGGTGCCACCGGTCCGCAATCCTTGTCGGCCGACGGATCGGCCGCGTATTTCCACCCCCCGGCGATGGCGATGGTCCCCAGGATGAGGAAGACGATCGCCGCTGCCCGGAATGTACGTCTCTTAGTAGTCATACAAATGTTCGATCCTGCCGCCACTCTTCTCGAGTGACGCGACCACCTCGTGCAGCTGTGAGACCTGAGTGCGGACCGCAACGCGCACGCGTGTCGGATCGGTCAGCAGCCGCTCGGTCAGGATCGCGTGCAGGCCACCCGCCTCGAAGCCCGCAGGTACGATCGCGGTCAGCAGAATCTCGTCGTTGCCGGCGATGTCGCGGAACCGCGCGCCGTCGTGCAGCAGGCCGACCGCGGCAGCAGTGAAGGCTTCGTACCGTGGCAGCGTCACCGCCGCTGAGGTTCCGTCGGATCGCTGGATGTGTGCCTGGAGGGTCGGTTGCACCGCATCGTATGCGGCGTGTGTACCCAGACCGATCAGCCAGCCGTATACCGCCTTGACCCCGTATTCGGCCGTGAGCGCAAAGCGCCGCTCCCACTTCCGCAGCATCTGCGGACCACGCATGGGGGTGCCTCGCCACAACTGTGACAGCCTGGCCCCGAACGGAAAGTCGTACCACGGGACGGTGTGCATGAAGGCGCCGTACTGCACCGCGGTCGCGTGTGCCAGTGCATCCTCGGGAGTGCTATGGCCGCTGAGCGTGTCGCTCAGCCGCCCGGCGGTGTTTTCGTAGAGGCCCTTGAGGGCGTATTCGATGGAGAAGCTGGAGCCGATCACCGCCAGCATCAAATGATTGCCGCCGCTGAACGGGTACCGGCCTGTAGTGGCATCACAGGCGGCGCCATAATAGCGCCAGTATTGGGCGATCGATCCTCCATAGGGGAACCTGGTCGGCGAACCACTCGCTGTAAACGTCGCGTACTCCTCCGTGTTGTAGACGATGTACCACTCGGGGAGGGTCAGGAATGTCGAAGCTTCGGTGGTTGAACGATCCGTGCTGCTGCGGCTGTAACAGCGTGTGCCGATGAAGAATGCGGACCAGGTTGCCGCCGCAAGAATTGCCAACACGCCGGTCTTGAACAGTCCGCGAACGAGCCTGGACAGCAGTCCACGGCGGTTACGGTTCACCGGCTTGCTCTTCTTCAGACGCACGGTCGATTTCACGCCGCGAATCGTCGACGTGGCGCCGGTTTCTGGAAGCCGATGACCAGGGCGAGGCCGCTGATGATGATGTGCGGGATGTTCAGCGCCCAGTTCGTCATGCTGAAGTCGGGTCCGGCAGGACCCTGGATGACGACGCTGCCATCCAGCAATCCGCGGCTCATCGTCATTCCCACGATCGCGTCGCTCATATAGAGGATGCCCACGAGTTTGAAGAACAACGGGATGTAGGCGTGAGCCTTCCAGGCGACGATGATCCCCGCAACCCCCGACAGCAGGTGAACGATGTCATCGACCGGGTCGATTTTGAACAGGCCGAACGACAAGCCTTGCGCGTCGGTCAGGGCCGGTGTGTGGGTGATGATGAAAATCCCGATGAATCCGGCGGTGTACAGCCACGCAAGCTTTCGGAGCGTGTCGTCATTCATCCGCGAAGTATAACGGACGGCGTGGGACGACTACCGGGACGGCCGGTGCGCGCGGCCCCCCTGCCCCCGTATAATCGGACCGCTGAAATTTCCTGGAGAATCCATGCACATGCGTTCAAAACGGTTCGTCATCACCACCCTGGCGCTGGCAATCGCCTCGGTCGCGGCCTTCGCGCAGCAGTACCCGAAGACGCGCAAGGTCGAACACGTCGACACCTACCACGGTGTCGCTGTACCGGACCCGTATCGCTGGCTCGAGGACGACACCTCGAGCGAGACCGCCGCCTGGGTCGAGGCGCAGAACCAGGTGACCTTCGGCTACCTGTCGAAGATCCCGTTCCGCCGCGCGTTGACCCAGCGGATCATCGCGCTCAACAACTACGAAAAGGTCTCGGCGCCGTCGCGCAAGGGCTCCTACGTCTTCTTCAGCAAGAACGCCGGACTGCAGAACCAGAGCGTGCTCTACGTGCAGAAGGGGGTGAACGGGAAGCCCGAGGTGCTGATCGATCCGAACATGTGGTCTGAAGACGGCACCACCCGTCTCGCCGGCTTCACACCATCGAACGATGCGAAATACGCCAGCTACGGCGTGTCGAAGAGCGGGTCCGACTGGCAGGAGTTCAAGGTGATGGAACTCGCGACCAAAAAGATCCTCGGCGACAAAGTGGAGTGGGTCAAGGTGTCGGGCGTGGCCTGGCAGAAGGACGGCTTCTACTACAGCCGGTATCCCGCACCTGAGAAGGGTCACGAGAAGGCATCGATCAACGAGAACCACCAGGTGTACTTCCACAAGGTCGGAACTCCCCAGTCGCAGGACGTCGTGGTCTATGACGACAAGGACCACCCCCAGCGCTTCCACAACGTCGGCACGACCGATGACGAGCGGTTTGCGATCCTGACGATCTCCGAACGGGGTCAGGGCAAGAACGGCAACGCCGTCTTCGTTCGCGATCTCGAAAAGGGGGACAAGGATTTCAAGCCGCTGTTCCCGGAGATCGGCAACGACAGCTACAACGTCATCGACAACGTCGGCGGCATGCTGCTGGTCGAAACCGATTACAAGGCTCCGAACGGACGGGTGCTGCTGGTCGACCCCGAGCACCCGGAGGAAGCGGCGTGGAAGACGGCGATCGCGGAAAAACCGGAACCGTTGCAGGGGACCGGCACGGCGGGCGGAAAGCTCTTCACAACCTATCTCAAAGACGTCACCACGCGCGCCTACGTGCACGCACTCGATGGCACGCTCGAGAACGAAATCGTGCTGCCTGGTATCGGCAACGCCGGCGGCTTCGGCGGCGAGCGTGACGCGAAGGACGTCTTCTACACCTTCAATTCGCTGAACGTTCCGCCCACCATCTATCGCTACGATATCGCCACGAAGAAGAGCACGATCTTCCGGGCGCCGAAGGTGCCCGGCTACAACCCCGCACTGTACGAGACGAAGTCGGTCTTCTACACGAGTAAGGACGGTACGAAGATCCCCATGTTCCTCGTCCACAAGAAGGGGCTGAAGCTGGATGGAACCAACCCGACGGTCCTTTACGGCTACGGCGGCTTCAACATCGTCCAGTCGCCGAGCTTCAGCGCGGCGCGGCTGGCGCTGCTGGAACAGGGCTTCGTGTACGCCAACGCCAACATGCGCGGCGGCGGCGAGTACGGCGAGACCTGGCACAAGGCCGGCACCAAGCTCCAGAAGCAGAACGTGTTCGATGACTTCATCGCCGCCGCCGAGTGGTTGATCGAGAACAAGTACACGTCGACGCCCCGGCTCGCGATCCAGGGAGGCTCGAACGGCGGATTGCTGGTCGGGGCGGTGGTGAACCAGCGCCCGGACCTGTTCGGCGTCGTGATTCCGCAGGTCGGCGTCATGGACATGCTGCGGTTCCACAAGTTCACGATCGGCTGGAACTGGATCGCCGACTATGGGTCCAGCGACAACAAGGAGGAGTTCGACGCCCTCTACAAATATTCCCCCCTGCACAACATCCAGAAGGGGGTGAAGTACCCGCCGACGCTCATCACCACCGCCGATCATGACGACCGCGTCGTACCGGCGCACTCGTTCAAATACGCGGCGACGCTGCAGGAGCTTGCCGCCCATGACAATCCGCTGCTGATCCGGATCGACACCAAGTCGGGCCACGGCGCGAGCAACCTCACGAAGGCGCTGGAGACGACGGCGGATATCTACGCGTTCATCATGCAGAACATGGGCCTGACACCGCGCTTCGCTCCACGCAAGCCCGCGACCCAGCACTGAGGGTCCTGGGAGGGCGACATGATCCGGCGGGCAACCGAGGCGGACCTCGAAGCAATCGGCCGCCTCGGTGCACTGTTGATGCGGGTCCATTACCAATTCGATCGCGCCCGCTTCATGCGTCCGCAGCGCGGGATCGAAGAGGGCTACGCCGCATTCCTCGGCACACAGCTCGACGACACCGACTCGATCGTGCTCGTCGCTGAAGAGAAAGGGGAGGTCGTCGGCTATATCTTCGCCGCCGTCGAGCCTCCCAGCTGGAAGGAGCTGCGCGACCGCGCCGGCTACATACACGACGTGCTGGTGGAGGAGGGCAGCCGGGGCCGCGGTATCGCCGAAGGCCTGATCACCGCCGCGATCGAATGGCTGCGCACGCGTGATGTGCCGCGCGTGGTACTCGGCACCTCATCTCAGAATACCGGCGCCCAACGCCTGTTCCAGCGACTCGGATTCCGGCCGACGATGATCGAGATGACGAAGGAACTTGGCTAGAGTGTGATCTGCCGGCGGAAAGTGGCCGCCGCTCCGTGCGACCACTTCGAATAACAGCCGCCGCACATAAGCGCAGTGAAGTTGTCCTCGCCGCTGCGGATCGTCAGCACCCGCGACCCCGAATCCTCATACGGGGCGAACGACGCTCCGCAGATCCCACATGGCTCTTCGCGTTCGATCTTGACGTGGCGGATGGACACAGTCGGGTTGGTCATCACTGCATCTTATCTCGTGAGCTAACCGCTGCCAGCCAATCAAATACTTCTCCGACAAAGCTCGTTCCAACGGGTTCATGATCACCGTTCGGTGGGGCGCCTTACGTTCCGGGTTTTACACTAAACTCTCGCCGTGCTTCTGAATTGTCTCGAGGCTGTTGCGATCTCCGTGCTGGCGTTCGTCGGTCAGGACGCCGTGAACTGGCGCGATCCATCGCGACATCAGGTGCGATTCGTCAGTGTTGATTCGTCCGTCCGTCTTGAAGTGCTCGACTGGGGTGGAACGGGTCGTCCCGTACTGTTCGTCGGCTGTTATCTCAGCGCGCACGTCTACGACGAGATCGCGCCCAAATTGACCGAGTGGTTCAGAGTCTATGCGGTGACACGGCGAGGAATTGGCGCATCCGACCGTCCGACGATCGGATATGACCCACCGCAACGCACAGCTGACATCCTCGCAGTGATTGGCGCATTGCGTTTGGAAAAGCCAATTCTGATTGGCAATTCGTGTGGCGGGGACATCCTGCATGCCCTGGGAGTTCAGCAGCCGGAGCGAGTGGGAGGGCTTGTTTACCTTGATGCCGCGCAAGATCCCACCCTCAAGCTTTCCGATTATGTGCCTCTATCCGCGTTTCGGTATCTCTCCGCGAACGTAGCGCGTCTGGTGAAGAGAGCGGACCAGTCCGCGCCCGTCGCCTTTCCCGAAGCCGAAATCAGACAGAGGCCGCTTGACCCGGCGATCCGAAAGGCGATTGTCGACGATTACAAGGTGAAACCCGACTACGCTCGTATCCGCGTGCCGGTGCTGGCGATCTACCGCACCGGGACGTTGAAGCAGGCTCTCGACAATTCAGAGTCGCAGAACGATGAGCAGCTCGCCGCGTTAATTGCAGATTACGCCGGTCACGGAGCGATGCTTGAGAGATGGCAGGCCGACTTACGCGAAGGCGTCCCCACCGCTCGAATCGTGGAACTGCCCGGTGCCAATTTGTATATGTTCATTTCCAATGAAGCCGATGTGATTCGGGAGCTGCGAGCATTCGCCGCAACGCTGCCGAGATGAGCACAACATCAACAGGCCGTCGCTTCGTCGATATTGAGAGATCAGAGACCAGCGGGTGAAAATCCTCGGGATCCGTAATTGTGCCGGCCAGCTACCAGCTGCCAGCTGACACCTCTCCCGATTACCTTGCACCCGACACCCTGGCACCCTGGCACCCGGCACCCCGGCACCCGGCACTGTCTTACCGTGCGACCCGGTAGCCTGCCTTTCGAACGGTGAGGATGTGGCGCGGATTCGACGGGTCCGTTTCGAGCTTCCGGCGGAGCTCGCCGATGTGCGTGTCCACGGTCCGTGTCAGAACGGCGGACGAGTGCCCCCACACTTCCGAGAGCAGTTGGATGCGCGACGCGACCGCCCCCTGGCGCCGCAGCAGCGCCACCAGCAGGTCGAACTCCATCGGCGTGAGTCCGACATCAGCGCCGCCCCGGCGCACCGACCTGGTCGACGCATCCACCTCGATGTCGCCGAACCGCTCGACCGCGACAGCGGCCTCGTGCGACGGCGCTCGGCTCCGGCGGAGGAGCGCTTCGATCCGTGCCAGCAGTTCGAGAACGCCGAATGGCTTGGTGACGTAATCGTCGGCGCCGAGGCGGAACCCAAGCACCTTGTCGGCTTCCTCCCCCTTCGCCGTGAGTATCAGCACGGGCATCGTGAGTCCGACGTCCCGAACCTGGCGCAGCACCCGATAGCCGTCCAGACCGGGCAACATCAGGTCGAGAACGATGAGGTCCGGACAGAGCCGCCGGGCAGCGTCGAGTCCGGCAGGTCCGTCGGCCGCCACGCTGACGGAGTAGCCTTCGATCTCCAGGTTGTTGCGGAGCCCGAACGCGAGGTCGTTGTTGTCCTCGACGATCAGGACGTGGGTCATGCGACGGCGGGTGCGGCGGCGGCCTCGGCCCAGGCTCCGTCGATCTCGATGACGAAGCGGGCGCCTTGCTCACCCGGCTCGACATACGCACGCCCGTGGTGCAGGGCCACGAGCTGGTGCACGATCGCGAGCCCGATGCCGGTGCCGGCGGTTGCGTCGCCGGAACGTGTCAAGCGGTTGAACGGCTCGAAGATCCGTGTCGCCTCGGTTCCGGGTATGCCGGGTCCTTCGTCTTCGACCATCATGCGCACTTTGCCCGTATGCTCTTTCAGCACGACGCTGACGGTTTGCCCGGCCGGCCCGTACTTGACCGCGTTATCCATCAGGTTCAGCAGGATCTGCCGAATGGCCGCGGAGTCGACGCGGGCGCAGATCTGCTGGTCGAGTCGCGTGACAATGCGCGCCTGCCGGGCGGCAGCCAGCGGCGCAAAGCTCTCCACCACTTCTTCGAGGATAGGGGCGAGCCGTTCAGGGTTGCGCCGGATTTCCGGTTGCCGTCGCTCGCCTCGCGAGAACAGAAGCACGTTTTCCACCAGCTGCGCCAGGCGTTGCGTCTCGCGGGCGATGATCTCGAGCGAACGGCGCCCTTCTCCCTCGCTGCGCACGCGGCCAAGCAGCAGTGTCTCGGTGAACATCCGAATCTGCGCGAGCGGCGTCCGCAGCTCGTGCGACACACCCGAGACGAAGTCGGACCGCAGACGGGACAACTCCGCTTCGCGGCGGAGCTGCACCAGGGCGACGACCACGAGTGATGCGGTCAGCGTGAGCAGACCGGCAATGAGCGGCAGACGTTCGCGCGGCAGACCGCCGATGATCAGCCTGGCGGCAGCATCCGGTTTGAGGGCAACCGACACCTGGAGTGCCCCCATGTCTTTCTGAAATTGCTGCCGCGCGTCGTAGGCCGACCACTCTGGTGCGGACGCGAACAACTGGTGACCATCAGCGTCGGCTACCCGCACCGCCAGCGAAGCGTTCGGATTCGAGGCGGTCTGCACCAGCGTCGGCGGGAGCAGCGCGTGCTGCTTCAGGACCTGTTCGAAGACATGCGTCACGAATGTGGCGTCGGCAGTGAACCCGCTTACCGCAACCGGCGTCTCGCGTGAGTCGTGAAGCGGCCGCCACACCACTACCAGCGGCTTCCCGTCGATGAGAACCACCTGCAGCGCGGGGCAGGTAAAATCCTTCGGCGATCGCATCGATGCGGCCACGGAACTCGCGAGCAACTGGCGAACTTCGGACGCGACTGGTTCACCAGCGAAGATGAACTGCGCGTCAGGCAGCGAGGCGCTGAAGGCGCTCCGAATCCGATGCACGCCGGCGCCGCACGCACGGCAGCCCCCGGAGGTCGCCGCTGCCTCCACTCCGCCGCGCTCGATCGCCTTCTGGACCGTCTGAAGCTGCTGCTGAACCGCGGCGAGCATCTGCTGCCGCCCCACGCGCGTCAGCTCCCAGGTGGCGAAGGAGGCGTAGTCACGCAGAACGTTCTCGGCCGTCTGCCGGTGCGACCGCGCCGCGTGCACAGCCTCGTATCCCAGCCATGCGGTCATCGCGAGCGTCGCGACCAGCAGCAGAACGATCAACGTCGACCGGGACCGCCGGCGGGCGTGCATAGGCCATTTTACGGTGTGCTGCCCCGATCTCCGGTCAGAAACGAGTCAAGGGCGTGTCAAAGAGTTGTGAAGTTCGCCGATTTCTGACAAACACGTGACGACCGCACCACCTTTCGCTCCGTCTTACGAGCAAGACTCGCAGCGGTGAGGTGACGGCAAATGTCCAGATGGCTCCTTGGTGCGATAGCGGTCCTCGTGCTCGGTGTTCCGGCCTACACACAGGACGCGGGGCGCTCCGATCACGATGCGAAGCGGGATGGCTGGCAGAAGGTTGACGAGATCTTCGCCGCCATGGCGATCAAGCCCGGCTCTGCGGTAGCAGACGTCGGGGCAGGAGGTGGGTACTTCACGACTCGTCTCTCGACGGCGGTCGGCGACAGTGGGCGTGTGTACGCGATCGATGTGGACCGCAATGTTCTCGGCCGGCTGAGGACCCGTCTGGCGGACGAAAAACTTACCAACGTCGAAGCGCTTGAAGGCGAGTCCAGCGATGTGAGACTTCCGCCCGCCTCGATCGATGCGGCTCTGATCGTCAACGCCTACCACGAGATGAAGGAGCACCAGGCGATGCTCGCCACGATCAAGCGGGCGCTCAAGCCCGGCGGACGCCTGGTCATCGTCGAACCAGTCTCGGCATCCCGCCGCAGCGCGACGCGCGAGGCCCAGGCGAGCAACCACGAGATCGGGATCGATTGGGTGAAGCAGGACGCGCGTGAGGCCGGGTTCACCCAGGTTCAGCTCGTTGACCCGTTCACGACCCGCCCTGAGGGCAATGACGAAATGTGGATGCTGGTGCTGACACCGTCCAGCGCGGCGGCTGTGGCCTGGGGCGCCACGAAACATGAAGACTGGACCGCGCCAGCCCTCCGCATCAGCGTCGCTGAATTCAAGAACCGGCCGGCGGGAGAGGTCCTGGTGATCGACGTGCGGGACGCCGCCAGCTACCGGCAGGGTCACCTGCCGGGGGCGGTACTGGCGACGATCGAGGATCTGACGACAGTCGTGTGGATGGCGAAGCTCAAGGAAGAGAGCCGGCTGATCGTGACCTACTGCAGTTGAGAGGCCGAGCAAACGAGCGCCCGTGCGGCGCTGCTGTTGAAGAAGAAGGGGATCAGCAACGTCCGCGCGCTGGTGGGCGGATACGAAGAGTGGCTCAAACGTGGCGACCCGATCGTCAAAGGAGATAAACCAGAATGACTCGCCGGTCCGTTCTCGCTATTGCAATCATCCTCACCGCGGCGCCAATCGGTGCCGCGGTCACCAAGGACCCTGGAGGAAAGGTCACCACCTGGGCAGGGTGGTTCTCGGATAAACAGTGCGCCACCGCGAAGGTAAAGGGGGAGGAGGTCACCCCGAACGGCACCGCCTGTGTGAAGAAATGTCTCGATGAAGGATCAACCCCGGTGTTCGTCGATCCGAAGGCCAGGGAGATGTACGAGGTGAAGGACTATCCGCAGGTCAAGGATGACGTCGGGTTCTATCTGGAAGTCACGGGCGTGCGTGACGAGACGGCGAAGACGATCTCGGTCCAATCCGTCAAACGTCTCGGTGACGTCGTCCAGATGTGCGGGCTGCCGCGGAAGAAGAAATAGCTGTCAGCGACCAGTTTCGGCCAGGTTACCGCGCAACACGTTCGAACCGCAGTTGTTGATAGACATCGTTCAGCAGGTAGGTGTGGGTGTCGGGGCGTCCCTCGGGGAGATTGGACGGCGTGATTCGCAGGCCCGTGCTCGACTCGGCCCAGCTCTGGAAGATCAACTGATTCGGCATCACCGACCAGCTGCGGAAGGTGCGATGAATCGCTGAAGCCAGTTGCCGTGCATCCGCGGCGTACTGCGCATCGGCGTTGCCGTTCTCTCCCCAGATCATCAATCCAAACGGAATCTTGTAGGTCTCGGCGAGTTGCGACAGACGGACCAGATCGCGGCCGAGTTCATCGCGTCCTCTCCTGAGCGCAGGTAGATAGACGTCCGCGTGCAGAAATGCAGCAGGCACGCCTCGTTGCTTCATCAACGCCAGCATCTCCTCGAACTGTGCCGGTGTGAAGAATGGGTACGCTTCGATCAAACCTATCCGGACCTCGGGATTCCTCTGCCGCACTGCCGTCATGTAGATGCGCAGGCGGTCGGCGGTCGGTTCGAACGCCGGGCCGCCGCAGCGGCGGGATTGGCCGGCGATAAAAGGCTCGTCCATCGCCAGGTAGGTCAGAATGCCGCCGGCGGCCTGGATCGCATCGATCGACCGCAAGGTCGCGGCAATCGACGCCTCCATGCCGCTCCCGTCCGGCGTACAGTAGAAGTCCTTTACCGAACCGGCTTCGAGCGCGATGCGCTTCTTCCATTCGCGCGTGAGCTTCGAGAAGGCTCCACTCTGGACCAGAGCGTCGTAGGTATTCGGCCCGACGATCGACGGTCCGGGCTCGGTGTGCTGCTGGTAGAACTTGAACACCTGGATCGTATCGCGCGCGCGCGGCCATTCGTCCGGCGCTTCGAACAGGCGCCGCATGTCGATCGTTCCCGGCCCCGGGGCGAACCAGATCCGATCCGAAAAGGCGCGCAGATCGACGGCGTTGAGCGTTGCGGCAGGAGAAAGTGTGAGTAGCAGCAGGGCGGCCAGTGCCGCGAGCGCACGCATCCTGTATTGTCGCTGCGCGACGCGCGTTCCGGCGAGCTCAGCGTGAGCTGCCACGCTGGGTCAGACCCATCCAGAAGGACCCTCCGGCGCGTCGGCAATCAATGACCATCCTCTACGGACCTTGCAAGCCGCAGATTGATCCAGCGTGCGCGTCTGCCCTCGACTTTCACCCAGCCGTCCTGCCCCACCTCGAGCACGGTGACGCCTTCGGAACTGCCATCGCTCCATGTGATCAGGTAGTGTTCGCTCTTCCGCACAAACGGCGGATTGACGATCGATAGCGGCGGCATCTCCGACACCCGCAGTGGCGGCATCTCCTTCACCCGTACGTCGGGTATGTTGCCGATGTTCACTTCACCAACTACTTTGGTGACGCCGCTTCCCGGGCCCGGCTTCGGCAGCATCTCCTGCTGCGCCGAAACACCAACCCACAAGATTCCGGCGGCAGCAGCCGTTGCCATGACGAGTACACGCATTTCGAGCCTCCTGGGTGTCCCTGTATTGGACGATGCTGGCGAACGATGAGCCGGGCTTAAACGTCTTGTGACAAACACCGCTTACTGCTGCGGCGTAAGGACTTTGAGTGCCAGGGTGTGAGCGCCCCCGCCCGCGATCGTCAGCCTGGACGCCTTTTTGCGCAGGGACTCGAGCATCAGGCGCATGGCGGCACCTTGTAGCAGACAACTGGAGGGGGCGGCAAGTGGCGCAGCGTCCCGGGTTCGGTCGCCCCATGACCGGAACCGGTCAGCGATACCGCGAGACTCGCCGCGGCCGACAGAAAGGCGTGTGAAATTGCTCCGTTCGGATCCCTCCGGTGGCATTTCGCTGGCACACTGTTCGGCGTGATCGTGGACGACTTGAAATCGGCGGCCCGAAAAGTTCTTCGACCTAACGCGGTCACGATTGTTCTGTTTGTCAGCCTGGGCCTCGGCACGGGCGCGAACGCGGCCGTATTCAGCGCGGTCAACACACTCCTGTTTTCCAGTCCGGCAGGGATCCGGGACGGGTCGCGGCTGCTGTCGATCTACACCTCGGGGTTCGATGGTTCCAGTTACGGCCTCTCGTCGCTTCCCGACTACCAGTCGATCCGAGAGACCGTGCGGGAACTCGAGTCGATCGATGCCATCGATGACAGCCACGTGACCAATGTGCGCCGCGGCACATGGGTCCAGGGTGCCCGCGTGGCATCGGTGACGGCATCCTTCTTCCAGACGCTTCGAATGGAGCCCCATCGTGGATCCCTGATCCATGATGCTTCGTCGAATGAGCCTTTGATCATTGGCTTCGACATGTGGCAGGCGATGGGAGGCGACGAGACGATCGTTGGTTCGGATGTGACGATCGAAGGGGAGTCCTACCGAATTGCCGGTGTGACGCCGCCACGGTTCCGAGGTATCGACCGCGCGCGGCCGTCCGATGCCTGGATACCTTTGCGACGCTCAGAGGCGGACAGCCGCGGCAACCGGCGGCTATCGTTGATTGCCCGTTTCCGGCCGAATTCGGCCCAGGCAGACATCCAGCGACAGCTGGCGTCGCTCGGAGCAACACTGGCGGTCACTTACCCGGAAACCAATCGCGGTACCCAGAACAGCGAACAGGAGCCGCGAGGATATCGGCAATACGGTACTCGCAGATCCATCCGGAGATGCGCGACCGCGCGGCAGTGATCGCGGGGATCGTGATCGGCGCAGTCGTCCTGCTGCTGCTGAGCGCATGCGTCAATGCCGGCGCGCTGCTGCTCTCCAGAGGCGCGGCACGCCAGCGCGAGTTCGCCGTCAAGATGGCGCTCGGTGCGAGCCGCGCGCAGCTGATTCGCCAGTTGCTCGCCGAAACGATCCTCGTCTGTTCCGCCGGAGGGGTGCTGGGGCTGCTGTTCGCCCGATGGACCGCGAGCATCATCCCGTCGCTGTTCGCGCCCGAGCACGCGGCGATGCTCGACACGTCGCTCTCTCCGGTAGTGATGATCGCCACTCTCGTGGTCACCGCGGTTGCCGGTGTTGGCTTCGGTCTTCCCCCAGCCGTGCAGTCAACTTCTGCTCCGGCCGTCACCGCGCTGCGGGGCGATGCCGGTGGGATCAGCCATCAGCGCGGCGGCAGCAGACTGCGCGGATCGCTGGTCGCCGCCCAGATCGCGCTGTCCACGATACTGCTGCTCGCGACAGGCCTGCTGGTGCAGGGTCTGACACGCGCGCTCGAGGGCGAGGGCGGACCCGAAACGAAGCACATCGCGGTCGTCGCAATGGAGAACTCGTACGATGCGGCCGAGGGGCTCACCTACAATGGCGAAGTGGTCAGCCGGCTGACAAAATTGCCTGCCGTGACGTCGGTCGGATGGGCCAGCAGCCTGCCGCTCGTTCGCGCAACCGCTCGGACCTTCCGCATGTCAGAGGGATCCAGCGGAAACTCGAGGCTGGTTCCCTTCGATCTGAAAGTCGTCGACACCGGCTACTTCGAGACACTCGGGCTGGCGGTCATCGAAGGGCGTGGCTTCGATCCGAGTGACACTGGTCTGAGTCGCCCGGTCGCCGTCGTCGACGAGGTGCTCGCCCGTCAGTACTTCGGCGTGACGGCCACCGGCCGTGATCTGGACGATGTGGCGGGCGGAACCGTTCGGGTCATCGGTGTCGTTCGCAGCTCGCGCTATCGCACGCTGCAGGATCAGCCGCGGCCGACGCTGTATGTTCCCCGTGCCCAGAACTACCTGCGCGGTGGGTATCTCTTTGTCCGGACGGCTGACCGTCCCGAGGCCGAACTGCCGGCCATCGTCCGCGGGTTGAAAAGCACTCCTGGCACGGGCGGGATCACGCGCGTCACGACCCTTGCGGAATGCCTGTCGGAAGCGCTCGCCGTCGACCGGCTGACGACGACCCTGGTGGCCGCGTGTGGAGTGCTCGCCCTCGTGATGTCGATCATCGGTGTGTACGGAATCATGAACGATGGCGTCATGCGGCGTACGCGCGAGATTGGCCTGCGAGTGGCGCTGGGCGCCGCACGGTCACAGGTCAGCGCCCTTGTGTTCGGCGAAGCGCTCCTTCTCTCGGCCGTCGGGATGGTCTGTGGGCTTGTGGTCGTGCTTGGCGGGCGTTACCTGCTCAACACCAGGCTCGCGCTTCCCTCGATCGAGGCGGGCGTCGTATCGATGATCCCGGCGCTCCTGTTCTTCGTCATCGCGATCGCGGCGGTCGTTCCGCTGCGTCGCGCGCTGCGCGTCAGTCCGACGGTGGCACTCCGCCACGAGGGATGATGATCTTCAGTCCCGCGCAGCCCGGAGACGGCTGACGATGTGCTCGGGCAGCTCCGTCGCTCGCATCCTGCCGTCGGCGCCCTTTCGCACGCACACGGAGGTCATCGTCCCCACGGCGATGACCGTCTCGCCACGAACGATGGTGAACTCGTACTCGAGCGCCCGTGTTCTCGCCGCCGCCAGCCGCACCCACACCTCGAACTCGTCTTCGAAGAAAAGCGGGTTACGAAACTCACATGCGGCCGAGACTCGTGGCCAGGACAGGTCACTGCCGCGGTCCGCAATCGAGAGCCCCGCCTGCCGCCACATCGCGTGTTCCGCCTCTTCCATGTAGCGAAAGATCACCGAAAAGTGGACGATCCCGGCCAGATCGGTCTCAGCGAACTCCACCCGTCTCTTATAGCGAAATTCCGGCATCGCCTCACACCCGTCTACTCAGATCGCTGGGGACGATCAGCTCGTTCGCTTTTTCAGGGACCAGATCCGCCGAAAGCCCCTGCTTCCAGGTTGGGATCGTCGTTCGTCCTGGCCGGTAAAGGGACTCCATCGGACCCCATACTTTGTCGACCCGATCGGTGAAGAGATCGCCGATGAGCAGGTCGGTGACGGTGTTGCGCAGTTCCGGAAAGCGGCGAACGAAGTTGCCGAAGCTGAATCCGTCGTAGTACTCGCAAACCAGGCGGCGCATGCGATCGACGCCACGATTGAAGTTGTCTCCCCATGCCCCGAGTGTCTGCGCGCTGGTGTCGCCCCGCGCTATCCCGCCGGCGATCGCGTCAGCGGCGAGCTCCCCCGATTTCAGCGCGAGCAATACGCCGGCTGAGTACAGCGGATCGAGAAATCCGAAGGCGTCGCCGACGAGCACCCATCCGTCACCGGCGACCTGCTCCGACCGGTATGAGTAATCCCGGGTGACGAAGTAGCCGGTGACGCGCTTGGAGCTTGCGATCCGGTTCTTCACCGCCGGACAGCGCTCCACCTCTTCTTCGAACGTCTGCTCGTGCGACTCGCGTCGTTTGAACAGATACTCGAATGGCGCCACCACGCCGACGCTGACCACGTCGTCGTGCTGCGGGATGTACCAGAACCAGCCCTGCCTGTCGACGGTCTGGAGCACCATGGTCGCCCCTTCGTCGCGTCCGGTGTCGCGATAGGCGCCCTCGCAGTACGACCAGATCGCTCCCTTGTTCAGGACCGGATCCCATACCCGCAGCTTGAACCGGTTCTGCAGCAGCGCAGCCTGTCCGCTGGCGTCGACGATGACCTTCGCGCGCACTTCCCGCCGGCTGCCGTCGGCGAGCTTGATGCGGACGCCGCTGGCTCGCTCACCGTCGAAGGTGACCTCGAGAACATGTACACCTTCGTGCACGTCGACTCCGTGCTCGCCTGCATTGTCGAGCATCATGTGGTCGAACTCGCTGCGGACCACCTGCCATGTCTGCGAACACTCGTGCGGCTTGTTGTCGTGGAAATAAAACGGTGCCGACAGCTTTCCGCTCGCATTGACGAACTGAACGCTGTACTTCTTGACGAAGTGGCTCTGCTGCATCTTCTCCAGCATGCCGAGCCGTTTCAAGACCCAGTAGGTCTCGGGGATCAGAGATTCGCCGATATGAAAGCGTGGAAACGTTTCACGTTCGAACAGTCCAACCTTCAGGCCGTGATCGGCCAGCAAGGTGGAAGTGGTGGACCCGGCGGGTCCACCACCGATCACCGCAACGTCATACTCGTCAAGGGGCGTGGCCATTCAGCTACGTGTAACGAATGCCGGAATGTTCCGGCAGGAAGAAGCGGTGGAGCAGCGTGTCGACGCGCATCAATCCCGGACGCGTCAGGGCGATACGGTCGTCCGACAATTCAGCGAGATAGCCCTCCGACTGCAGCGACGCCAGCTGCGGCCTGAAGCGCACCAGCGGGTCGGTGCCGTACTTTTCTTCGAAGTACGCCGGGCGAACGGCGCCGCGTTTCAGCTGCAGGATGAATTCGCGAATCAACCGTTCGTCTGGCGAGGGACGATACGCGCGGCCGAGCGGCAGTTGGTTGTCCTCGAGGGCGGCTGCATACTTCTCCCACGTGTCCAGGTTCTGCAGGTGCACGCCGTTGACATGGCCGAAAGAAGCGACGCCGATCGCCGCGAGGTCCGCTCCCTCCCACAACTGGTCACGATACATGAAACCGGTTTGCGTCCGGTTCTTGACTGCCGTGTAGGCGCTGCCGACGTAATAGCCAGCCCTTTCGAGCGCCTCGAAGGCTTCGGCAACCCATCGCCTCTTGGTTTCCCACCCGGGCACGGTGCCGCCCATGTCATTGCCACCTTTGAGCAGGTTGCCGCTGATGGTCGTGTTGTAGGGAAGTTCCATCTGGTAGATCGTCACGCTGTCGGGTGACATGGCGACGGTCCGCTCGATACAGGCCTGCCAGTTCTCTTCGGTTTCTCCAAGCATCCCCGCGATCAGGTCGACATTGATCTGTGGGAAACCGAGCGAGCGCGCCTGCTGATACACGCGCATGATCTCGGGCGAGCGATGGGCGCGGCCATTCAATTCCAGGATGCCGTCATCGAAGTTCTCGACGCCGAGGCTCAAACGGGTGACGCCGAACTCACGCAGGGCTGCGAGCTTGGATTCACTCAACGTTCCCGGCTCACATTCGAACGTGACCTCGGCTGCCGGCTTCCAGGCGGCACGGGCCTTCAATCGTGAGACCAGCGATTGCAGCTGCGACGTCGAAAGGAACGACGGCGTGCCGCCGCCGAAATAGACGAAGTCGAGCTCCCGTCCCGCGATGGCAGGGGAGTCGACATACATGTCCCACTCCTTGGTCAGCAGGTCGAGGTAGCTCTCGACCTCGCGCGCGTTCTTATTGGTGTAGACCCGGAAGTAACAGAAGTGGCATCGCTTCCGGCAGAAGGGGATGTGGAGGTAAAGCCCGAGCGGCACACCAGGGACCGGCGGCCTGCCCAGAGCCTGCCGTGCCTCGCTGAGCGCGTCCCGGGTCCAGACGGAAAAAGGCGGGTAATTCGCGACGAAATAGCTACCGACACCGGTTTGTTCGACGCCGGTGCCACCTGAACCTTCGGGCATATACCGTTTCAATACGACGTGCGCGTCCGTTCTGTTGTCTGAGAGGACGATTGTACCGCGTCAGGTGTGAACAGGGGGATCAACCCCACAACTCCCAACTCCAAATTTACCAAGGTGCCCGACGGGCCGCGTGAGGATTTGCGGCTTGGAGCCTGGGAGTTTGGGAATTACGGATTAGCGCAGGGCTGTGGTGGGATCGACGCGGACGGCGCGCAGGGCCGGGACGATGCTGCCGACGAGGGTCGTGATGACGACCACCGCGGCCGCGATGAGGAACGTTGGAAGGTCGCCCGGTTGGACACCGGCGAGGATGGCCTGGAAGGCTCTTCCGGCCGCGTACGCAAGCATCATCCCGAACGCGCCGCCGGCAGCCGCGAGGACGGCGCTTTCCCGGAGAACCATCCGCAAGACGGTGGCGGGCCGCGCCCCCAGGGCCATCCGGACGCCGATCTCCTGGCGTCGCTGCGACACGGTGAATGACAAGAGACCGTGAATGCCCACGGCCGCCAGCAAGAGAGAGACAGCGGCGAAGAGCGCGAGGACGCGGATCTGCGTCTGGCGGGCGGCCGTGTCGAGACCGACAATGTCCTCCATCGTCCGCACGCTGGAGATCGGCACCTGCGAATCGATGCCGCGAATGATGCGTCGAACCGCGGGAGCGAGCGACATCGGGTCCGACGAGGTCTTGATCAGCAGGTCCTTTGGCCTGAAGAACGGCAACCAGCCGTCCGGCACCTGCGCGGAGGGGATGTAGACCTGCGGTTCACTGATCCGCTCGAGCCCGCGTACCTGGACGTCACCGACCACGCCGACGATCACACGATCGAAGAATGCGTATTTGAACGTCCGGCCGATGGCATCCCCGCTGGGCCAATACCGATTCGCAAATGAGGCGCTGACCACCGCCACGTTCAAGGAATCGAACGTATCCGAGCGGGCGACATCGCGTCCCGAGCGCATCGGGATGCCGAGGGTGCGGAAATATCCTGGCGTCACGAACCGAAGACTCGCGGTGTGCACATCGGCATCGCTGCCGGACGTGGTCAGACCGGGCATTTCGATCGCCCAGATCCCGCCGCGCATCACCATCGGCGCGCCGCTGATATACGCGGCGCTCACGACCCCCGGCAGCGCACTGACACCGTACACGACGCGGTCGTAGAATTGGACGCGTGCCGCGGTGCTGGAGTATTTCCCATCCGGCATCGACGTCCTCATCGTCAGGACGTTCTCGGTTTTGAAGCCTGGATCGATCGACTGCACGCGGAGGAGTGCCCGCATCATCAGGCCTGCCGATACCAGCAGCAGGATCGAGGCGGTGACCTGCGCGACGACGAGCCCGCCGCGCAGACGTTCGCGCCGACCGCCGATCGCGGCGCGCTGCGCCTCTCGCAGCCCCGAGACATCGGCGCCGCGCCAGACCCGCAACGCGGGTACCACGCCGAACAGCAGACCCGTGAGTGTGGTGAGGCCCGCGGCAAAGATCAGAACGCGGAGGTCGAGAACAGTCGCGTCGGCAACCGGCAG
>Ga0126304_10000154_pt1 | contig 22920 bp, 22 predicted proteins | sample Plot25_FD_92538 | JGI IMG/M metagenome (GOLD analysis project Ga0126304, IMG submission 92538) | Serpentine soil microbial communities from UC McLaughlin Reserve, CA, USA - Plot25 | ecosystem: Environmental > Terrestrial > Soil > Grasslands | place: USA: UC McLaughlin Reserve, Lake County... | reverse complement strand
AGGAAGGTTTTATTAATCTTATTTTGCTTTGTTTATTAAAGTGATTGTGCCATGAAATATAACCTGAGGGTGAACCATCTGCATCAATTGCTATATTTAAAACACGCAATCTATAGTATATCTGTCCGATATATTATATAGTCATTACGCATAACGTTGAAATAATTTTTTTATGGAGAATTTTCTTGTAAGAAGAAATCCAAGCAATGGAAGTTTTTTCTTTGACAACAATTATCAAATTATTTTTTATAATCTAAAAATATTAATTATTTTAGTATTATTAACTTTTCCTATCTCTTGTCTTTATTATGTATATCCTGATGCTGATCGTTATCAGTTTCATCTTCATTATTTAATTTCATATCTTTAGAGAAGATCCAATTCTTTTTCCAAAGAAGAAATAGCGAAAATCCTATCATGATGATCATAACAACTACCACTATACCAAAATGCCTTGGGATTAAAGTAAGATTATTGAAATTAAATCCTTCCATACTTAAAATACCTATCAATAGTGAAAGTGGTTGAGTAAATTACCTTTATACTATTTAAAAGTAGGCTTATTAACCAACTATGATTCAATCTCTTTTTCCATTTTCTTCTTCTTGATAAAACTTACCTGACCGTTAATTTCTAAATAAGAGGATTTAATCTCGGAAACATCATCTGTACCACTTAGTCGCAAATAGGATACAAATTCTTCACGTGAGATTCTAGCCTTTAACAGAGATTCATCTAAAATTTTACCATCTTCTACCAACAATATTGGTTTTGCAACTATCATTTTGCTAAATCTTCTATACTTAGTAGTTAAATAATCATACATCTTGAATATTGCTATTGCTACAATGATAACAGCATAGCCTTGGGGTATGGAAATTTCAGTTAGATTTAACATGGGTTCACTAACTGCATTCCCCAATCCTAATATTATTATAAGTTCAATAGTACTTAATTGACCTAAGCCTTTATTTCCAAGCCATTTTATTACAAATACAATTAATAATGTAACTATTGTTGTTCTGAAAATAACTGCAAACATTGTTTTAAAATCTATATTAAATGCATTTTCTACAATTTCTGATACTACTAATTCTATGGACATAACCTAGATAATATGGAAATAGCAGAGATTTATTATTTATTTAGTAAAAACCATAACCAACTACTATTATTGAGGAATATTATCAATACTAATAATAGGAAGGCTATGAAAATCATTTCTATTTTTCTTTGGACTGTATTAACCTTCATGATGCATACTATATAATAATTGGAGACAATATTGTTTATTTGTTGTTGTTGTTATTATTATTATTATTATTATTATGAGGAAATTGTCATAGCTTCATCCTTATCGTATCATGGGTATAGACACAACTGGGTGAGGCTATGAATGGGTCAAATAATGGTTGATAATAACATTATAAAATATTCTATTTAATAATTTGAGATAAATTTATTCAATTTAATAACCATAACCTATCTGTAAAGAAGAAGACCATGGCAGGTTATTCTTCATATACATACAGGTTATGGCTTTCTTATGACAAAAGGTTTCTTTGGTGGTTTTGTATGAGTAAGTAGTTTTATTATATACTATATTTAAAAATCAGTAAACAACGTTAAATCAATCAATACTACTACTAAGAAGAAGAATAAGAATTATTAACCATAACCCACCTTTCTCTGGGGAGAGATGTAGAAGGCTATGGCTGCTAATATGGACCAAAAAAATTATTAAATTAAAAATAATATTGTTTGTGTGAAAGAAATTAATCCTTTTGTATTGTTTTGCCTCTTTTTCTGTTATTCCAAACCATACAAATTATTCATCAATATGTATTATAGAAGTTTTTGGAATATAGTATCTATCTTTATCTATAACACCTTTTTCTGTAATCACACATTCATCTGAAACTTCTTTAACTTCTCCTAAATCGGCATCCCCTGTTCCTCTTGCTCCTTTTTTTAATACATGTTGTGGTTTGTTGATAGTAGAATCACCTATTGGCATATAATGACTAGATATAATAGAGTTAAATTATATTTAATAATTGGAGACGATTTTATTAATTGTCATAGCCTTAACAAAGATGAATTCTAGGGCCTAACTCCACCATATAGAAAATATATCCAATTGTTATTAACTATAGTACATTAACTGTTTTAATGAAAATAGTTTTAATAACAATAACAACAACAACTTTAGTTGCTCTTTTAGCAATAGGTCTCTTAGGAATAAGCAACAACAATAGTGGTGGTGGCGGCAGCAATACATTAGCAGCAGCATATGCAATGAACCATACAGGAGGAGGAAGTGATACTAGTGGTGGAATGACAATGAATGCAACATTAGCGTATGCAATGCAACATGAAGGCAATGATACAATGTCGATGGGTAACGATACTTCTATGACAATGAATGCAACCCTAACTAACTAACTAATCCAGTAAATTAGTAATAGATTCATTATTATTCTTTTTATTTTTATTTCTTACAATCTCAATAACCTGGACCTTATCTACTTTAGCAAGTTCACAGGCAGTGTTCAGATATTGAACATAATTGTCAAGTGTAGATTGTTTTTCGTTAAGCAAATATTCATGTTCTTTTATTGCTTGTTGGGCTACTTTATCTTGCTTAGTATTTTTTAAATAGTTTATTATATTTCTAGCATGCCAAAAATATCTTCTTATCATTAGGGATTGTTTGGATAGAAGGTCCAAATGTGTAAGAGTCGTTTTAGAAGTTCTTCCTCAATGTATGTAAGAATGTAGCATTTTCTATATTTTTCACAAACCACCTGCCGAGTCAGATCTAAAATACTAGTTTTATTTTCTTCTTATTTACTTTTGTTTCTTATTCCATATGTCTATATCTAAGACTAGTATTTTTTATATAAAATTATTTCCCTAAAAAATGAACATAATATAAGAATTATTTTAATTAATATATTTATCTTCTTGCCTGTTTTAAATTATTTTTGCATATGATGGCAATAGAATATTTTTCCAAATATAAAAATATGATTACTATACTATGTAATAATAAAAATTAACTATAATACGAATTAATCATATATAATAGCATGTTTATATTTAGATAACAAAATGGTGAAGAAATATCCAGATAAGATCGAGCAAACAACTACTATAATGAATTTATACAATTCAGGAATTAATCCAGAAGTAATAGCATTAGAATTGGACATACATTATGATACTGTGATGCAAGTAATTAGGAGTGAGCAGATAAAAAAACAAAGAAGATCTGAAACTAATATAGACAATCAATTTCTAAACAAGTTATATCTTGACGCAATTATTGATGTTGAGTCCGTGATAAAGGAGTCACAAGTTAGAATATGGAAATCTTTAAAAGCAAATCCCGAATTTAGTATTTCTCTCAATGAATCTCAAAAGATATTAGAAAAGTTTATGGAATCAAAAATAAAGCTAGTTATTTTAAATATTGACTTGGTAGGTTCTACAAAAATGTCTTTGAATTTGCCTATTGATAGATTAACAACAATAATTAGAGCATTTGCTCAAGAAATGACCATACTAATATCTATGTATGGAGGATATGTTTTAAAGTATATTGGAGATGCAGTGTTAGCATATTTTGTAGTGGACACAAATGGTACTAAAGCTTTCTATGATAATAAGAACAAGACTAATTATAGTAATAGTAGTAGTAATGACAATTTTGATTCTCTTTCCTACAGTAATGTAATAAGCTGTGCATATACTGTGATTAAGGTAGTTCAAGAAGGTATAAATCCAATTTTAAATCAGAATGATTATCCTGACTTAAAAGTTAGAATTGGAATTAATTTTGGAGAGATTGCAGTAGTTATGTATGGTGTAGATATGGATGAATATAATAATATGATAGTGAAACGACCACATCTGGACCTTATAGGATATACTATTAGTATAGCAGTAAAGATGACTTCACTAGCCAAACCAGATCATATTGTCATTGGTAAAGAATTATTTAGTATGTTAGAGGGCAAACTAAAAGATACTTTTAAACAATTATCAATTACTCCCGAGCTATGGAATTATTCGACAGAGACTACAGGAAAGATATATAGTATATATGAAAATATAAGATAAATAGCATTTTATACCACATTCTTTTTAACTTGTCAATTTCAATAAAATAATTTTATTATATATTTGAATTTTGCTAAAATATATTTATCTAGTTAAAGTCAAATAATAAAATATTAAATTTACATGTGTTAATAATCTATTACAATGATATACTTCTTCCTCCTTTATTAAAGCTCTTTCAAAGAGAACCTATAATAACTCATTATACATGCTACAAGAGTAAATTATTTTATAATAAAGTGAGAACAATTACATTTGAAGATAAAAAAGGGATTATTATTGAGACAAATAATTAAACTTTGAATTCCTTTTGCAACAATTACTTAATATATTCTAATAAAGGTGAAATTTACAAGTACAGTCAAACAATCAATAAATAATAGTAAGTTCTTATAAATATTAACAAAATGTCATTTGATAGTATTGATAATAATGATAACAAAAAATCTTATAACAATAAAGGAAATGGTAAAGCAACCCTAAAAGTTGCAGAAGCAGAACAACGGGATATAGGAAGAAAAATTGTTCGAATTGATCCAGATGCAGCGCGAAGTCTAAATGTTATGACCGGAGATGCGCTAGAATTATCTTCATTTGGAAAGAATGCAGTTTTATTGAGTTGGCCAGGACGGGATAAGGACAGGGGTACTGGTTTAGTTCGTATTGATGGTTATACAAGAAATAAACTCGATGTAGGTATTGGTGATACTATAGAAGTTAAAAAAGTTGAATCAAAGGATGCTAAAAGTATAACCTTTGCTCCTACAGAACCACTTCGAATAATAGGTGCTGAACAATATCTCGCAGAGTCTTTAAATGGACAACTAATGACTAAAGGCGATATAATCCCTTTAAACGTCATGGGTCAGAGAATAGATCTTGTAGTAATATCAACGGATCCATCTGGACCAATAATTATTAATGATGCTACAAAAGTTACAGTTTCTGAGGATAGTGCAAAGGCAGTACAAGCTTCTCAAGAAGGAAAAGTTCCATCTATTACATATGAAGATATTGGTGGTATCCGAAATGAGATTGCTCGTGTTCGAGAAATGATCGAGCTTCCTCTGAGGCATCCTGAGTTATTCAAAAGATTAGGAGTTGAAGCTCCCAAAGGTGTTTTATTACATGGCCCTCCAGGTACTGGTAAAACCTTGCTTGCAAGAGCAGTCGCAAATGAGACAAACGCTAATTTCTATTCTATTGGCGGACCAGAAATAATGAGTAAATACTATGGAGAATCTGAGGAAAAATTAAGAAATGTATTCGAACAAGCAGAGAAGAATGCTCCCTCTATTATTTTCATAGATGAGATTGATTCAATAGCTCCAAAGCGAGAAGAAGTATCAGGAGAGGTTGAAAGAAGAATAGTTGCTCAACTGTTATCTTTAATGGATGGATTAAAGTCCAGAGGTAAAGTAGTAGTAATAGGTGCTACCAATAGAGTTAATGCTATCGACCCCGCACTAAGACGTCCAGGTAGATTTGATAGGGAATTAGAAATTGGGGTCCCAGATAGAGAAGGTAGACTTGAGATATTGCAGATACATACAAGAGGAATGCCCCTTGCAAAAGATGTTAATCTAGAAAAACTAGCCGATATTTCTCATGGATTTGTAGGAGCTGATCTACAATCTCTCTCAAAAGAAGCCGGAATGAGATCCCTGAGACGAATCCTTCCAAATATTGACTTGTCATCTGAAAGTATACCTAGTGATACTCTGCGTAAGATAATAGTCACTATGAATGACTTTATGGATGTTATTAAAGAAATGGAGCCTTCTGCAATGAGAGAAGTATTTGTTGAGATACCTGACATTAGTTGGGATGATATTGGAGGATTGGAATCAATAAAGCAAGAGATGCAAGAAGCGGTAGAATGGCCGCTTAAATATCAAGGAATATTTACATTCGCAGATGCGGCGCCTCCGAAGGGGATCCTATTATATGGTCCACCAGGAACAGGTAAAACCTTGATGGCAAAAGCTGCAGCAAATGAAAGTGAAGCCAACTTTATTAGCATAAAAGGACCTGAGCTCCTATCAAAATGGGTTGGAGAATCTGAAAAAGGAGTTAGAGAAATATTTAGAAAAGCTAGGCAAGCAGCACCCTGCATTATATTTTTTGATGAAATAGATGCTATAGCTCCCAAAAGAGGCGGTGATTTTGGAGATTCTCACGTTACTGAGAGATTAATTAGTCAATTACTTACTGAACTTGATGGATTAGAAATATTAACAAATGTTGTAGTTATTGGTGCAACTAACAGACCCGATATTGTAGATGCTGCACTATTACGGCCGGGGAGATTTGATAGATTACTTTATGTTCCTCCTCCAGATCGGGATTCAAGAATACAAATTATAAAGATCCATATCAAAAGGAAACCTTTGGATGACTCTGTCAATATAGAAAAACTAGCAGATCAAACAGAAGGATATACAGGTGCAGATATAGCGTCGCTATCATCAGCTGCTGTCATGCTTGCTTTACGGGAGCACGTATCAAAGTACAAAGATCCAAAGGAAGCAGAAGAACACAAAGAAGAATTGAAAATACATATGACACACTTTGAGGATGCTATGAAGAAGATTAGGCCACTATCTACTCAAGAATTGAATATGTATAAGATAATAGCAGAACAATTTGGAAAGCCCGATGTTGCATCAAAAACAAAAGGACCGGAATTACAAAAAGGGTTTATATCTTAAATAAATAATATTTAATTATCAAATAATAATTTTTAGCTATCCATTAATTATTATATGATTTACATATTTTTTTTGTTCTAGTAATTAGCTTGATATAAAAGTATTTTAAAGATGAAACCTCTCTCCCATGTTTAGTTTGTATCTTTTGAGTATACAATACGATCATACTAAATGTAAATGAGCTTACAACAAGGTGTTGTAGTAGTTCACTTAAAGACTACCATCAATATTTCTCATATAGAGACACTATTTATTATGTTTCGAATGTACGAAGATGAACTTAAACAAAATTTGAAAATAACAGTAATGCTAGATGATCTTTTTCAACATCATATTCAATTCTTGTATTAAAACTCTATTAAGACCAATAGCTAATCTATTGAAAATCGTTATTTCTAATATGGGGGTATTCATAATTGTTAATTACCTAATATAATAGTAAGACCAAACCTAAAATAAATTGGCCATATATTCTATAAATTATAAAAGTTATTTGGTTCTTTAAATTTAAAGTTAATGATAAATACACCCTAAAATTTAATATCAATAAAACTAATCTATTTTATCTTCGATTCTTTACAACGATTTATATAAGTATTCTGCCGATTTTTATTATATGCTGTCATTGAAGTTTAAGACAATCAATCCTGCTACTGAAGGGATTATTAATGAATATGAAAATATGACATACGAGCATTTAGATAACATTTTAATGAATGCTAAAAATGCGTTTGTTCTCTGGAAAGAAGATTTTAAAAAAAGAGCTGATTATTTATACGCTTTTGCTAATGAATTTAGGAAGAATAAGGACAACCTAGCTAAAATTGCAACACAAGAAATGGGAAAACCGATAAGGGAATCAAAAACTGAAGTAGAGAAATGTGCGTGGGCTATGGAGTATTTTGCTGATAATGGGCAAATTTTCATGACCGATGAAATTATCAATACTGACGCAAGAAAAAGTTTCATAACCTTTGAACCACTCGGTGTTATTGCGAGTATAATGCCATGGAATTTTCCCTATTGGCAGGCATTACGCTTTGCAGCTCCCTCATTGATTGCAGGAAATACTATTGTACTAAAACCAGCCAGCGCGACGATGCAATGCGGATTGGAAATTGAAAAACTATTTAAAAAAGTCGGATTACCAAATGGTGTTTTCCAAACTGTAATTGGTAATTCAACAGTTGCTGAATATCTTATAGATTCAAAGAAAGTAGATGCAGTTACATTTACGGGAAGTGTACCAGTAGGTTCCAACGTAGCAAAGAGATCTACCTCTCATTTAAAAAAATGTGTACTAGAACTAGGAGGAAGTGATCCTTTTATCGTATGTGCCGATGCAGATATTGATAAAGCTTCATTAGGGGCAGTAAAGGGCCGCTTTATAAATTGTGGTCAAAGTTGTATAGCAAGTAAAAGATTCTTTGTTGTGAAAAAAGTAGCCAATGAATTTATGGAAAAATTTGTTGAAAAGACTGAAAAACTTAGAATAGGAGATCCTCTAGAAGAAACAACTGATATAGGACCACTAGTTAGCCTCCCCAGTCTTGAATTTATAGATGAAGTAGTTCAAGATTCTATTAAAGAAGGAGCAGAACTTTTAATAGGAGGAGAAAGATTGGATAAAAAAGGTTATTTTTATAAACCTACAATACTAAAGGATGTAATTCCTGGAATGAGAGTTGTTGACGAGGAGACTTTTGGACCAGTTGCTCCAGTAACAATTGTTGAAGACGAACGAGAAGCAATTAAATTTGCAAATGACTCCGAATTTGGCCTTGGTGCTAGTATATGGACACAAGATCTTGATAAGGCTGAAAGACTATCTAGACTAGTACAGTCTGGAATTGTGACAGTTAATAATGTTGTTATGTCAGATCCAAGAGTTCCTTTTGGTGGTATCAAAAATAGTGGTTTTGGTAGAGAATTATCAAAATATGGAATACTTGAGTTTGTTAATATCAAATCAGTAAGATTTTATGACCAATTAATGAGAAACCATCATGTAGAATAACATTAGCAATAACGTAATTACTAATGCATAAATAATAAAAAACATTAACTGTTGTAGTGTCTACTACTATAAACCAATTTTAAAGTAGAAAAGATAGCAAGAATTATCATATAATTTTTTCTCGCAAATCAAATAATCATTATTTGTTATGAATTTATAATTTCTAATTGAATTATGGATAATTAAAACCTTTATCATATTGTTATTTTTAAAAGATAATGTCTATATCCTTTTTTATAGAATAGTAATAAATATATTAAAACCTTTATCATATTGTTATTTTTAAAAGATAATGTCTATATCCTTTTTTATAGAATAGTAATAAATATATTAAAACTTGTGAAAATTTTTATCTTATGATTTATATAAATTAGTATGAATATAAATAAACCTCGTAATACAAATTTTAAAAATGAATATAATGACAGTATAGATGATAATTTTAATAATATAGAATTTATCCAAATACGATATACAGATGTCATCGGTAAATTTTTAGCTAAGTATTTCCAAACTGATAAGAGTCATATTTATGAAATTTTCAGAACAGGTATTAGTCTTGATGGGTCTTCGGTAAAAGGTTTTTCGACAATAGATGAATCGGATATGTTATTACTTCCAGATCGTACAACTGAAAGAAAGATCAACTTGTCAAATAATAAAATAACAACAGTTATAGCTGACATATATCGAGGATTTAACCAAGGAAGATCATCAAGAGATCCTCGATATGTTTCACAAAAGATGGAAGACTATTTAGCTATGAATCAAATTACATGCCAAGTCGGTGCGGAAGTAGAATGTTTTATATTTGATGAAATAATTTTTTCTAATAATCTAACAACATCTTCTGTTGAGGCTGTGGAAGGTAATCCAATAAAAAAAAATCTGCAAAGTGTAGATGGAAATCAAGATCCAACGAATGTTTCTATCTTCTCATCAGAACAAGTCGGAAACGGAAAATATCCTATACGTCCTAAATCTGGTTATGATATAACCCCTTTTCAGGATTCATTAATAGATTTTAGATTTGAAATAGCAAAAATATTAAAAAAATATTACTCTATAGAGGTAACTAACTTAAATCATGAAGTAGCGAGTAATGGTCAAATCGAAATAAATTTTATGCATGATATTCTTACAAAAACTGCTGATAATGTACAGTTATACAAAGATGTTGTGAGAAATGTGGCAAAAAAATACAACAAGATTGCAAACTTTATGCCCAAACCTATCTTCGATGAGAGTGATCCGACGAAAGGAGATAATGGTTCCGGTATGCATGTGAGTGTGAGCTTTTGGAAAAAATCTACTTCCACAACAAACAATTCCAATATTTTCTATGATTCAGATGATGCTTATTCTGAATTAAGTCAAATAGGTAGATATTTTATAGGAGGCTTACTTGACCATGCTCCCTCTCTTTCATCCTTAGTTACACCAACAGTTAATTCCTATTATAGGATTATCCCCGGATTCGAAGCCCCAGTTTATGTAGCATGGGCTAGAGGTAATAGATCTGCGGTGGTGCGAATACCTGTAAATGCTAAAGGTAATGATTCATCAAAAAGAATCGAATTTAGAGCTCCCGATCCTTCAGCGAATTCATATCTTGCATTTTCGGCAATAGTTGCTGCTGGATTGGATGGAATTAAGAACAAAATTGATCCTGGCAATCCTATTAATGAAAATATATACAAAATGTCAGATCATAAACGTAAAAGTTTTGGAATAAACATGCTTCCATCTAGTCTTTATGAAGCTTTAATGTTCCTGAAAAGCGATTCTAACTATTTGAATCTATGTTTTGAAAGACAGCTAATAGAAGTCTATATTACTCTAAAATTACAAGAAATAGCGGAAATAGGTACGGATAAATCAAAACTAAAACAATTTCTATATTATTATGATATTTAAAATTACCTATATTAGAAATAATTATTATAATTATGAGCTATGAGAGTAAAGGTAGCACCAAATCTATTTAGAATAAATTCAACTTTTTTTATAGATTTAATAATTTAAATCAAAGTTTTAGCAACCTCAAGCTCAACATTTACCCCTCTAATATAAAGATTTATCTTTGAATAGTTGAGTTAACTGGTATCCTTATAATAAATGAAATCCTATATTTAGTACTATGTGCTTTACGAATGAAATACCTGAAAAAGAAGAAGTACTCAAGCCTAAAAAACTGGAAAAAGAAAAGCATCAAGAAAATAAATCTCAGCACGAAGAAAAACCAATTATGGTAAATGCTGTATAAAAAATCTTAATTTATTCCTTTATTTTTTAACAAAAATAAGTTTATATCATAAATAAACTTAATGCATTGCAAAAACTAGTAGATGAGAGCAGAATTTTAATTGCATTTAAATAATACCTTCACATGATATACTATTTCCTATATTTATGCTACCTAAATTAAATAAATTGAGCATATACTAATTAAATTGACATTAATATAGTATTATGATATTTACCTTATAAAAGCTACAGTTAAAACTAATGATTTGGAACTGTGTCAGAATTAGTCGGACAGAATAAAAAACCTTCTTCTGTGAAAATTAACACTATGCTTAAAAAAATGCTAAATAAGATGATAAACAAGGAGTTTATGAAGTATGAATAGAGGAAGACTATTTCTCTTGTGCCATTAGCCATGGAAAGAGAAAGTGTGCTAGACAGATACTACATGACATCGTAATAGAAATAGTGAAATCTGAAGAGATAGAATAGGCTAAAATTATGGATAAAGCCAGTATTTCGATATAATAAATAATCATTAAGAAGAGATCAACTTATTGGATCTTTGGAATATTTAATTTTCAAAACTAATAAAATTGTGTTAATGCACACTGCAATAGAATTTGCTATAATTATGACTAAATCATTAATACCTATTCCATAGACAACCCATAAACTAAGGCCTATTATTAATACTATTACTAACCATATTGATACATCATCAGTTTTCCGTGTTTTTATTGATTTAATTATCTGGGGTATACTACTGGATACGGCAAAAACAGTTGCCATTATACCTATAAGAGTAACGATAATCGTTGGCAATGCTCAACTATAATTATAACATTTATTATATTTTATCTCAATAAAATCAAGCACATTTTTTAATAGGCTTCATATATAGGATCTATTATCATAGGATTGATTATTGTTTAGAGCAATAGATTTCAAAAACATAGCGTAGGATCGAATTGACAGATAGAATAGTCTGGCAAGATGAATGACTAACAAAGAAATAGAAAAACCAAAAAACTAACAAAGTATGAGAGGTACTATGGCACAATAAGTAAAGCTTGAGCTTGATTTTGTCAATTAATACTGCTTAACTGATTTAAATGAGGACGTACAAATGAAATACCTTGACTCTTAATATTGCTGTACTAGTAAAACTTGAACCTGATTTTTCAGAAGGTAGTGTCAGTTATAATCCTGATGGAACGTTAAATCGAGCAGAAACAAAAAGTAGATTAGGTGCTCATAGTGCAATAGCATCCCTGGCTGCATTTTATACAAAAGTAAAATATGGCGGTTACATTTCAGTCTGTTCTATGGGTCCTCCAATGGCAGAAATTGCATTGCAGGAAGCCCAACTAATTTGTGATGCTGATGAGCTACATTTATATAGCGACCGCCTCTTTGCGAGTGCTGACACTCTAGCAACTGCAGAGGTTCTAAAACAGGGAATCAAGAAAATGAACAGTGGAAAGGAAATGGATATTGTATTTTCTGGACATCGTGCTTCTGATGGGGAGACAGGTCAAACGGGTCCACAGACTGCATGGAAATTGGGATTTACTTTTTTAGGAAATGTAATTGATTTTTCTGTGGATCTAAATAATAGATTTATTCTTGCTAAAAGACTTATTGCATTACCAGGTTTTTATGATATAGTAGAGGAAATCCAAGCACCGCTACCTGTATTTATTGCAATAGATCCTCTATACAAACCAACTTTCGATACAATCTCCCTTAGATTAACTTCCTCAAAATATCTTAAAGAAGCAAAAGAAAGAGCAGATAGTTATAAAACTTATCTCAATGTTCTCGATCATAAGAAACTCGAATTAGATCCCAGGCTTGTCGGTTTACCTGGCTCTCCAACAATCGTTCATAAGGTTGAAAAGATTCCAAAAGCTAGAACAACTAGAATAGCGGAATTAATAGAAGGACACGATCGAGAAGGTATAATAAATAGCGTAACAAAAATACTTCAATTAATACAAAAATAAAAGGACTCTAATGGCCATGATTACAATAAACAAAGTGGAAAATAACCATATAACAAACAAAGAAGAAAGGTATAGACACTTATTTGTCATAATTGAATCTCTTAACAATGAATTGATTCCATCTAGCCTGGAAATGTTAGGAGAAGCAAGAAGATTGATGGATCATTTCAACCAAAAATATAACTTAAATGAAAAAGTTATTGCTATTCATTTAGGAGATGGTATAAAGAATTTATCACAAGATCTTATATATTATGGTGCAGATGCTGTGATATATGTAGATGATCCCCATTTAAAATATCCCATTAATAGAATTTATACCAAAATAATATCTCGTATAGCAACAGATCCTAATTCTATTAGGGAAATCTCACCAGAATACATCTCTGCATTTAAAAAACCGCGATATATGTTCTTTTTAGCAGATAGTATAGGTAGACATCTATCTTCCACAGTATTAGCAGAATTAGATTCTGGTCTGGCTTCAGATATAAACAAGCTAGTAATAAGCGATTTAGATATAAAACATCAACATAAAACAAAAGGAGAAACTATTACATATAAGAAAACCTTAGAGATGTACAGACCTGATTTTTCAGGATTTCTTTGGACTACAATCTTATGTCTTGATAACAAGAATCCTGAAATTGAAAAAGAATTTCATCCACAAGCATGTAGTATCATTCCAGGGGCTTTTCAACCTATTATAAAAGACACAAAAAGGACCGGAATAATATCTCAATACCGTCCTCAGTTTGATGAAGAGGATCTCAAAATAAAAGTATTGAAACAAGAACTTGTCAAAAATCCTGTACAGTTTGAGAATTATAAAATTATCGTGAGCTTTGGTCGAGGTATCAAAGAAAATGCAGAGGAAAATATAAAACTTATAGAAAAATTAGCGAAACTTCTCGATGCTGAAATTGGTATATCGTTACCTATATCAAAGAAAATATTTCATTTAAGCGAAAAATATGATTCTATCTATATAACTCCTAATAGAGTGGTTGGAACGAGCGGTAGAAAAGTTACGCCTATAATTTATATAGCTGTTGGAATTAGCGGAGCAATACAGCATTTAGATGGTATGAAAGAGTCTGACTTTATCATTGCTATAAATCCAGATGAAAACTCCCCCATCAAAGATGTGTGTGATGTTTTTATTAAAGGACGGATGGAAGATGTAATCCCAGTTATAATTGAAGAATTAGAAAAACGTTCTGGGCAAATGAAAGAAAAAGAAATCGAAGTGAACACATATGGAAAATTGTGATATAACTATAGTTGGAGGCGGATCTGCAGGCCTAGCCGCACTTAAACACTTGTCTAACTTAGGTAAACAAGCTATTTTATTAGAAGCCGGCAAGGATATTGGCTCTAAGAATGTTTCAGGAGGTATTTTGTATTCTAAAAAATCAAATAATGGGAAAATTTACAATGTTGAAGACATTTATGGAGAAAGTTTTCTAACAGAATCTCCTTATGAAAGGCTAATTACTAAATATATTTTGAATGCTACTTCAAAAGATAAAGTCTTTTCTATAGACCTTACTGAAGCTCATAATTATCAAACAAATTTTGGTTTTTCTGTACTTCTAAATAAATTAAATTCCTGGTTTGCAAAAGAAGCTCAAAGCGTAGCAGAAAAACTAGGTGGAGGCATTATTACAGGAGTGCATGTAAGATCTCTAAGATGGGATGGAAAAAGATCAAAAATAATAGTGGAAACTGACGAACTAGAAGAATTTGAAACAAAAGTAATGATTGCAGCGGATGGTGTAAATTCTGAGATAGCAGAATTGGCAAACGCAAGAGAAAAATTCTCTCCTAGTGAATTGTATCAAGGTGTAAAGGTGGTAGTAAAATTACCAGAAAAATTAATTGAAGAACGTTTTAATCTCACCAACTCAAACGAAGGAGCCGCTTACCTTTTTGCAGGAGATGTATCATTGAATCTTATCGGAGGTGGATTTGTTTATACTAACAGAGACTCACTTTCAATCGGAGGGGTTTATCATTATGATTCTTTACTAGAAAATCCAATAGAACCTGCAGAAATTGTGAATGCAATGCTAAGAAATCCTCTGATCAGTGAATTAATAAAAGACGACGTCCCTTTAAAAGAGATAGATAAAACTCTTCCAAAAGAGGAACAAGTAAGAAAGTCCTTTGCAGTTACAAAGTTACTAAATAACTGGAATGAATTAAGGCAACTTTATTATTCTAATAAATTAAAGATGAAATCCATCGAAGATAGAAAATACAATTCGGAGGAAGAAATAAAATCAAAGCTCGATAATTTGACTCAAAAGCTTACTGATGAATATCATACTAAATTTATGACTAATTATATAGAACTTGAATACACTACAAAATTAGTCCCAGATGGTAAACGAGGAAGGATGAAAAAACCCTATCATAAAAATATATTATTCATTGGTGATGCCGCTGGTCGTGGTCTATTCTTTGGACCACGAATAGAAGGATTAAATGTAGGAATAGATGATGCAGCTAGAGCTTCCATTGCTATTGCTAGATCTTTAGATAAAAATAATTTTGGAACTGATTATTTAGGTGAGTTTTATACTCAGTCGATAGAACAAAGTCCGTATAGTGTGGATATGAAAGAAATTGATAAACAATATCTTAGTGTAATTTTAAATAGTACAAGAAATAAAATATCATCTGATGCTTTGGGATTAAAACATAAACTACTTTTTAATTTTATATCTAATGACGGTTTAAGGAATTTTTTTATTACATTGATTAATAAATATGGATATACACGTTTACTTTCATTAATTGAATCTGAAGACGTATACTTTAAAATCCCTATTAAAATAGCTGACAAGTTAGGAACAGTAAAGTCGTCTACTTATGTTCCACAAATACCAACGGTTCAAGATAGAGTTGCAAAATTATGTTACCATGAAGATACAATATCTCATATAAAAATCCTAAATTCTGGCCAAAATTTTCTTAAAAAAATGGTAACACTTTGCCCAACAAAATGTTACAGCTTAGAGGGTAATGACGTTATATTACAACATGAGGGCTGTATTGAATGTGGTACTTGTTCGAAAGAAACTGAATGGAGGCATCCTCGAGGGGAAAAAGGTGTAGTATTTAAATATGGCTAATTTTTTACCGAATTTTTATTTATGATACCCTATCATATTATATAACCAACTATTTCCTACTTAAGTTTTATTGTTATTAGTACAAATTTGTTTGGTTTATACCGAAGCAGTATCTAAGAAGCTTATTTTCTCATAGGATTTTATTATTAATATAGTAATAGTAATATATAAAACAAATTCACTCCTCCACAATTTTATACATATTTCAAGCTCAATTTAGTTGTTGTGTGATGTTTCAGTCTTATTTATTGTCCAATATTTATTTGCGATATTCTAATTTCTTTTTTTCTGCAATAAATTCTTCATCATTTGTTGTATTACTTTTCTCGATTTTTTCTTTAGAAAAATTATCTTGAGAATCTTGATAAATTACTATTGCAGAATGCTGAAAGTCATTATCTGAAGATGGAGAATCTCTATAGTAATATTTTAGATCAATAAATTTAAATGAATTTCTAGTTTTATCTTGCTTGTAACTTAACCATACATTTACTTGATCTATCAGGTCATCAAATAATTGTGTTTGAAAGGATTTGATCCTAATCTCTTTTTTTGAATCTCCCATTTTTAACTACTTCTCCTTTTATTAATAGAATATTGATTGTTGTTTATGAATTTTTTCTGATCACTTTTTCTATTAGAATTTAATATTTGCTTTAGATTATTTGATGATATACAACTTATTTCATTTATATATTAAATTATCATTTTCCTTATAGTTCATAATATTTTGGTAAATGGATAAATTCAATTATAGAATGATAAATTTCTAATTAAAAATTACTTCTACTCATATTATCAAAAATAAAACTAGATGACTTGTTTAACTTGTTATCTCTGCTGCTGTTGTTTTATGTACTTGTAGATTAGCTTCATCTACCTTTATGGTTTGAGTGGGACAAACAGTTACACAAGCCATCCATCAAATACAATCATGTTCTCTTACTGGATCTGATTTATCATTATAGTCTTTTCTTCCCTCTCGATCATGATCATGATTTTCACCTATGGCAGCACTCGTAGCGTTTGTCATTTCTACTGCGATTAAATCATGCTCACTTCTCTATCACTGGAATACTTAGACAGGACATGCCTCTATACAGGCTCCATCTGCAATACAAGAGTCCCAAGCGACTCCAACAAAAATCCCATGGACTCCTATAGGGCATATTCTTCTCCTTTGGTCTTGTAGGACTCTGGAAATTGATCATTGGAGGAAGACTCGGCATTAGATCATCCTGGACCCCACACAAAGTGAAATCGCCCATCTTCATTTTTATGCTTGCCGATAACGTTGTGGTTTTTGGGAAACGCTGGATCTATGGGCATAACTATAATAACTATCGATTTCTTAAAAGTGTTAGAGATACTGATTCGAATTCAGAGTAAGGAAATTTAATAAAACAATATCGTCACTAAAAGTAATGTATATCGTATTTAACAAATCTAAACAATAAAATACAGTGTGTATCTCTTTTTTTTATCTTTTTAGTCCTTCATATTACTTCTTATATTCAATAAGCCGCTCGTTGTATGAATTGAAATGCATCGTCTGATAACGAACTTGTGAATATTGAGTATATGAAAATTTAAGGAAAAAATTTCGTGACCTTTATTTAAAAGATTTATTTTAATTTTTTTCCTTGTTTTGTTTTTGTTTTAAATGTGACTGAAAGCTCTTATATCTTTCAGGAATATGGTCCATCGAGAGTGATGTACCTATTTCCATTGTATATGGCTGTCCTCTAACAAATGATTCTGCAATATGAGTTGAGAACTCCATATTTATTTTTGGTGGTAAAGGAAGTTCAAATGGATCTATATATGCTTCAACAATAGTAGGAAATTCATTTTCTTCATTCATTGCCATACCAATTACAGATTTTACTTCATCTATTTTTTTTATAGTATACCCCTTACCACCACTTGCTTCTGCAAATTTGGCATAATCTATTGGTGTAAATTCTACAGCATATTCAGGATTTCCGAGAAATGCCATTTGTTCCCATCTTATCATTCCTAGGAGGTTATTCTTCAAAATTATAATTTTAATTGGTAAGTTGTATTGAACTGCTGTAGCAAATTCTCCCATTAACATTGTGAACCCACCATCACCTACAAAGGCTATGGATTGTCTATCAGGAAAGGCAATCTTTGCAGCTATTGCATATGGTAAACCACATGCCATTGTCGCCAAATTACCAGAAACAGAAAATTTCATTCCTTTTCTCATTTTCAAAAACCGGGCAGCCCAAACGGTATTATTGCCGCTATCTACAGATACAATTGCATTCTCTTCCAATTCTTCTGAGACTGCATTTGCAATGACTTGAGGTTTAATTGGAATATCTTCTCTGTTGCTTTGCTCTTTTAGAATTTTCTTCCAATTTTCCATAGATTTTTGCATAGAGTGTAAGAATTGCAAACTTATATCAGAAATATCCATTTTACTATTATTATAATGATTTTTTAAATTGTCTTTTATATTTTTTTTAGGAGTTCTGTCTTTTAATAAAGGAAGTAATTCTGACAAAACCGTTTTTGAATCACCAACTAGTCCTACCTCTACAGGGTATCTCAATCCAATTTTTTCGGGCTTCATATCAATCTGAATTCCTTTTGCCTGGCCTGGTTTAGGAAGATATTCCATATATGGAAATGACGTTCCAATCATAAGCAACGTATCAGTTTCACTCATGGCCTCACTTGCGGGTTCTGTTCCAAGCATTCCCAAGCCACCTAGGTTTAATGGATGATCATCGGGAACAACTGCTTTTCCAAGTAATGCTTTGATTATTGGTGCATTTAATTTGTGTGCTACAGTCAATACTTCGCTTGAGGCATTTAATGCACCTTGACCAACCAATATTACAATTTTGTTACCTATATTTAGTATTTTAGCTGCTTTCTCTATTAATTTTTTATCAGGTAGTGCAAAAGAATCAAAAATATCTGAGGTATGACCTGGAACCTTATGTTTGGAATAATCGCCTTTAAGATTTTTTTCCTGAACATCTATGGGGATATTTATGTGACCAACACCTTTGCGTGCAAGACAAGTTCTGCAAGCAATATCTACCGCCATCTCGGCTTGTTCCGGAAGATGAATCATTGTATTGTATGAAGCAACATCTGAAAAAAGCTGTAATAATTTTACATCTTGAAGAAAACTAGAATTCATTAAATCTGAAAAAGTGCTACCAGTAATGGCAATCACAGGGACATTATCAGCCTTAGCATCGTATAGACCATTTAAAAGATGAATTGCTCCTGGACCAGACGTTGCTACACATACACCTATCTTCCCTGTATATTTAGCATATGCACATGCCATAAGAGCCGCTGATTCTTCATGCCTTACTAGAACAAACTTTATTTTATCTTGTCTAACTCTTAAGGATTCAATAAATCCATTAATTCCATCTCCTGGTATACCAAAAATCACATCCACTTTCCAATCAATTAATGCTTCAGCTACAATATCAGCTGTTTTGAGATCCTTGTATTCATCATTCATGCTTGATAATAAATGTTAATAATAGTATTTAACAAAGTTTTTCCTTTCAATTAAGTGTTAGAACTCAGAAATAATGAACTTGGAATAATTTTAATGTTAATTTTTTAGAAATAAAATAAAAATAATGAATGCATGGAACATCAGTTTATACAATTCATTATAATGTATCTAATAACAATATTAAAATAAAAAAAGGCTAAAGTATTAAAAAGTTATGAACAGAAAAATAATTATCTTTAAAGAAATTGAGGGAATATAATGATAATAATGGTAACAATTTAGAAGTTATCACGAAATATAATATGAGCAAATAATAGTAATCTTTTAGTTTTTGTTGTGGTTTTAGTTTTATATTCACCTTCTTTTGGAGTTACATATCCTCGGACAGAATTAAAGTCAAAGTTGACATTAATTTATCAATACTTTGAATGTTATTTTGTATTTTTTCTTTTAAATCGTCCATTGTGTCGAATATTATTTCAACAACCAGATCGTATGGTCCATTAATAATATCAACATTTACAACATTATCCATTTTTTCTAGGATATTAGCAATCTGAAATCTAGATTCTGGATCACATATAATCAAAAGATATGCTCTTAGCATGTAAATACATAGTTATTAAATATATAAAAGAAATGGTAGAATTTTTACATCTAAATTACAAAGGAAAAGAATAGGTTTAAGAAGGATACAAAAGAAATTTGTAATATAACATAGAATTTATCATTATAATAAATAGTTAATTCATTTCACATTTCACATTCTCCCTCATTTTCATAATATTCAATTTAAAATGTAACATATATTGAAAAAAGACTAAGCGTACAAATAAATTTACGCCTCAATTTAGATCACATTATAGATTGATAGGAAGAGCATGAAAAGATCTATAATTCGTTTTTTAGATATAGAAAAAAGTTAAAACAGCGTAATTCATAATTGTTTTTTATTTTTTTACTCATCTGTATAGAAGCGAATCAAACTAAAAGATTTGTTAGTAACGTATTTTACATATAATATTCTCCTTCCAACTTTATCTTCTTGTAAGGTTTATAATTATTAATAAAAATAAAGTATGTATAAAAAAATATTTTATTAATGGTTTGGGTATACATACCATATTAAGGTATTGCCAGAGGAAAGACAATCTACTCTAATCTTTTGACCATCTTGAGTTGTGAGATTAACTCCACATTGCTTTCCATTTCTACCATCGTTTATTACTTTCTCAACTTGATCCTCTAATTGTTGGGATGGGGCCAAACTTATTTCTTCTAAAAATTCTTCTTTTATTTTGATTAAGTTCTGATCTACAATAGAAGATACAATTTTTGTAGAATTATCAATATTTCCTACTGTTCTTTGACCAAATATCAGAATGTAATTTTTTTTTTATATTTTAATTGCTATTTAATATATCAAGTGATGATGTATTATTTTGTGCATTGGCTTGTTGTATTACTATGTGAATATTACTTAATAGAACTAATGATAAGCCTCCAACCAAAAAGATGGTTATTAAATCCTTCATCTAATTAAAATCTATATGGTAGTATTAAAGTTTTGAATTTATTAAAAGGGCATGATTAGTAAAAGATAAGGATAAACCATTTATAACTTGTATTATTTTATACATTAACCTGATTATTCCTTGATTGAGTAGACTATCTTTCATAATATGTATCCTAGACTTACCAGTATTTGAGTATTCAAAGTTAAATTTATTTTAATTTTATATTTTTGATTACTTTCAGATATTGATTACTAATTCGATGTTAGTTATTTATCTGAGATTTTCTATATAATGATAACCATCATCAACATAATATCCATTTTTAACTCTTTTTTTAATTTATTAAATAAGACCAAAATGTTACCTGTCAAAATCTCATAATACACAAGGTAGAAAAAATATAATATATCTATAACTATATTAACCAGTACTTCAAATTTCTAATATGAAATTCATGTATTTAACGGTGATATTTTTAGCTTCAATGACCTTATCTCTTCTTATTTCCTTTCCCTTGTATTTTCCAATGGTCAACAACGTATTTGCAGAATCCACTGTTATAATCTCTTCACAATGTGGTCCAGAGGAGGGAATTAATATTAATATCGATGCAAATGGTTTTTCCCCAAATTCAAATGTTTCTTGGGTAATGTTTGATCCTCAACTAAATCCTCTTCATAATGGATATTTTGCAACAAATACTACTGGAGGATTTAATGAAGATACTTTTGCAGAACCGAGTATGTCTGGTGAGCATACCATAGTGTTCTTTGATGATTCAAATCTTAATTATCGAATGGATAATGAAAAAAATACATACCCAGTACCTATCGCCAACAATTGTCCATTGAAGAACACTAAACATTAAGACAAATTCAAATAATATAATAGATCTCTTTTCTGTAAAGTAAATTGTATTTTAATTTTTTAAAATATCTTCCTTTTTATTAGATCCCTTTTACTTATAATTATAAGTAATAAATGATATTATCTATTCTTTAGTTCTTGTCCTACTTTCTTTATAAATAATAGAACTTCAATTCGGACGTAATGAATTGTAAGTTAGTTGTGGGTATGGTACCATAATCACAATATTTTTATTTCTTGTCTTAATAAATATCATTAATATTGATGTAATATATGCACAAACAACTATTCCTAACTTTAACATCGCTGCAGTAGGTGACTGGGGATGTAACTCTAATACTGATAAAACAGTAAATTCCATAAAAACTCAAACTCCAGAACTTATCTTGGGATTAGGAGATTATTCCTACGAGTCCTCAGCTGATTGTTGGCTGGATACTATTGAACCTATCCATGATTTTTTTAATAATCCTAATGCTAATAATATGCAAATAAGTATAGGTAATCACGAGAATAGCGGTTCTGAAGACTTGAATACTTATCTAAACGCATTTTCTCTGACTAGACAATTTGGACAAGTTTATTCCTTTAACTTTAATAACGTTCACTTTTTATCTATGGCAACTGAAATTTCCTATAGTTCAGGTTCTTCTCAAAACCTGTTTGTAAAAAATGATTTAGCTGCTGCTGCTGCAAATCCCAATATCGATTGGATTATTGTTTATTTTCATAAACCAATGTATTCTTCTCCAAGTAGTTGTTCTTCATGT
>Ga0126304_10000153_pt1 | contig 22938 bp, 23 predicted proteins | sample Plot25_FD_92538 | JGI IMG/M metagenome (GOLD analysis project Ga0126304, IMG submission 92538) | Serpentine soil microbial communities from UC McLaughlin Reserve, CA, USA - Plot25 | ecosystem: Environmental > Terrestrial > Soil > Grasslands | place: USA: UC McLaughlin Reserve, Lake County... | reverse complement strand
TAACTGGGATGGTAACTATGCTGCTTTAGAAGATAACCTTATTGTACGTAACGAACAACGTAATGCTCAGATTCTTAAGATAGCTAAAGACTTCTTACATAATCGTAAAACGGGAGCATTACTTATACTTGTACGCAGAACAGAACATGGTAAGTACTTAAACGATAACCTAGAAGGGAGTGTATTCATTGATGGTAAGACTACTACAGAGGCACGAGAGCATTGTCGTAAGCAAGTAAGTATTGGTGTATTACGAGCACTAATAGCTAGTCAAGTATTTGCTCAAGGATTAGATATACCACAACTAGAGTTAGGCATTAACGCAGGAGGAGGTAAAGCAGAAATACTTACCACACAGCGAGCAGGTAGAATGATGCGTCCCTGGCAAGGCTTAGCTAAAAGGTGGGTTGACTTTGTGGATGGTTGGCATCCAACATTAGATCGTCACACTAAAGAAAGGTATAGAATCTATAGAGATAGCGGTAATATAAAGTTTGTTGGTGTCTCAGATACTAAGCGCATTCAATTAGAGCAAGATGCTTTATCTAGTGAAATGTTGCAAACTCCAATTAATTAAAATTCGGCTTATTCCCGGCAAATTAGGATTCCATTTTTTAACTAAGGTCATTCGTTATAACCTTAAGGAAGGCCATTCGAATCCCGTGATTCTTTGCAAATTTAACGTGTTATGTATAAGTTATGATGGAAAATAGGAGGATAAGGAAATGTCAGAAATTAATCAAGAAGAACTTACTAGGGAACGTAATAATGTTGTTGCTCGATTAAAACCACTACAAGCTAAGATACAACAAAGAAATAATAGTCAAAGGAAGAAACCTAAACGTATAGATCCTAATGGAGCCATTCCCACTATGGAATGTCGTATGGCTTACTTACGAGCAGTACAGTTATACTTTCCAAAGGACAATTGGGATCATGTACATGCTTATACAATGAGTAATAAACGTAGTCGTGAAAAAGGTTTCTGGACTTTAGCTCGCTTATGTGATCTTGCGCAGGTTGACGTCAATTTGTATCTAGCTTATATGATGAGCATAGCAGAAAGGAGACCTTCAGTTGATACTCTGTGCCGTCCAGAGTTAGTGCAGAAATACAAGGTATATGAGAAGTATACACCATGAGTGACTTTACGATAGATTATCAATTACGTATGTTAGCGTGGTTGTGCGGTAATGACAGTCAGGGTATAACTCTACTACGGTTCTTAAAACTTGACTACTTTGATACTGATGTTACTTCTTGGCTATATGAAACTATTTCTAAGTTCTACAAAGAGTATCGTAAAGCACCTGATGGTAATATACTTGACTCAGAACGCCAACTACACAATACCGTATTCTTGTCAGAAACTGAAGAACACTTTACTAACTTTATACAATATACGAAACATCCTGAGACTATTAATACTAAATATGTACAAGATTCAATACGGGAGTTTATAACTACTCGACAGTTAATGCTAACGTTGAATGAACAAGAACAAGCAATTACTACAGGTGGTTGGTCTAGTGTTATTCAAGCATTACAGCGAGATCAGCCTACATTTCAACAGCCTGGATTGACAGACATTTATACTTTCTCGTTATTAAACCTGCAAGACTTATACGCTCAAGCAGGAGGTATGAAGACTAATACACAACTGATTGATTTGATACTAGGAGGGTTATATCGCAAAGAACTTACTATGTTGATGTCTGGTACTAACGTAGGTAAGAGTTTAGTATTAACTTGTATAGGAGCTAATTTATTACGTAATGGATATAAAGTACTACATGTAACTTTAGAGATGTCTATTCCTAGATCACTAGTACGGTACTTTACTAGTCTTAGTGAAGATGGAGATCAAATCGGTTATGCAGATATCATTAACTTAACTGACACCGAACATGTATTTAACTATGTAGTGAGATTACGAAATCAATACGAACACTTATTTCATATTGCTGAATTACCTACAGGCAGGGGTACTGTAGAAGATATGTACCAATTGGTAAATATTCACCAACCAGATGTACTTATTATTGACTATCTTGATTTGATGAAAGCGGCACAACAACGGGAGGCTAAACGTATTGAGTTAGCTGAGATTACTACTGATCTACGAGGGTTAGCTGTTTCACAAAACATAGCTGTATTAACTGCAACTCAAACTCGACGACAAGCCCAACATAGACGAATTATTAACTTAGAGGAGGTAGCTGAAGACTATGAGAAAGTAAGAATATCAGATAACGTAATTGGCATAGGTCAGAATCAACAAGACTCACAACGCAGCAATTTAATCATGGCAGTTGCTAAATCAAGAAATACTGAACGCGGATTTCCTCAAAGATACCTAATTGATTTCGAGCGTATGAGATTACAATTTATGCAACAACTACCAAATACATTTGCTGATGAAGAGGATGACTAATGATCTCTACAGAACAACTATCTTTACTTAAACGAAAATTTCCTAACTACGGAAAGCAGGGTAATGAATATAAGGTTATCTGTCCAAGATGTCATCCACATGCTACAGACGGTCATGGCTTAAAACTCTACATTAACTTCAAGCGAGGAGTGTTTCATTGTTTTGTTTGCGATTGGGCCGGTCCCATTAGACTACTATTTCCTATGACATCCTTTACTGTTCCAGTAGTACATCATGAGACAATTATACCTATAGAAGTATTACCTGATAGTGCAATTGAAGCAATACCTGATGGATCAATAGAATTTAAGTATCTACCTAACCAACATCCAGCAGTACAGTATCTTATAAAGCGTCGATTAAGTATAGAAACTCTACCATCACAACCTTACTATACTAGTGATTTTATTCGTCAAGGTCGTAGTTTTGGTTCTCGAATAGTCTTTCCAATATACTCCGATAATCAATATCAGGGTTTTCAAGCACGATCGCTACAAGAAGATCATCCTATAAAGTATGTAAGTGCCTTAGGTTTTAAGAAGAGTAAGACACTATACAACTGGGATAGAGCAAAGCAAGGTAAGCAGATTGTTATTACTGAAGGTATCTTTGATGCTAATCGTGTTGGTATATCCGGCGTAGCTAGTTTTGGTAAATCACTATCGGAGGTACAGATGCTGTTATTACGAGAGAGTAAAGCAACGCGTATTATTCTCTTGTATGATCGAGATGCTCTTAAAGCAAGTAAAATTATGGCCCATGAGTTAGCTCGTCGTCATAGCAATATCTGGTATGGTATTCTACCTAAGAAAGATCCAGATGAAATGGATGAGCAAATCCTGCATTCATTTCTAGCAGCAGGACTTTCACCGTTTAATTCTACGGGGTTACAGAGGGCTTTTTAATAGTTTACAATATCGTCCTTGACTTTGCATCCGGGTTATCTTATAATGTTTTTTAATAGTTTTATAAAACTGATTCTAAATTAACTTGAGGAGGACAGTATGCCAGGTAAGATTTCGTTGAAAGAACTGTTGAATAAGCCAACAGAACAGATTGTGCAGGAGACTATCGCCCCAGTACCTATTGAAGCATCTGCAGTTGAACCAGTTGAAGCAGCTGAAGGAGATCTGCATCCAGAGTCAGATATGGAAGAAACCACAGAGGCACCACAAGCTGCATCCAGTAATGGTAATGGCGAAGATACAGCTCATGAGGAAGAAGAGTCCAAGTTTAATACTGCTCTATTGAAGGGTGTAGTTACTAGTGCCGAGAAGGGTACTACCTTTACTGTAGAAGGTACTGCATTTACTGTTACAGGTATTAGTCCAGGCAACAATCGCGTATTCCTTTCTACCTCTGATGGTAAGAAGCTTAGTACTTCTCTTTCAAAGCTCCTTGGCCAAGAGGTTCCCTTTGATTGGAAGAAGGGTGATGTGGTTCGATATAAAGAACAAGAGTTTACTGTTCAAGGTTTGAATCCAGCATCCAATAATATCCTGTTAGTTATCGAAGGCAAGCAGAAGTTGGTTAAAGTTAATAAGGTTACCAAGTTATCTTCTGCACCAGTAAATGCTATGGATCCAGCTCCAGTAGCTTCTGCGTCTCCCGCAGCGTAAATGACCTCGTAGTATAAACCCCCTATAAGTATAGTACGCCGTAGAAAATACGGCGTACTATTTTTTGGAGTAGTTGATGGCTCATGAATCTATTGCTACAACTCCTGAAGTAACAGTTGATGACGCTCTTGGTAACTTACTGACTTCTTTTCTAAGGCGTAATGGTACACCTGGTAGTGCTATTTATGCTATACCTGATGTACCTTCTTTAGTACAACACATTAAAGCTCTCATACAATGTCCTGTATGCTCTAGAGCTTGGAGACTGGCTCCATATCCTGAATATCAGATCAAGTTGCAAAAACTGGAACAGGGTGCTAAGGTACCTTTGAGGCATCATGATAACGACGCTGGTTTTGATCTCTATTCACTTTATACTATCGATTTACCTCCTATGGAGGTAGTAGAAGTACAAACAGGGTTTGCTCTAGAAATGGCTGATTGTTTATATGCTACTATTGAAGGACGTAGTAGTTTTAACCGACAAGGAATTATAGTACTACGACCTACATACGATGCTGGATTTCGGGGTCCAGTATCTGCATTGATGATGAACTTATCACCCCATTTATATACAATACAGAAGTGGGAGAAGTTCGCACAGATGATCTTCCATTACCGATTACCTATAAAGATATCAGCAGTTAATGAATTAAACCCTTCTGAAAGAGGTCAAGGCAAATACGGCTCGTCTGGTAAATTCTAGAATGATTTCAATGACTTAGCGGATTGCATATGATGGGAGTTTATTTACCTTTACATAAGGCACCCGAAGTATTCTTTTTAGTTGATCGAGATATCTATGAAACCTATGGACATAGGAAATGGTTTGGTATATGGGACGAAACAGGACAACGATATTATGTAGCGACTTATCGTAAGAAAGGGGAGAACTTTCCTAGAATATTTATGCCAATACATCGTTTGATTATGAATGCCCAAAAAGGACAAATAGTAGATCATAAAGATACGAATGGCTTAAATAACTTAAGAGAGAATCTGCGTTTTGCTACTAGCAGTCAAAATCAAACTAATGGTAAGAAAAGAAGAACTTATGGACAACAACGATGTACTAGTCGATTCAAAGGAGTATCTTGGCATCGAACAAAGACTAGTAATCATTGGCTCGTAGGAATTAGTACTAATGGAAAATGGATTCATGTAGGTGTTACTCAAGACGAAGAAGAAGCAGCTCGTATGTATAATAGAGTTGCTCAACAATACTATGGTGAATTTGCTAAATTGAATGAAGTAACTCCAAGGTTCTAACTATGCCTGATTTACAATTACCTACAAATATACAATTCGCACAAAGATTTGAAGACTCAACAATCACTGACTTTAAGTGCCAGAAATGTCCCCTATGGGAAACTTCAGTTGCCGGTGGTCGTAGTAGTGGTAAGATAATGCGTTCAGGTGTGTATGGTAGAGGTACTGGACGTAACGGTTTACTTATTTATGGTGAAGCATTAGGACATACTGAAATCATTATAGGTAGGCCTTTTGTAGGAGATGCAGGTAAACTACTATCCGAAGTACTTAGTGAAATAGGTATAGTAGAATCTCAATCCTATATAACCAACACGGTTCGATGCAGACCTCCTAGTAATAGAGTTCCTGTTGCAAGTGAACAGGATATATGTATGGAGAATCACTTTACTAAAGACTTACCCGCACCTGACTGGAAACCTAAACTTGTATTAACTCTAGGAGCAGTAGCTTTACGATCTATGCTCCACATGCAGAAGATTAGTGAACGAAGGGGTATCTTTTATGATTCACCAATGTTTGCTGGAGTCAAGACTCTCTGTACTTACCATCCAGCTGCTATTTTGCGTAAGCCAGAACTGTATCCCATACTTCGTGATGATATCAGACGCGCTAAAGATTATCTCAACGATACTGATAGAGGCGATCTACCGCCGGTAACAAACATTCAAATTCGTACTCGTACTGACTTTCTAGAATGGATGGACTATTTACTTAGTGCAGATCCAAGACCGGCATTATCAGTAGATATAGAAAGTACTGGTTTGAATTATCGTAAAGACAAAATCGTTTCAATCAGTATGTCTTTTTATAGTGAAGACAATTATGTATCTCTAGCCTTTCTAACAGATGCTAGACCAGAGTGGTGGCACTTAAATCTAACAGATAAACAAAGTCTTGAGTTTAAGCTACTACAGACTTTACTGGAAAGTAGTAAACTTACTTTTCAGAATGGAGACTTTGATACTAAGTTCTTTTGGTACAACGGTATTCATGCAGTAAGTAATATCGATACTTTAGATGCTCATTACTTGTTAGATGAAAATTCACCTCATGGGTTGAAGCATCTAGTAAGTATGTTCTTACCTAAAGCCGGTGGTTACCAGCAGAAGATCTTAGAGGTGATTGGTGGTGATTGGGATATCCAACTAGCTTCTGTAAAGGATCTATTAGAGTACAACGCCAGTGACGCTTTCTTTACTCATCTACTACGAGATAAGTTTCTAGACATGTTAAAGCATCAGGGTCTTAAAGACTTATTTGAGCAGCACGCTATGCCTCTCAAACGAGCTTTAACCTGCATGTCGTATCGTGGTATTCGAATGGACAGAGATCGTATTATGCGACTGTCTGAGACTTATCGCAAAGAGATTAAAGAGAAGGAAGAAAAACTCTATGATCTAGTAGGCCAACGTTTCAAATACACATCACAATCACAACTTATTAAAGTACTCTATCAAGATTTAGGATTACCCGTATACAAAGAAACTAAAACAGGTCCTTCTACTGATAAAGAAACAATGGAAGAGCTTGCTAAGTTACATCCAGTACCGGCATTAATTGTTTCGTTAAGGCATGCTCGTAAAATGTGTCAGACTTACTTAGATGGTAACGATGGTATATCAGAAGATAAGGGTACTGGTATTCTAGGACACTTAGATGAATATGATAGAGTGCATGCTAGTTTCTTAACACATGGTACTACTTCAGGTCGATTAGCTAGTAAAGAACCTTCATTATTAAACATACCTAGAGACTTAGAGTTCCGTAGATGCTTTATACCTCAACAAGGTTGGCAATTCATTAACGCAGATTACAGTCAAGCAGAGTTAATACTATTAGCATATCTATCTAAAGATCCTTCTTTCATCAATGCAGTAACTTCAGAAGACTTGCATACTAAGGTTTTACGTACACTAGTAGGTATAGATGAAAGCGTCCCCATTGATAAAGAGATGAGGAACTTCGCTAAAGCTATTAACTTTAGAAAAGCATACGGAGGTGGTTCTAAAGGCTTAGCAGCACAACTAGGTGTTGAAGAAGAACTAACTGCTAGTTGGTATAAGAAATGGGATGCAGCATATCCCGGTATTCCTGAATGGATGGAATCTCAAGCAACTCTATGGCAAGTAAAAGGTGAGGTAGTAAGTATCTATGGTAGGAAACGTAGATTTCCAAATCTACAAGTATTAGCTATAGCCGATCCAAAGAGGGCTAGAGAACAACAAGGGTATTATGATCGACTATCTATTAACTTTCCTTGTCAAGCAGGGGTAGCTGATACCATGAATCGTACTCTTAGATTGCTTCATTATTACTTAAATAGAATTTGGCCTTGGTCACCTAGTACTATGTACAATCATCCAGGTGCAGTATTAACAGTACATGACGAATTACTATTTGAATCTCCAGAAGAACTAGTGCCCGATATGTGTGAGTTGATACGCGGAATAATGTCTTTACCATTACCTATGATTGGCATTTCACTTAAGTCTGAAATGAAAGTACTTTCTACATGGGGAGGCGACGTTTAATGAAACGCATTGATATTCTAAGTATGGCTTTATCTACAGGTTTAATAGTTTCTCTTTGGTATATGAGTAGACTCAACAATCGATTAGAAGGACTTGAAGAGTCAGTACTTAAACTTGAAACCCTAAACCAAGAACTTAATGACTTAAAGAATCGAACTGTTATTCACCAAATTGAACACATTTTACATTAGAGGTACTATATGCATACCATGGGAGTTTATGTTGTATTATCTAATAAACCAGAACTAGCTTTCTTGGTAGATAGAGATGTGTACGAAACTATAGTTATTGGACGTACTTGGTATGGTGAACTAAATGGAGGTCGTTATTATCCAACTACTTGGGGAAATAATGGAGCTGTTAAATTACATCGAATAATTATGAATGCTCAATCAAGACAAAGGATAGATCATAAAGATACCGATAGCTTAAATAACTTACGATTTAATTTAAGAGTAGCCACAGCGTCGCAAAATGGTAGTAATAGTATTAAGAGTAAGACATATAACTCTCAAACTTGTACTAGTCAATATAAAGGTGTATATTGGAACCGACGTAGTTGGGTTGTGGGTATTGGTGTAAATCGTAAATGGTTTTATCTAGGCAGTTCTAAAGATGAAGAAGAAGCAGCTCGAATATATAACAGAGCTGCTCGGGAACACTTTGGAGAGTTTGCTAGATTTAATAACGTAATTCCAATTTTTTGATACTGGAGATTCATTATGCGACTTGTGTTTACTGGAGCTCATAGTACTGGAAAAAGTACTCTACTGAAAGCTTTAGTAGAGAGATATCCTCCAATCTGTACGGAACATGTTATTTGGGACGGTACTGCTAGGGCTATCCATAATAATCCAAAATGGACTCGAAAGAAGAAGCAGACTAAACTTAACAATTGGTATATCTGGAATCATTGGAAGGAGAGAAATTATATTGCCTCTCGATCTATTTATGATACTTTAGCTTATAGTCATCTAACAGTAGGATTCTGGCATCACGATCAACGATGGATGTGGGCACTTAAACATATCAACTATAATGAGGTTTTTTACATACCCGTTGAATTTGGTTTAGTTGATGATGGTGAAAGATTCAAAGGTGAAGACTTTCAACAAGAAGTGGATCAAGAGATTAAACGAATCTTAGATTATCACCGAGTACCTTACAATACTATTACTGGTACTGTTGAAGATCGCGTACAACAGATTGCTAATATCTTAGGTCTACCTTATATTCCAGAGGGAGGAGAACCCCTTGATGCTTAAGCCAGGTATATATCAACCTATACCTTTATCATTGTTTGAAAACGATAAACTACCTAGTACTAATTTAATGTTTGTCGAAGCTCCTGATCTATTAAAAGATCCAGAGTATCTTCGTTACATTAACGTAGCTACTACAGAAACTACTATACTGGATTGTGGTGTAGGTGCTTCTCCAGATTTGAATAACCCAGAGGCCCATCTTTCGAGAGATCCTCACTTCGGTGTACGTTATCTAAGACTAGCCTGTTTACTTAAACCACAAGTATTAGTTATACCTGATTCCTTAAATGAAAGTGAACAAACAAAGCATAACCTAATTGACTATTTATCTCTATTAAAGAAACACGACGTACTACGACATCAAGCACTTATGTACGTCCTGCAGGGTAAGACAACTGAGGAAGCATTGAAGCAAGTTACTTTAACATTGATGCATCCTAACATTAAAGTTATTGGAGTACCGAGAGTATGTACTTTCTTTAATCCTAAACATAAAGACTTAACAGGTGATCAATATACAGAAGCTAGAATTACTTTCATAGATAAATTGTTAGACTTAGTAGGGAGTTCTAGGCAAATACATATGTTAGGTATGAATTCTATCGACGAACTAAGATATGCAGGTGAGCGCGGTTTAACTATTGATACTCGGTGGGCTACTTTATATGCCTTATACGATATACGTATTACTGATCCACGACCTGCTACTCGACTAAATGTTGACTTAACAGCTTTTATATCTACTAAGATGTGTGACTCTATAAGACAAAACATGCACGATTTAATAGAGATGTACGCTCATTATTATAACCCTACATATATCCGAAAGGAAAGTTATGTCTGACGAATCTTTTGTTACCGATCATGACTTAAAAACCATCGACAGTTTACTACGTATTAACGAAGCTAACATACAACATGAATTAGCCAGTGTAGCCTCATACTATTTTCACTACAGTAACTTAGCTGTTGAAGCTGAACTCTACGCGGAAAAGCTAGAGTTAACACTATCCACTGTTGAGACGAAAGTAGCTCGTGCGGTTAAATCTGGAAATACGAAAGGAGAAGCTAAAGAAGCAGATATTAAAAGAGCATGTCGTGAAGATGAAGAATGGCTAGCTGAACAAGATAAGCTACTAAATATGCAACGTTCAGCAAAAATACTATCAAAGATAGCTATAGCCTTTGATATGAAAAGTAAAATGTTAATGTCTCTTAACAGACGCGACTTACATAAGACTGAAAATCATCTATAGAAGGAGTTACAGTATGGCTTACTATGCATTTAAGAAAGACAATCAATCTAAAGAATCTCCAGCACAAGGTGAAAGTTTTCTCAAGGTACCTCGTGAGCGACAATTTCTACCAGCTGAGAAACAATATCGTATTCGTATTATGCCACCTTGGTCACCTGAAGGCTTATTCTCTCGAGGTGTTAAAACGCATTGGAGAGTAGGCGTTACTCAACTATCGTTTGTTTGTCCTGATGTTTTCGAATTAGGTAGCTGTCCTCTATGTCCTACTTACTTATACTTACGTAACGATTACGATAACAATAAAGCAGATGTTGATAAGTCTCGACCAGCAAGACGTTGGTATTCTAATTGCGTAGTACTAAACGAAGCTGGAAAAGGTGTACAGGTATATGCTTATGGTAAGAAGGTATACAGTATGCTTATGGGTTTCGTAGAGTCTGGAGATTACGGAGATATTACAGATCCAGCAAATGGTTATGATCTAACGTTAATCCGTACAGGTAGTGGTAGGCAAGTAAGTGATGTACTGTATCCTGGTAAAGCACCTAAGGCTATTGATGATCCTGCGTGGCTAGATGACCTCTTTGATCTAGATGCAGTATTCCTAAGACCGTCTTTAGATGATGTAAAGGCAGCTGTAAATACTATCCAATGGGACACTTACAGTCCTGGAGGAGGTAAGAGTACTTCTATTCCTGCCCCTACAGCTAAACCACCAGCTCCTATGGATCCTAAGATTGCAGCTATGTTAGGTGATGCTTTACATAATAAACCTACTACTATGACTCCTGCTGTAGAAGAAGCTACTCAGGAAGCTGTAGAGGCTATAGCTAAACCACAACAAGCAGAGTTACCTCTTGCTCCTTCTGATCAAGGTCAGAATAAGGTAGCTGATCTAAATGCTTTAGAACAACGTCTTCGTGCAAAGTTAGGTACACCGGCATCAACAACTGAAGCATAACAAGGGAGTATAACAAGTGGAAGATGGTACACTGCAATTGATTCAAAAGACTGTGACCTCATTTAATAAGCAGTTTGGCGATGACTCTGCAGCTACTCTAGCCGCTTCGTTTGGTCCCGATCAGGTTAAAGGATTTATCCCAACAGGTAATCTAGCAATTGACTGGTGCATCGGTCGACCGGGTTTTCCGATCGGCCGTGTATCAGAAATTGCTGGACCTTACTCTAGTGGTAAGTCTACTATTCTGGCACAAACGATAGGGCTGGCTCAAGCTCAGGGCGTTGTTTGCATTCTCTTTGATACTGAACATTCTTATAATGAAACGTGGGCTAAGTTATACAAGGTACAGCCTGATGAACTAATCCTTGTTAAACCAGAACATCTTGAACAGACATTCGATCAAATGATCTTTATTGTTAACCTTATCAAGAAAGAGCGAAGTACCACTCCCATGTTCATCGCTGTGGATAGTATTTCAGCTGTACCTGCATCTGCAGAACTAGCTCAAGAGGATTCAACAGAAGGTAAACAACGAGCACTACATGCAAAGATTATCTCAGAAGGATTACGTAAACTAACTAATCTTATTTGGGACGAGAATATTGCTGTTGTATTTGTTTCACAAATGAAAGATAATCCTGCAGCTATGTTTGGTGGTAAGAGTAAACTTGGAGGGCATGCCATTGAGTTTCATGCAGCTTTGCTATTAGAAACTAAGAAGCTAGCTACTAAGAAGAAGGATTCTGTTAAGGCTGAAAAAGACGCTGGCGGTGAAGTAGTTGAAAGTGCTAAAGCGAAAACGATAGGACAGATTATCCAAATACAATGCGTCAAGAATAAATTCGTTCCTCCTTTTAGAACGCGTACCTTTGATCTCTTCTTTGATGAAGGTATCAGACCTTATGAAATCGCTATCGACTTCATGGCAGATAAAGAATTACTAGACTGGGTACGTAGAGAAAAAGGATGGTATGTGTTTGATGGAGTTAACCATCGTAAAGATGAATTGGCTAGTAAACTAACACCGGATGTACTAGAAACTATTTATGAAACATTAAAGATTAGGCCAAAGGTTATAGCATGAACGATATTGAAGAACTATTATCATCGCAGCGAGTAGTTGAGAAGTTCTGGTTAAATCCAGAACAGTTACAAAAACACTTTGATGGCGATAACCATAGTACTGAATTACTATTGCAGAAGATGCATTCAACGCCTGGTGATATTTTACTATGCTGGCCTACTAGTACAGAAATGTATTATAAACTTAGAGACTGTCTTAGTTTATTTCACACCAATTTAGCTCAGTTGGGTGTTCGTGTAGTTTTACTACCACCTGACGTATCTCAACAAGATGTTGTTATAAGAACCGTAATAGCTGAAGACTTAATTTCTATATTACAAAAGGAGGAGACGTGTTAACACAAGAACCTACTGCTATAATAACAGGTGCCTGCGGCTTTGTAGGAGCCGTCATGGCTGCTAGACTAAAGGAATCAAGCTGGAGAGTTATTGGAATCGATAGTTACGCTCGTGGCTTGAATGCTCCTAGACTAGCAGAGTTCGGTATCAAGGTACTTGAGCTTGATTGTATGAATGGTATCAAGGGTATATTAGATGAAGTGAAACCTCAAGTAGTTTTTCACTTTGCTGCTGCGACTGGTGATTTAACTAGACCTGTAAGCGAGTTGATTGCTACTAATGTAGATATGACTAAGCAGATCTTTGAAGAATGTATAAGCATGGCTGAGCCTCCATTGTTTGTTTTCCCTACTACATCACTTGCCTTAGGCGTACCTGACAGCAGTTATGTAGAAACTAAAGAGATGGCTATTAGATGGTTACGAGCACACAAAGCAAAAGATCAAGCCTTACTATTCCGCTTCTTTAATAACTGTGGTGGTTATAAGGGTTTAGGTGAGCTTCGTAAAAATGAAGTTCATGCTCTACCTGCTTTATATAAAGCCTGGAAAACTAGACAACCCTTTTACATTAACGGTAATGACTACGAGACTAAAGATGGTACGCCTTCTAGAGATTACATTCACGTAGTAGATACTGTTGATTGGATTCGCTATTGTGTGCGTAAGAAGCAACAGAAGGAATTAACTGTTGCTACCGTAGATGGTCTAATTGAAGTAGGATGCGGCTATCCTCGAACTACTCTAGATGTTGTTAATGCTTTCTCAAAAGCAGTAGTTAGCTTAAAGCTACATGATGTTGCAGAAGATCCTATAATAGTACGCACAGAGATGAGAGCTCGTCGTAACTTTGATTGTGGTATGTTAGCCTGTAGTTCAGCAGGACAGATATGGGCACACAGAGCTCCTTTTAATCTTACTAACATGATGCATGATGCTATTCAAGTATTTGAAACTATGCCTCCTACTGTTCAATAAGGTCTACCATGTCAGCACTAACAGATGAGATTCGTTCTAAGATAGCAAAGGCTAGCGGTCTGAAAGGTGGGTTCTATGAACGAGATGTAGCTAAGAAAATCTGTACATTCTTTGGAGCTAGTTCTAAAGATTGGACTCAGTACTTTAATCGAACCAGACGTACTACTGGAGGTCAGCCAGATGGGGATCTCTTTCCAAAGAATGAAATGGCTAATATCTGGTTCGGTAGTGGTATGGGTCCTATTGAAACTAAGTATCGTAAAGAATGGGCTTTCGATCAACTGTTCAAGAATCCAGAAGGTTGTCACCTAACTAAGTATTGGCTTAAGAGCAATGCAGATACTGGCTCTGATAGTTCAATTGTAGTATTTTCTAAAGCACATGTTACAGATTATATACTAACAGTTTACAATGAGGTAGTTACCCCACCTGTCATTTTGTACAGAGCTGCAGAAACGACACTAATTATCTGTACACTAACTAACTTCTTACAGAGCATTTGGCCAGACCCACCAACTATCCGCTAGTCATAAGTACTAACCACTGTAGGTTCAGCTACAGTGGTTAGTACTCTCCCTTGTTTTCCTGCTTGATTTATGCTATCATTAGTATACCGCTAGCATTTCGGCACTAATCCCCTACTATAGGAAGTATTTATGAGTAAGATCCTAGATCAAAACCGTAGAGATATGGCTTTCCGTCTGTACGCGCGCTACAAAGATATGGAACAGGTAGCTCATGAAACAGGCATTCCTCTGGCAACTCTACAGAGTTGGCGCAGAACGGAGAGTTGGGATACTAAGCTTAGAGATTTAAGAGCTAAATTGCAGGCTTCATTAGGCACATTACAGAGAGCTCGGGAGGATGAAGTACTACAAGATATGGTTTCTGATCTAAAGTTACTAGAGTTTCTAGAACTACAGATCGGCGAAGCTATGTTAAAGCATAACATTAGGCCAACTACATTCAAAGATGTTATCTCTGGTCTAGATTTTATCATGAAACAGAAGCGTCTTATCACCGGACGCGCTACGGAAATTAGTAGTGCTCCACTACCAGCTAACAGTATTGATAGTCCTGAAGAAGTACAGCGACTAGGACAAATGCGTCGTCTACTAACTGACAACGAAGGTATTCCTCCAACAGACATAGAAGAGGAAGTATCTCCTAAAAACACTACTAGTGAGATAGTGCATTAAACATGTTAGCAGAACCTATTAGGAAAAAGCAGACAGAAGTTAGTAACGATCAGTTACAGAATCAAGTGTTAGAGCTCTGTAGAGCAGACTCTAACATTATGGTACAGTATATCTTTGACTATAAAAATGCACCGATGCATAAGTCTTGGCATAAGTTTATCGATACTCATCAGTATGGTGAACTATTAAGCTTTCGTGATTCGGGTAAGACTGAGAATGTTGCTATCGGTCGTACACTCTGGGAGATAGGTAACAATCCAAATGTTCGTATTAAGATTGCGACTGAGTCTGAAGACTTAGGTACAAAGATCCTATCTCGTATTTCAGCAACCGTATTAAAGAATGCAAAGTATAAACAAGTCTTTCCCAATATAAAGAAATCTAGCATTGGTAGTTGGTCACGAACTTCAATTACTGTAGATCGTACAGTAGATCATAAAGATCCAACAGTTGAAGCAGCTGGCGTCTTAACAGCAGCAACTGGAGGTCGCGCAGATATCATATTCTTTGATGATATCGCAGGTATGCGTAATACCTTATACTATCCACGTATGAGAGAGCAGGTTAAAGAATCCTTCTACTCTAATTGGATGAACATGTTAGATGGTCCTAAAGGGCGTTGGTATCTAACAGGTACCCCATGGCATATTAAAGATATCGTTTCCGAGTTACGAGCTAATAACTCTATACCAAAGTCAAAAGAAATAGCTATTCCTGATACTTTTGAAAGTCCTTGGCCAGAACGTTTTCCTAGTGAATACTTCAAAGAGAAACTAAAACTTATTGGTCGTAAGCATTATAACCGCGCCTATAGATTGATTCCTCTAGATGAAGAAGAAGCCTGGATTACAGCGGGGGCTATTGATCTCTGTAAAGACTTTAACTTGAAGCATCAAGACATTTGCGATAATAAAGAGATTCCAAAGTTTACAGGAGTTGATTTAGGACATCGATCTGGCCCTGAGAGTTCACCTACTGTAGTCTTTACTATTGCATTGCTACCTAATGGTAAACGAGTACCTTGTGATATTAAGATCTCTAGAGAAGCTTCACCTCTAGAAATAGGTCGAGTTATTATTAACACAGCTGCAGAACTAAAGCCAGTACGTATTAAAGTTGAGAACGTAGGCGCACAACAATACCTAATTGACTTAGTTAAGACATTAGGTCCAGGTGACTTTGATATTAAAGGACATCATACTAGCTCTCAAAAGTTTGATCCTACATTAGGGGTACCCGGATTACTAGCAGAGATTGAAAATGGTAAGTGGATTATTCCTTTAGGCTCAGGTGGAGACCACGATGATACTTGCCAATGTGTTTATTGTTACTGGCAACGAGAGTTAATGGATTTCCCATTAGGTTCATATGATACCGTAATGGCTTGTTGGCTCGCTTTACAGGGATTACGGGAGATTAAAGAAACAGCAAATGCAGGTGGAAATTTTAGTTTGTGGAGTTGGGGCTCCAATGCTTAACAAGTAGGGGGTACGACAGGTGCCAATTTATGATCCTCAAGGTAATCTTATTTCGAAAGCAGGTCCGACAAAGCAACAATTAGATGAGAACGCTAGTACCATACGTAAGATTTATGGGCGCAATCGAGTATCTGAGTTTAATGAATACTCAGTTATGTTTCCTTTCCCAGCATCTCTGGGACGCATTGGCTATAATACTTTGCGGTATTTGTATGAAACTTCTTCTTCAGTGCGCCCTGCCGTAGATAGTATAGTTCGTGAAGTATCGGGTACACCTTGGACTATTGCTTATCGAGATCAGTTATACCATTCTGATGCAGATATTGATCGAGTTGAGTACTTTCTTAGAAATGTAAATCTTGACGATGAAGACTTAACGATACTAATTTCTAAGTTCGTTAACGACCTACTGGTAGTCGGTAAGGGTGTAATTGAAAAAGTACGTCCTGTTACCGGTAATGGTTTAGTTGAATTAGTAGCTCGAGATGCTGCTTTATTCCAACCCCTACGTAATCGTGAAGGTACTGGTATTGCTGCTTATGTAGAAATGAAATATGGTAGTACTCAAATTCATGACTACTATAGTAAGCAAGATTTAATCTACAGGTTATACACCCCCGTCAGTTATGCTCATATGCCCCTACCTATCATTGAGACGATTATCAATGAGATCTCTCTACTAATGTTAACTGTAAAAAACATTGCTTGGAACTTCATGAACGATGAAATTCCTCCAGGTTTATTACACTTAGGAAACATTGGTGAAGTAGCTTTGAATCGGGCAAAGGAAAGCTTCCAGGCAGCAAGAGGACCAGAATCTCAATCAAAGTTAAGAGTGGTAGACAACGTAGATAAGGCAGCTTGGATTCAATTCACTAGACCTTTCAGAGAGATGCAGGTTGCAGAATTAATACCTATCATTGAACGTATCGTAGCTCGTAACTTTGGACGGACAGCATCCGAAGAAGGTATTACTGATTCAGGTAGAGGTACACCTCACGGTTCAGAAAACGAATCACAGAATAGATTGATTGTACCTTTAACTAACATGATTGCTCAGGCATTCACTCGTAAGGTTGTAAGTGAGTTTAATAGTGAATTGTCTTTTACATACGTACATGCTCCATTAGATAGTCTTGAGACTATTACGGGTAGTTTGTTATCTCTACAACGTGGAGGTATTTACTCCCGTAATGAAGTACGAGCTGCTTTAGGTCAGCGACCTATTAAAGGTGGTGATGTCCGTACAGTTATCTTAGGTAACGAAGTTGTACCCATTGACGATGAGGGATTACCAATCTATCGTAATCCTGCCGTTGGAGCTGACGGTGGTGAAAGTGACGGTGTGGTTGTGCCTCCTCCTTCTGCACAAGCTGCTGCTGAAAGAAAACGTAAAGAAGAAGAAGGTAAGAAACCCAAAGAAGAGAAAGAAGAAGACGATGAGCAAGAGTCTATGTTAGATGGTGAGAATTTAACAGATGCTTTACAATCTGCTAAAACAAAACGAGATAAATATCGAATGCCGGGTACTAGTGCTTATCGTAGAAAAATACAACAGTTAAGTGAAGAGTTTAAGATCACGGATGATCAAGTTACCGCTATGTTGGAAGACTAATGTTACAATTTGAACCCCAAGGTCAAAATCGCCTAGGTTTACTTGAACAGCATTTACGTCTTGCAAATGAACCTGTAGAGGATAAATCAATCCCTGCTACTTTATTAGATGATCCAGCAGAACCAGACGATCCCGAGATTATAGCTAATCTCATGTATGTGCCTGAAAGGGAACATACTCACTATCTAACTCTTCAACGTATTAGAAAGAGTACTTATAAAAAGTTATTACCTGCTTGGGAAAAATACAAAAGAAAGTTAGCTAGTCTATATATACGAAAAGATGCCGGAGAACGCCCTAGTCCTTTTGATGAGTATTTCACGACAGCTCGAGCAGTGATGTCAAATACTATTGGTCAAGGTATCGCAGCTGGAGATAGTTACTTTAGAGATACCTTTGCACTACGCGGATTAAACGATGAGCAGCAAAATAAGATCCGTGATCAGTATCTAGATACCTTCGATAGTCGTTTTGTTAGTACCTATCGAGATAAAGTACAACGTGAGTTAGATGACAATAAACCCTTCGATGGCTTTGAAGCTATAAATAATACTCTGACTAGATTTAATAGCATACTACGTGCTTATTCAAACATTGCTACTTCAATTGGTTATGATACTTTTACTAGTGAAGTAGGAATGCTTAATGTTGCTTTACATTCAATGGGTTTAGAAGCTCAGAAAGCTTTAGTACAATGGGTTTTACTTGACGGAGTTAGTCATAGTTATGATTGTCTAAATTTAGCAATAGCTCCAGGCGTAGACGGTACACCGGGTGTATATGATCCTAATATGTTGATTGATACAAATACTATGCCCGGATCGGTAATGCTTGATTGTGGTGGTAATTGTAAGTGCCATCTATCACCTGTTCAAAGTAATCGTGTTGTTCCACGAGCTAGATCTGCATCTCCTATCTTTACGGCAGAAACACTTGCGGATACGGATCATTGGAAGATTGATCCTAACATGACTCCTGATGAATTCAAGGGTATGTTTGCCTCAAAGAACTGGATCGGGTCAGGAGAAGGACAGACACCCAAATGGATCTTAGATTGGATGGCAGAAGAACCTACTATTAGACGTAAAGATTTATGGCAACACCTGGATGACTTTGCTATAACTGACGATGAGGGTGTGCTTGGCCCAGGATTTGGAAGGAGGGGTGTTAGTTTTGATATCCAAAGGTCAGAAGGAGGCTGGCAGTCTTATGGAGGCATTACTCATTTAACACCAGCGGAAGTAGCAGGCAAGCGTGTTATGCATGCAAATGATATTGTCGTATATATTAAAGTTGATGCTAAAGTCTACGATAAATACAAACTAGGAGAACTACCCAGTGAAGGTAGTATAGATCCTTATATACCTAGGTCTGAGATTCCTGCTGATATTCTTAAAGCTAGTATGAAAACTCTAGTTCATGAGTTAGGTCATAGTCTATGGTTCTACCCCACCGACATACAGCACTCATTTGGCGCTTTAGATTTTCGCATAGCTGGTGGTTGGGCTGAAAATACCGTAACAAAAGAAGCAACTGAAAAGTTATCAACTCTATTAAATTCACATTATGACTCATTAGTCCATAGAGTTGGTACTAAACTTTTACAGGCTATAGACGATCCTGATTTCCGAGCCCAATTTATTGCACAGTATAAGACTGATGTAGGTATAGATATTATTAAAAATTGGATCATTGAGAAGCCAACTACCATGTTTCATGATCTTTGGAATATGCAAATAGGGGGAGGTGGTGTGAAGGGGGGTCTGGGGCATCGGGGTATTCTAAAGCAACTTAGTGATTTATTAGAATCTACTGGTATTATGCTAGAAGAAGGAGGCCAGTTATTTAGTAGTTATTCGTTACATGATGTTAATGAATACTGGGCAGAGTTGTTTTCACAAATAGTTCTTAATCCAAAAGCGGCTATGATTTATAATCCAGAAATTACGCAGCAAATGGGTAAGTTATTTCCTGAATTATTTATCTCGGCTAAAACAGGAAAGAAATATTTAGATATTCCTAGTCAAGTAGCACCTGAGATGAGAAATGCCTTATTGGACTTTAACTATGATAATGTATTCTTACCCAACAGCACTTTTAGTAAACTACTAGAACGAATAACAATCAATACATCTGCGGTTACTAAAGCTGAAATAGCAATTGCTATGAAAGAAACTGTTAAGCATAATCCACATTTCTTTCGCCATGAGTTTATTGAGAATGCTGATATTGTTATTATTGACTCTGAACAAATGGGTCGCTTGACTAAGAACAAATATGCTGTCTCTCTTTTTGAAGATAATACTTTATATATTAACTATAGTCAATGGCAGCATGCTGTACCAGAAAATCGAATAGCCGAAATGACTGATGCTGTTGGAGCATCTGTATATGCTAGAAACAGGAAGATACAGCCGAAGGTTCGTAAAGTATATGAAGAATCAGTTCTAGACTCTTTACGAACAGTCTTAGCAGATATGGAAGATATTATGGAAGATGTCGATAGTGATGCTGACGAGGCTACAGCAGATGCCGCAGGTCTACTATCTGAGTATATCCAAAGTATTGATGCTGGTACTCAGAAGTTCAGTATCAAGGGATGGATGAAAATGTATGAGGATAATGATGAAATACCTTATGTATTCAAGCGGTTAGTGAATGCACCGATATTAAGTACTGAGAGTTTAGCAAGTCCGGCAGCTTTCTTTAAGAAATGGTTTTCGACTTACATTAGTACCCCGCATGTAGCTCACTGGAAATATAATGGTAAGATGACTGATATCTTACGTACTTTACTAAAGGATGATCTAGACACAGTAACTGATATCTTCGGTGAAAATGGTTTAGATATTACTCCTGAAGAAATAGATCGATTAATAAAAGGATAATAACGGATATACATATGGCTGAACTAAAAACAGTCCCAACATTAGAACAGCTTAGTAGCGCCTTCAGTAAAATTGCTAAAATTATGAATATTACCCGTAAGGGTATTATTGTTAACTTACTTGGACAGCGAGTCGGTCAGTGGCAATGGACTAAAAGTCGCATGATGATTACTCCAGACAGGGATGAAAACTTTATAAAAGAGTTAGATACTCTAAAGGCTGACGGTGTTTCTGTAAGTACCTTTTTACAACCAACTGAAGATGCTGAAGTTCTAGATGAAAATACTGAAACTGCCGGTCGGTATATAATCGTACGAGTACCTCTAACTAAAATAGCACCTGGACAGTTAGATCAGTATCTTAAAACTAAGGGATATTACTTAATTGACTATACTAAAACTATGCCGGGTGTTCGTGTATAAAGGAGATGTTTAATGCTTACTATTCATAACCATATGTTCAATGACTCTTTCTATCTTGAGAAGAGTGTAGTAGATGAAACGTCTTGGTTACAGAAAACTAGTACTTTAACTCACAGACACGTATACGTACCTAGCACTGATGGCCAGTTAAAGGTTACGGCTAAGACGAATAAATCGTCTTATACTAATCTTAACAAATTAGATATAGAATTGTTTGATCATAATAATAGTCGTATTGCTCAGTTAATCTTACATGTACCTAATCCATCTACTTTAGATGACGTACGTTTAGGCTTATTAGAAGGATTACTTGTTGCTCGTTTTGCTTCAGAGACCACTAGATCAGTAATAGGTAATACTGAGCATCCTACTCCTAAACACTTAGATGAATTGCTAACAATATACGCAGGGGTAAAGATTGTATTTGAAAACGACTTTATCAATCCTCGTAATGAAATACAAGGTCGACCTGTTGTTCTCTTATCCGGAGGTATTGATTCAACTGCTTTACTTTGTCAATATCAAGGTCAATGTGATGCCCTAACTATTGCTTATGGACAATCTTCATTTGCACAGGGTATCTGGAATGAAAAGCAATCCGTAAAGGCATTATGTGAAATATTTGATAAGGCTTACGATACTTCAATAAACCTTACTTATGGCAATCACGCATTCAAGATCTTTAAGCATTTACGAATGTGGAGTAAGTCATTCAACAATCTATTCTTAGGAGTACATGGGTCTATTCTGTGTCCTGATCAACCACTACTATTAGGCATACAAAGAGATGATACTGAACACGATTGTAATGCAGAATTGATTGATGGGTTTCGTGAGCTTACCGGTATTCCTTTATATGCTCCTCAGTTAGAGAAGTCACGGATGCATACTACTGAGCAAGTAATTAAAGCAACAGTTGATAAGTTACCTTATCTCTACGCTTCAACTCAATCTTGTGAACAAACACATTTCTACGGTACCACTCATATCTTCTGTGGAGCCTGTCAATCTTGTTTACTACGTCTAGCAGCTATACCACATGGAGTAGATCCTAGATTTCAAAACTTTAATCCAGACATACATATTATCCCTGAGCAGCTTCAACTAACAGTAGATCGTGTATGGAAAGAAAGTAGATATGCCTGGAAGGCTTTTAATGGTTGGTGGTCTAGTCTAACAGATGACCAACAAGATGACTTTAGTACTTGCATATCCTTTGTTAGAGAACTTGAAACTAAACTTACTAGTAAAGCTATCAGTGAAGAGAATTTTCTACCACGTAGGATAAAGGAAAAGGAAGAGCGAGAAGAGAAGGAGAAGCAAGAGCAAGCTGCACAAACTGAAACGCCATCCGACAATACCGAGCCCATTAAGAAAATGGGAGACAATATTTACTGGCAACAAACAATTGCTGCTGTACAACTTCAAGTACAACAACATGGTGTTTATGGTCAAGAGACTAGCTACGAAGGTGCCTGTTATGTTGATGCCAGGCTAACGTATATGCTAATGAGGGTACCACTTGTGAAAAATGTTACTTCTATAAAGGTGATAAGCTTTGTAGTGTAGTAAGAGGTTGGGTACAAGAAGGTGGTTACT
>Ga0126304_10000152_pt1 | contig 22948 bp, 21 predicted proteins | sample Plot25_FD_92538 | JGI IMG/M metagenome (GOLD analysis project Ga0126304, IMG submission 92538) | Serpentine soil microbial communities from UC McLaughlin Reserve, CA, USA - Plot25 | ecosystem: Environmental > Terrestrial > Soil > Grasslands | place: USA: UC McLaughlin Reserve, Lake County... | reverse complement strand
GGCGCAGCCAGCGCGCGATAGGCGCGCTCGAGGCGCTCGAACGCGAGGTATGCGCGATCGGGTACGGCCTGCACGAGCGTTTCCCACGCCTCGATCGCGGCGGCGAGGTTGCCCTGGCGCTCGCGCACATCACCGAGGTTGAGATACGCGGGTGCGATTCGGCTGTCGATGTCGATGACCTCCTGGAACGTCTTTGCCGCGGCCGACACGTCACCTGACGAGGCCTGGACGCCGCCTATCTCGTTGCGCAGAAAGCCGAGAATCTGTTGATCCTCGTCCTGACGACGCGCGTCGATGGCCGCGATCTGCTCCCGGACTCGCGCGGCCTCTGCCCATTGATGCTGGTCTTCGTACAGCTTCTGCAGATTGACGAAGGCGTAGCGGTTACGCCGGTCGAGACGGACGACCTCCTGAAACGCCTCGAGCGCGCGATCGACGAAGCCGCCGTGCCGGTAGTCGAGACCGAGACAGAGCAGCACGTACGCGTGCTCGAGGGTGCGCAGATCGGTCCGTTGGAGAAGCGCCTGATGGACGTTGATGGCGCGGCCGACCTGTCCCTTCTGCCGGTACAGGTTGCCGAGAATCATCTGAATCTCGAGCGCGTCGGTGTCGGTGCTGGCGGCCTGCGTGAGTTCGTCAATGGCGTGATCGACTTGATTGTCGACGAGGAAATTCAAGCCGAGCATGTAATGCGGCGTCTCGCGAAGCCGTCGCCGATCGATCCAGCGGCCGTCGCGTAATTTGTAGCGTTCCCACGCCTTGCCGACTGCCAGACCGACGAGGAGCGCCACAAGAACGGCGAGAAAGGGCGCGTACGCGATCATGGCGGACTAAATCATCTGCGTGCGCCACAGATCGTGCAGGTGGACCACGCCCTGCACGACGTTGGCGGCATCGACGACGACAATCGAGGTGATCTTGCGTTGCTCGAGGACGTGGAGTGCCTCCGTCGCCAGAGTGTTTGGCGCGACGGTCACCGGACGACGCGTCATGACCTCTGAGGCACGGCGGCTGAGAACGTTAGTGCCATTCGCCATGTGCCGCCGTAAATCGCCGTCGGTGATGATACCCATCAGGTGATTGGAATCATCGACGACGCACGACATGCCCAGGCCTTTGCTGGTTATCTCGTCAACGACCCTCTGCATCACGGTGTCAGCTCGAACCGTCGGCGTCTGGTTTCCAGCGTGCATCAGTTGCTCGACCCGCATCAGCCGCTTGCCCAACTGTCCGCCCGGATGCAGATTGGCGAAGTCCTCCTGCTTGAATCCCTTGGCGACGAGCAGCGTCATTGCGAGTGCGTCTCCGATTGCGAGCGCGGCGATGGTGCTGGCGGTCGGCACGAGGTTCAGCGGGCACGCTTCGTCTGAGACGCGGTTCTGAATCACGACGTCTGCGGACTGCGCGAGCGTCGAATTGCAGTCGCCCGTAATTGCAATGAGGCGCGCACCCAAACGCTTGATCGTATCGACGATGCGGACGACTTCGGTCTCACCGCTGTGCGAGATCGCCACGACGACGTCGTCGCCCTGAATGACACCGAGGTCGCCGTGAACGGCCTCGGCAGGATGAAGAAAGTGTGCCGGTGTTCCTGTGCTGGAAAACGTCGCGGCAATCTTCTGGCAGATGATGCCGGACTTCCCGATACCGGTCACGATGACGCGACCGCGGCATAACATCAGCAGCTTCACCGCCTGTTCGAACGAACCGTCAAGGCGATCAACGAGCGCGTGAATTGCCGCCGCCTCGGCTTGCAGCACCTTTCGAGCGAGCACCATGTCGATCGTCACGCGCGCACTCCACCTGCGGCCGAGCTCGCACCAGCGGCCGCCGTCTCGCGGACCACGGCGTCGAGGCGCTTCAGCTTGCGGAGCAGCGCCTCGAGCTTGTCCAGACGCAACGCGTTGGCGGCGTCGCTCTTGGCACGTGACGGCTCTTCATGGACTTCCATGAACACCGCATCGACACCAGCCGCCACGCCTGCAGACGCGAGCGGCTCGATGTACTCCGCCAGTCCCGCCGTCACGCCGTCTCCGGCCCCAGGCAACTGCAGGCTGTGCGTGACGTCGAACACCACCGGATAACCCAGATCGCGAAGCATCGGAAACGCCCGGACGTCCACCACGAGGTTGTTGTACCCGAAGCTGACTCCGCGCTCGGTGACGAGAATCGATTCGTTGCCTTCGGCCGCGATCTTGGCGACCACGTGGCGCATGTCGCGCGGGGCGAGGAACTGGCCCTTCTTGACATTGACGGCCTTGTGCGTCCGGGCGGCGGCGACGAGAAGGTCCGTCTGCCGCGACAGAAATGCCGGTATTTGAATGATGTCCGCGACTTCGGCGACGCGCTCCGCCTGGGCCGGCTCATGAATGTCGGTCAGGATCGGCAGGCCGGTGCGCGCCTTCACGTCGGCCAGCGTGCGGAGTCCTGACTCGAGTCCAGGACCGCGGAACGAGGTGCCCGACGTGCGATTGGCTTTGTCGAATGACGCCTTGAAGACAACGGGAGTGTCGCAATGTGCGGCAATCCCCTTCAGCGCCAGCGCAAGATCGATGGCGTGTCCCGGACTCTCGATCACGCACGGTCCCGCAATGAGGGCAATCGGATTGCCGCCGCCCACGGCAAACGAGCCGATCGAGACCGGTTTCACCGCTTTATTCTAGCCGCCAACCTGCACGCGTGTGCTCGGCACGCCGACCTGTTCCAGCTTGCCCGATTTGTGCCGGTGGGCGGCCTCGACGAAGCTCGCAAACAGCGGATGCGGCTTGAGCGGCTTGGACTGGAATTCGGGGTGGAACTGCACGGCCACGAACCAGGGGTGCGACGGCATCTCGGCGATCTCGACGAACTTGCCGTCCGGCGATCGTCCTGACACACGCATGCCCTTGTCGGCCAGCTCCTTCTCGTACAGGCAGTTGAACTCGAAGCGATGGCGATGCCGCTCGGAGACGAGCGACGTGCCGTAGATGCGCTCCGCGATTGAGCCTTTCGCGAGCTCGCATTCATACTGGCCGAGACGCATGGTGCCGCCGAGATCGTCTACGCCGAGCAGGTCACGCAGTTTGTAGATCACTTTGTGCGGCGCGTTCTCGTCCACCTCGGTGGAATCCGCGCCGTCGAGTCCGCATACGTTGCGCGCGAACTCTACGGTCGCCCACTGGAATCCGTAGCAGATGCCGAAGAAGGGAACGAGGTGCTCGCGCGCATATTCGGCGGCTTTCATCATGCCGCGCGTGCCGCGCGACCCGAATCCGCCCGGCACGAGGATGCCGTCAGCGCCATCGAGCAGAGCGCTGCCGCCTTCACGTTCGAGCGCCTCGGCCTCGACCCAGTTGAGGCGTACTTTCAAGCGATGCGCTAAGCCACCGTGGAAGAGCGCTTCGTTGAGGCTCTTGTAGGAGTCCTCATAGCCGGTGTACTTGCCGACCACGTGAATCGTCAGTTCGTCGGTTGGATTCTTGATGCGATCGACGAGCTCTTCCCACGCTTCGGTGCGCGCACGCGTGAGCGGCAACCCGAGCTGCTTCAGGATGATCTGGTCGAGCCCCTCGGCCTTTAGCACGAGCGGGACTTCGTAAATCGTGTCGACGTCTTTGGCGGTGATAACGGCCTCTTCCGGGACGTCGCAGAATAAGGCGATCTTGCGCTTGATGTCGGCGTCGAGAAACCGGTCGGTGCGGCAGAGGAGCACGTCGGGTTGAATACCGATCGAGCGGAGGTCGCGCACGCTGTGCTGCGTGGGTTTCGTCTTCAGCTCGCCGGCCGTGCCGATAAACGGCACCAGTGTCAGATGAATGTAAAGCGTGTTCTCGCGGCCGACATCGAGGCGGAACTGTCTGATCGCCTCCAGGAACGGCATGCTCTCGATGTCGCCGACCGTTCCACCGATCTCGACGAGCACGACGTCCACGTCGCGCGACGCGAGGCGAATGGCCTCCTTGATTTCGTTGGTGATGTGCGGAATGACTTGAACGGTGCGACCGAGGTAATCGCCGCGGCGCTCTTTCTGGATGACCGAGAGGTAGATCTTGCCGGTGGTCCAGTTGCTGTTCCGGGATGCCACCATGTTCGTGAAGCGCTCGTAGTGGCCCAGATCGAGATCGGTCTCGGCGCCGTCGTCGGTAACGTAGACCTCGCCGTGCTGATACGGACTCATGGTCCCGGGATCGACGTTGATGTAGGGATCGAACTTCTGCAGGGCAACCTTGTAGCCGTGGTCCTCGAGAAGCCGGCCGATCGACGCCGCGGCCAGGCCTTTGCCGAGGGAGGACACCACGCCGCCGGTCACGAACACATACTTCACAGGTCGTCCGTCAGGTCGCTGGCTCATGCCACCTCACACGCGCGCCGCCGCCGACACCCGCCGGCGGACGCGCTCCAAGTCTTCCGGAGTATCCACTTCCACTGATTCGAACCGGGTTTCCACTGCACGAATCGGGTAGCCGTGCTCGAGCGCGCGCAGTTGCTCGAGCGATTCGGCACGCTCGAGCGGCGTCTGCGACAACGCGGCAAACGACAGCAGGAATTCGCGGCGAAAGGCATAGAGGCCGATGTGCTTGAAGCACACGCCGTCTTCACGGCAGTAAGGAATCTTCGATCGCGAGAAGTACAGCGCGTTGCCGCGGCGATCGACGACGACCTTCACCACGTTGGGATTGTCTTCTTCCGCCGGATCGGAGATCGCCTGGCGGAGCGTGGACATCTGGACGGTGTCGTCGTCGGCGAATGGTGAGACGACTTCGGCAATCATCTCGGGCTCGATGAGCGGCAGATCGGCCTGCACGTTGACGACGATTTCGCAGCGCAAGTCGCGCGCGGTTTCAGCCACGCGATCGGTGCCGGTGCGGTGTCCGGGTTGCGTCAGGCGGACGACGCCGCCGAAGGATTCCACGGCGCTGGCGATCCGCTCGTCATCGGTGGCGACGACGACCGCATCGATGCCGTTGGCGGCCGCGGCACGACGGTAGACGTGCTCGACCATCGGACGGCCAACGATATCGGCGAGAACTTTTCCGGGGAGGCGCGAAGAATCGTAGCGAGCGGGAATGACGGCGACGGCGTGCTGTGCTGACGTTCTCAGGAAAGGATTTGGGAACGTGACCGGGGGCACGGCGAATCATAGCACGGCGCTGGTTGGTGGTTAGTGGTTGGTAGGTGGTGGGTTTGGGGTGCTTACCACTAACTACTAACCACCAACCACCAACTAGCCGAGATGCTAAGATGAGTTGTTCCGCGTCATGACCTGGAAGCTGTATGCCATCGTGTCGGCCGGCGCGTTCGTCGCGACCTACGTGATGTCGTCGCCGAAGACCGAGGTCGCGACCAACAAGGCGTCCGCAGTCACGGCCAAGTCGTCTCGCCAAGTCGCCGCAGAGACCGAGATTGAGGCGCTCGCCAACAGCTTGCACGTTCGCCTCAACTCGGACACGGTGTATCGCACCCCAGGCCGCGACCTTTTCCGGTTCCAGGCCAAGGTCCAGCAACCACCTGCATTTGTTCCGCCCCCAGCTGTCGTCGCGAGCCCGCCAGTGCCCGTGGCACCCCTGCTTCCGGTCTTGAGTCTGACAGGAGTAGCCAGCGATGTCGTGGACGGAAAGCCGCGGCGGTCGGCGGTGGTGAGCCTGCCGAACGGCGTTCTTATCGTTCGCGAAGGGGAGTCCGTCGCCGGACTCTATACGGTTGTGGCGATCGGTGAGGACTCGATCGAGCTCGAATCACCGGGCGACGGCTCGCGCCGTACGCTTCGCCTCTCTGGCCGCTGACTCAAATCCTCACGAGGCGCACCTCGCGGATTGCCTTCTGCTGTCTCAGTTCGTCTAACACCTGCTCGGGAATCGGTATCGACTCGTCCACCGTTACGATGCCCATCGCGCGGTCGCCGTCCCGGCCCAGCGCAAACTGCGCGATGTTGATCTGATGCTTGCCAAGGATGGTGCCCAGTGCGCCAATGACGCCCGGTTGATCGGTATTGCAGCTCACGATCATCGTGCCTTCGAGATGTGCTTCGACGGTGATGCCGTCGATGAGCACGAGACGAGGCATCGCGTGTTCGAAGACGGCACCTTCGACCCAGCGTTCCCCCTGGCCGCTGCGGAGCCGCACTGAGATCAAACCGGCGTAGTTGCGTGTCCGTGTGCTGTGCGATTCGACCACCTCGATGCCGCGTTCGGCCGCCACGCCGGCCGCGTTTACCACCGTGATACCAGTGGACAGCAGCGGCTTGAAGACACCCGTCAGGACCGCATTCCTGATGATCGCCGTCTTGCTCTGGGCGAGCTCGCCGTAATACCGAATGCTGACCGATGTGATGCGCTGGTCGTTCATCTGCGCAATGAAGGTCCCCAGTCGCTCGCCCAAATCGATGTAAGGCTGAAGCCGCTTGAATTCCTCCGGCGGCAGCGATGGAAAATTCACCGCGTTTCGAATCACACCGTTCTTGAGGAAGTCGCGCAGCGCCTCCGCGGTTTCTTCGCCGACCAGTTCCTGGCCTTCCCGCGTCGAGGCGGCAATGTGTGGCGAGGCGATGACCTGCGGCAGCTTCTGCAGGCGCTGGTCAACAGTCGGCTCTTTCTCGAACACATCGAGACCCGCGCCACCGATATGCCCGGATTCGATCGCATCCGCCAACGCCTGCTCGTCCACCAGATCACCGCGCGCGGTGTTGATGACGCGAAGACCTTTTTTGGCTTTCGCAAGCCTGTCGGCGTTCACCAGCTTCCGTGTCTGCGCGTTCGACGGCATGTGCAGGGACACGTAGTCGGCGCGCGCGAACAGTTCATCGAGCGAGACCAGTTCGACGCCCAGGTCGGAGGCGATCTTCTCCGAGATGAACGGATCGTGCGCGATCAGCCGCATGCCGAACGTTGAGGCGCGGCGGGCGACCTCCTGGCCGATGCGACCGAGACCGGCGAGTCCCAGTACCTTCTCCCGCACTTCCTCACCGAGAAACTTCTTCTTCTCCCATTTGCCCTGCTTCATCGCCGCGTCGGCCGCCGGCAGATGACGTGCAAGGGCCAGCACAAATCCCATCGCCAGTTCGGCAACGCTCACGCTGTTGGCGCCCGGCGCGTTCATGACGACGATGCCGCGGGCGCTGGCGGCGGAGACGTCCACGTTGTCCACACCGGTGCCGGCGCGCGCGATCGCACGCAGCCGTGGCGCCGCCTCGATCAATGCGGCGGTGACTTTTGTGGCGCTGCGAACCACGAGTGCGTCGGCAGTCTTCAGATCGTCAGCGAGCGCTTCGGGAGTCCGGCCCGATCGCGCGTCAATCTCCCAGCCTTCGGCGCGCAGGAGATCGATGGAGGAGGAGGGCAGATCGTCGGCGACAACTATTCTCACAGAATCGGAGATTATACTTGTCGGCTGTGCGCGGCGGTCTTCCACCTTTAGGTACTCCCGTACTCATTAACAGCAACGACGAGGATATGACGGTCGCACAACGATGGTGCAAACCGCTAAAACTCTCGGGATCGCGCGCGGCACAGCCGGGTTAGAACCAGCTTTTCAACAGGGTTTCCACAAAAACTGTGGAGAACTCCGACAATCGATCGAGGGACATTGCCCTAACGAAACTTTTATGAGGCTTCAATGAATCGCAAAGTGACAGTGGTAGGCGGTGCAGGCAACGTCGGTATGACCGTGGCCCGCGCCATTGCGGAGAAAGAGCTTGCGGACGTCGTGATCATCGACATCGCGGACCACAAGGCGGCCGGCGTTGCCCTGGATATCTACGAGACGTGCCCGATCATCGGATCGGACTCACGCGTGATTGGCGGTGGCGATTGGGGAGCGGCGGCGGGTTCCGACATCGTCGTGATCACCTCGGGCAAGCCGCGCAAGCCTGGCATGAGCCGCGATGATCTCGTGCGCGACAACTTCGAGATCATGAAGAGCATCGCGCCGAATCTCGTGCAGCACTGTCCCAACGCGATTGTCGTACCGGTCGCCAATCCGCTCGACGCCATGTCGCAGGCGCTGTTCCGTCTGACCAAGTTCCCACGCGAGCGCATCATCGGCATGGCGGGCGTCCTCGACTCGGCGCGCATGAGCACGTTCGTCGCCATGGAACTGAAGGTGTCAGTGGAGAACGTGCATTCGTTCGTTCTCGGTGGACATGGCGACACGATGGTGCCGCTGGCACGTTACTCGACGGTGGCGGGCATCCCGCTGACCGAGTTGCTGCCCAAGGACCGGATCGACGCGATCGCCAAGAGGACGGCCGACGGCGGCGCCGAGATCACCAAGCTGGTTGGCACCAGCGCCTGGTACGCGCCTGGTCAGGCCGCGGCCGAAATGTGCGAGGCGATCCTCAAGGACAAGAAGAAGATCCTGCCGTGCTCGGTATTCCTTCAGGGTGAGTACGGGATACGCGATCTGTTCGTCGGCGTCCCGGTGAAGCTGGGCGCGCGGGGGGTCGAGCAGATCATCGAGATCAAGTTGACGGCCGAAGAGGATGCCGCTTTGAGGAAGAGTGCGTCGGCCGTGAAAGAACTGACCGACGTGATCGGCGTCTAATTCCCAACTCCCAAAATCCAACGCCCAACCACTCTCAACTTCCAACTTCCAACGAAACTCCCAATTGGACGTTGGGAATTGGGAGTGGTTGCGGGTTGGGCGTTGGGAATTGGGAATTAATTCCCGCGGCCGGCAGGTGGCGCGCCGGCCGGGGGGCCGCCAGGTCCGGCGCCACGAGGTGGAGGCGGCGCACCCGGCGAGCCCGGTTCGACCACCGGAATCGCCTTGCCGCGATGGCACGTCGCGCAGCCGACGGCAGCGACTTGATCGGTGGCCTTCGCCGGCACGGCCTTCTGGATCGACGGATTGATTTCCCGCACCATCCGCATCATCGCGCGAGCCACGTTCTTCGTCGGCTTCGTGTCGCTCGCGAAGTCGTTCATCGGGTCGCCCGGGCCGTTGAAGACGTGGCAGTGCACGCACGTAACGCCAAGCGCGGCCGAGAACGCCTGCATGGCCTGGAGCACCTGCGGGCGCCCGGTGTCCTTCGGGAATACCTGCAGGTTTGTCATTGGCGGTTGTGGCGCTCCGCCGGCACCTTGCGGTGGCGCACCGCCACCCTGCGGTGGCGCACCGCCACCCTGCGGTGGCGCACCCTGCGGCGCCTGCGCGGACACGATCGACCCCGCCAGGATCAACGCTCCGGCGGCAATCCCCCATGAAAAACGCGTCATTCTGTTCTCCTCGATAGCAGTGAACGCAATTGGCGCGGCATTGTAGCGCAAGCGCGTGCGCGCGTGCGCGCCGCCTGCTTGACGCTCATCGAGGCGTTCACTACGATGAATGGCTGTTTCGTTTGCAGACGACCCTCCAGTGAAAATCCACGAGTATCAAGCTAAAGCAGTGCTCGCGCGCTTCGGGGTTCCCGTTCCGCGCGGCGAGGTGGCGTTCACATCGGCCGAAGCCGTCGATGCCGCGAAGCGGCTCGGCGGGCAGATTGCCGTGGTGAAGGCACAAATTCATGCAGGCGGCCGCGGTAAAGGCGGCGGCGTCAAGATCGCCAGATCCATCCAGGAGGTCGAGCAGCTCGCGAAGCAGCTGATCGGCATGACGCTGGTCACCCATCAGACCGGCCCCGAGGGCAGGAAGGTCGGCCGCGTGCTCGTCGAGGAGGGGCTCGATATCGATCGCGAGCTGTATCTCAGCATCCTGATCGACCGCGCGACCGCCTCGCCTGTGATTATCGCCAGTGCCGCCGGCGGCATGGACATCGAAGACGTTGCGGCGAAGGAACCTGAGAAGATCCTTCGCGAGCACATCAACCCCGGCACCGGTATCGCGCCGTTCCAGGGCCGCAAGCTCGCGTTCGGCATGGGGTTGAGCGGGGCAGCGGCGAACAAGCTGGTCAAGATCCTCGACGCCATCTACAAGGTGTTCATCGACACCGACGCCTCGATGATCGAGATCAATCCGCTGATCCTCACCAAGGGCGGTGATCTCCTGGCGCTCGATGCCAAGGTGAGCTTCGACGACAACGCCCTGTACCGGCATCCAGACCTCAAAGAGCTGCGCGACATCTCCGAGGAAGATCCGTTGGAGGTCGAGGCCTCGAAGTTCTCGCTGAACTACATCCGCCTTGACGGCAACATCGGCTGCATGGTCAACGGCGCCGGCCTGGCGATGGCCACGATGGACATCATCAAGCTGGCGGGCGGTGAGCCGGCGAACTTCCTCGATGTTGGTGGCGGGGCCAACGCAGAGCAGATCAAGAACGCGTTCCGGATTCTGATGGCCGACAAGAACGTCAAGGCTGTCCTGATCAACATCTTCGGCGGGATTCTGCGCTGTGATGTGCTCGCGCAAGGTGTCATTGCCGCGGTGACCGAGCTCGGTGTCCCTGTGCCGATCGTGGTACGGATGGAAGGCACGAACGTCGAAGAAGGCAAGAAGATGCTGCGCGAGAGCGGCCTCAGTTTCACAACCGCAGATTCAATGGGCGAGGCTGCCGAAAAGGTCGTGGCGCTCGCGGGGAAGCGCTGACGTGGCCGTCCTACTCGACAAACACACGCGACTGATCGTGCAGGGCCTGACCGGCCGCGAGGGCACGTTCCACGCCAAGGCTGCGGCAGCGTACGGCACACAGGTGGTTGGTGGCGTGACACCCGGTAAGGGCGGCACGACGCACGAAGGCTGGCCGATTTTCAACAGCGTACATGACGCGATCCGCGCGACGGGTGCCAACGCGACCGTCATCTTCGTTCCACCGCCCTTTGCCGCCGACGCGATCATGGAAGCGGCAGACGCCGAGATTCCACTCGCCGTCTGCATCACGGAAGGCATTCCGACAACCGACATGCTGAAGGCATTGACGTTCATGGAAGGCCGGCGAACGCGCCTGATCGGACCGAACTGTCCGGGCATCATCACCGCTGGACAGGGAAAGGCGGGCATCATCCCGGGCCACATCTGCCGCGAGGGTCACATCGGCATCGTGTCGAAGAGCGGCACGCTGACCTACGAGGCGATCCACCAGCTCTCGAAGCAGGGCATGGGACAGACAACCTGCATCGGCATCGGTGGAGATCCGCTCATTGGCACCAGCTTCATCGATGCACTTCGCTTGTTTGCCGCCGACGCAGATACCGAGGCGGTGATCATGATTGGTGAGATCGGCGGCACCGCCGAGCAGGAAGCCGCCGCGTTCATTGCCGGCGAGTTCCGCAAGCCTGTCGTCGGATTCATCGCCGGCCAAACCGCGCCGCCGGGACGGCGGATGGGACACGCCGGCGCGATCATCGCGGGTGGTCAGGGAACGGCGGCGGAGAAGATGGACGCACTGGCCAAGGCCGGCGTGCACGTCGCCAAAAGTCCCGCCGACATGGGCCGGAAAATGAGAGAGGCCCTGGGGAGATAACGCGTTAATCCCCCATGCTCAAGGCACAATGCGGAATGCCCAATTATGTTGAGCATTGAGCATTCGGCATTGAGCATTGGGCGTCGCTAAGAGATATGGAACGTACATTCGCAATCATCAAACCGGACGCGGTCGACTCAAAGCAAGCGGGCCAGATTCTCGCCAGGATCGAGGCCGCCGGCTTCACCGTCCGCGCCATGCGCCTGCACCACTTGACGAAGAAGGAAGCCGAAGGCTTTTACGCCGTGCATCGTGAGCGCCCCTTCTTCGGAGGACTGACGGACTTCATGTCTTCAGGACCGTGCGTGCTGCTGGCGCTCGAAGCGCCGGACGCGATCAAGAAGTGGCGTGCGACGATGGGCGCAACCGATCCGGCGAAGGCTGACGCGGGTACGCTGCGCAAGGACTTCGGGACGAACATCGAGCGTAATGCGACGCACGGGTCAGATGCGCCCGAGACGGCGGCATTCGAATTGGGATATTTCTTCCGGGGGATGGAGCTTATTTCACGTCGGCTTTAGCTTCACACTCTGGGCTTTGGCAGGTATGGGACGCTCGCTCATTGTTCTTGGCTTGTTGATCGCGGGCGTCGGCTTGCTGATCAATCTCGGCTTGCCGATTGGGAGGCTGCCGGGTGACTTTACGATCAGGCGAGGCAACTTCACGTTCTACTTTCCGCTGGCCACCTCGATCATCGCGAGCATTGTCTTGACGTTGATCATGATGCTGTTCGGGAGACGCTGATGATTGGCCGGTCCAAAAGGACCGGCCCTACACTGTATGCCCTCTATCAAAGCCGACAGGTGGATACGCAAGATGGCGCTCGAGCACGGCATGATCGAGCCGTTCGAGGATCGCCAGGTGCGCAAGGGCGTGATCTCGTACGGCCTGTCGTCGTATGGCTACGACATCCGTGTCGCCGACGAATTCAAGGTCTTCACCAACATCAACAACACCGTCGTCGATCCGAAGAACTTCGACGACCGATCGTTCGTGGACATGAAGACCGACGTGTGCATCATTCCGCCGAACTCGTTCGCGCTGGCCAAGACCGTTGAGTACTTCCGCATTCCTCGCGACGTCCTGACGGTCTGCGTTGGCAAGTCCACCTACGCGCGGTGCGGCCTGATCGTCAACGTCACGCCGTTCGAGCCGGAGTGGGAGGGCTACGTCACGCTCGAGATCTCGAACACCACGCCACTCCCGGCCAAGGTCTACGCCAACGAGGGTATCTCCCAGGTGCTCTTCTTCCAGAGCGATGAAGTCTGTGAGACCTCCTACGCTGACAAGCAGGGCAAGTATCAGAAGCAGCAGGGGCTGACGCTGCCAAGGCTGTAAGGTCTATGGCAACTCGTACTGAGCCCGCGCGCGGCATGCGCGACTTCCTCCCGGAAGACGTGCGTCGCCGCGAATACGTGATCGGGATCATCACCCGTGTCTACGAGCGCTACGGCTTCGAGCCGCTCGAGACGCCCGCTGCCGAGAACCTCGAGACGCTCATGGGGAAGTACGGCGAAGAGGGCAATCAGCTCATCTTCAAGATCCTCAAGCGGGGGGAGCATGAAGCGTCGGGGCAGGCGGACCTCGCGCTGCGTTACGACCTGACGGTGCCGCTGGCACGAGTGATCGCGCACCACCAGAGCAAACTGCCGAAGCTGTTCAAGCGCTATCAGATTCAGCCGGTATGGCGCGCCGATCGTCCCGCGCGCGGACGCTTCCGCGAGTTCTATCAGTGCGACGTGGACGCACTCGGCTCGACGTCGCCGGTGATTGAGGCGGAGATCTGTGGCGCCGTCTGCGAGGCGCTGTCCGACCTCGGCTTTGCCGATTTCACGATCAGGATGAATCATCGGCAACTGCTCACGTCCGTGCTGACGTGGTGCGGCGTTCCTGAACCGCTTCACGCAACCGCTCTTGTCGCCGTAGACAAACTCGACAAGATTGGGCCTGAGGGCGTCGAAGGCGAAATGCAGGCGCGTGGAGTCGATGTCCACGCCGCACACGCGGTGCTCCAGGAATTCGCCAGGCTTCGAGAGGCAGGGTTCGAGGCGCCGACCTCATTGGACGAAACAGGGCAGGCGGCGTCCAGGAATCTGGCCACGATCGCGCGCCTCGCCGAGAACACTCCCGCCGCAAACCGGATCCGATTTGATCCCAGTCTGGCGCGCGGTCTCTCGTACTACACCGGCGCGATCATGGAAGCCAACGTGCCTGATCTCGCCGGCAGCCTGGGCGGCGGCGGCCGCTACGACAACCTGGTCGGCATGTTCCTCGGTCAGAGCATCCCCGCTTGCGGCTTCTCCCTGGGACTCGAGCGCATTCTCGTGGTCATGGGTGAGCGGAACATGTTCCCGCCCAGGCTGGCGACGACGCCCGCCGATGTCATGGTGGCAGTGTTCGACGCGAAAGACACTCCGCAGGCCCTGCGCGTGGCGCAGATGCTGCGCGGGTCCGGCCTGCGCGTGATGGTCTATCCCGATGCCGACAAGATCGGTAAGCAGATCAAGTACGCTGATACACAGCGCATCCCGTTTGTCGCGATTCTCGGCGCCGACGAGATCGCCAACGGCACCGTCACGGTCAAGCACCTGGCGGCCCAAACCCAGACCACTTACGACCAGGCCGCGTCCGGCGCGGCGATTCTCGAGGCACTGACGCACCGTGGCTGAGCAACTCGGCAACCTGACCCGCACGCACAGCTGCGGCGAACTGCGCGCGACACACGTCGGCGCTGATGCGACGCTGCTGGGTTGGGTGCATCGCGTGCGCGATCTTGGCGGCGTGCTCTTCATCGACGTCCGCGACCGCGCCGGTGTCACGCAAGTCGTCTTCGACAGAGATGACGAGGCGCTGATCGCGAAGGCCAAGCGGCTCCGGTCCGAGTTCGTAGTCGGCGTGGTCGGCAAAGTGCGGCGTCGCTCGCCAGAGACGGTGAATTCGAAGTTGCCGACCGGAGAGGTCGAGATCGTCGTCAAGCAGCTGGTGGTGCTGAACGAGGCAAAGACACCGCCGTTTCCGGTCGCCGACGACACACCGGTCTCGGAAGACGTACGCCTGAAGTATCGCTATCTCGATCTTCGTCGCCCTCGATTGCAGAACAACATCATCCTGCGCCACCGTTTAACGACGATCGTGCGGCGCTACTTCGATGAGAACGGCTTCCTCGAGATCGAAACACCGATTCTCACCAAGTCGACGCCGGAAGGGGCGCGCGATTACCTGGTGCCGAGCCGCGTACACCCGGGGGAGTTCTTCGCGTTGCCGCAGTCCCCGCAGCTGTTCAAGCAGATCCTGATGATTGCGGGCATGGACCGCTACGTGCAAATCTGCAAGTGCTTCCGCGACGAAGATCTCCGCGCCGACCGTCAGCCCGAGTTCACGCAAGTGGACGTCGAGATGTCGTTCGCGCGCCCGGAAACGATCTTCGGTGTCATCGAGCCGTTGATGCGCGAGATCTTCACGCTGATAGGCCACGAGATCACCACGCCGTTCCAGCGGATGGCGTACTCAGACGCCATTGCGGTCTACGGTTCGGACAAGCCCGACCTGCGCCCTGGCATGCCAATCCAGGACGTCCGCGAGCTGTTCCGCGAGTCGTCGTTCGGCGTCTTCAAGAACATCGTCGCCGAGGGTGGCACGGTCCGCGCGTTCGTGGTGCCGAATGCGGCAAGCTACTCGCGTAGCGCGGTTGACGGTATCGTCAACCAGGAAAAGGCGCAGGGCCGCCACCTCCTGTGGGCGCGACGGTTGGAGGACGGCGCGATCACCTCGTCATTCCCGAAAGCGGTAGGCGAGGAGACCGTACGCCAACTGCTCGATGCGACCGGCACGGCGAATGGACAACTGGCCTTCGTGGTGGCCGGCCAGCCCGACACCGTGTCGCAGACATTGGGCCAACTGCGGCTGATGATTGCGAAGAAAGACGGGCTGCTCGATCCGCAGAAGTTCGAGTTCCTCTGGGTGGTGGACTTCCCCCTTCTGGAATGGGACGCCGAGGAAAAGCGCTGGTCGTCGATGCACCATCCGTTTACATCGCCGCACGACGCCGACCTCGCGAAGCTCGACAAGGAGCCGGGCGCGGCGCGCGCCAAGGCGTATGATCTGGTGCTGAACGGGAGCGAGATTGGCGGCGGCAGCATCCGTATTCACGATGCGTCATTGCAAAGCCGGATCTTCTCGCTGCTCAACATCAGCGCGGAGGAGGCCAAGCTGCGATTCGGATTCTTTCTTGAGGCTCTCGAGTACGGCACGCCGCCGCACGGCGGCATCGCGCTGGGCCTCGACCGGATTGCCGCGCTGCTCGCCAACGAAAGCTCGATCCGCGAGGTCATCGCGTTTCCGAAGACCGCCACAGCCGTCGACATGATGTCGGACGCGCCGTCCGGTGTCGATCCGAAGCAGCTGCGGGAACTGCATTTGCAAATTCAAAAGACGTGAATAGAGATTCCCAAAACACGTGAAGAAAATTGCCCTGCCTCAGGAAGGCATCGAGACTCTCTACGGTGCGCACGACGGTAACCTCAAGCACATCGAGTCGCTCCTCGGCGTCGCGATCCGGACGCAGGGCGACGAACTCATCGTCGAAGGCGAGAAGTCGGCGGAGCAACGCGTCGAACGCATCTTCGACCAGCTGAAGACGCTGATGGCCGACGGGTACGAACTGCGCAACGGCGACGTAAAAACGGCAGCTCAGCTGATCGTGGACGACGGCGGCGTCAATCTCCGCGATTACTTCCTCAAGGGAGGTCAGAAGCAGCCGGAAGGGACGAAGCGCCGGGTCAATCCCAAGAGCACCAATCAGCGGCGTTATCTCGACGCGATCGAGAAGTACGACATCGTCTTTGGCGTCGGCCCCGCCGGGACGGGCAAGACCTACCTGGCCATGGCGCAGGCGGTCAGCTTTCTCCTCGCCAAGAAGGTGAGTCGCATCATCCTGGCGCGCCCCGCCGTCGAAGCGGGCGAGAAGCTCGGGTTCCTGCCTGGCGACTTGCAGGAGAAGGTGAACCCGTATCTGCGTCCGCTGTACGACGCGCTCTACGACATGATGGACGTCGAGCGCGCGACACGGCTCGTCGAGCGCGGCACCATCGAGGTCGCGCCGATCGCGTTCATGCGCGGCCGCACACTCAACGACGCCTTCGTCATCCTCGACGAGGCACAGAACACGACGTCCGAGCAGATGAAGATGTTCCTGACCCGTCTGGGATTCGGATCCAAGGCGGTCGTCACCGGCGATATCACGCAGATCGACTTGCCGCATCCAGGAAAGTCGGGGCTCGTCGAAGCGCTGAAGATCGTCAAGGACGTCGAGGGGATTGGCTTCATCTACTTCGACGAGAAGGACGTGGTCCGGCACAAGCTCGTGCAGCAGATCGTGAAGGCGTACGACGCATTCTCCGGCTCGCGTGGGCAAACCTAGCGTAAGGGCGACGCATGCGTCGCCCTTACGAACGGCGTCATCTCTCGTTGTCAACGTTGTGACGTCCGGCGCCCTTCGCGTTCCTGGAATGGCGCGCTGGCTCCAGTCGGTGGCACCCTCCCGCGCCCGCGGTCAGATGACGGTGGCGGTCGTGCCTGATGCCCGTGTCCGTGCGTTGAATCATCGTTACCGAAGTAAAGACCGGGTAACGGACGTGCTGTCGTTCGCCGCCGAGGAACCCGGCGAACTCGGCGATGTCGTGATCGCTGCAGGAGTTGCGGCCCGGCAGGCCCGGCAGGCGGGCCATTCCTTGTCAGTCGAGCTACGGGTGCTGGCCCTGCATGGTCTGTTGCACCTTCTTGGCTATGATCACGAGCACGATGATGGCCGGATGGCTCGCCTGGAACGGCGCCTGCGCCGCAAAGGCGGGCTCGTCGAGGGGCTGATTGAACGGGGTGACCGCTAACTCCGGATGACGCCGCTCACATTATTCCTCCTTGGTTGCGCAACGGTGTTCCTGGGATCGATCCAGGCTGCCTTCAGTGCGCTGATGCGACTCTCGCTTCGGTTGATGGCCGAACGCGGAGGCCGCGACGACCGCCTCGGTCAATATCTCGACGATCCGCTCGAGCTTTTCATCCCGGTTCGTATTCTGATCGGGGTCTGTACCGTCCTCGCCGGCGTGCTCATCGCGCGTCTCAGCGATGTCCGCGACGCGCTCTCGATCGTCACCTTCATCGTCTCGTTGGTGGCGTTTGTCGTGGTGTGTGAGCACCTGGTTCCGCTGCTCATCGTGCGGCGCGATCCGGAGCGCGTGCTGGATTTCCTGCTGCCGGCATTCCACGCCATCGCGACTGTGCTCGTGCCGTTTACTGCCCTGATCATCAATCTCGTTGCGCCGCGTCGCGAGCGCGAGACGTCCAACGGCGGCAATGGCTCTGATGTCGTCGCGCCAGAGCGCGCCAGTGAAACCGAGCCGGAAGAGGGTGCCATTTCCGAGGCTGAAGGCCGCGAATTGTTGCAATCGATCGTCGATTTCACCGAGACCGTCGTCCGCGAAGTGATGACGCCGCGTCCGGACATCATCGCCATACGTGCCGACGCCACGTTGCAGGATCTGCGTTCGCTGTTTCGCGAAGAGCAGTATTCGCGGATGCCCGTCTATCGCGACAACCTCGACAACATCGCCGGGATTGTGTTCGTGAAGGATCTCGTTGCGTTGCCGCCGAACGCAGAGCCGCCGATGACGACGCTGATGCGGTCGGCGCATTTCGTGCCGGAGAGCAAGCGTGTATCCGAGCTGCTCAAGGAGATGCAGCGCCGGCAGGCGCAGATGGCCATTGTCGTCGATGAGTACGGCGGAACGGCCGGGCTCGTCACCGTTGAGGACCTGCTCGAGGAGATCGTTGGCGAGATCCGTGACGAATACGACGTCGAGAGTGAAACGGTCACTGACGAGGGGAATGGCTCGTTTGTCTTCAGCGGAAAGGTCAGCGTCGACGAAGTGCGCGATCGGCTGAACGTCGAGATCGAGCGCGAGGGGTTCGAAACAGTTGGCGGGTATCTGCTGTCCCAGCTCGGACGGATGCCGTACGTCGGAGAGACGATCGAGATCGACGCGCTGTCGTTCGAGGTGCTCGAGGTTGAGCGCAGACGGATCACGAAGGTTCGCGCGCGTCGCCGTGAGGTCGCCTCTCACGTGACGGAACCGTAGGTTCATGAAGTCTGGCTTCGTTGCCTTCCTTGGCCGTCCCAACGCGGGTAAGTCCACACTCCTCAATCGCATCCTCGGGCAAAAGCTCGCCATCGTCTCCGACAAGCCGCAGACGACACGGACGCGGATTGCCGGTGTGAAAAACTTTGCGGACGCGCAAGTGATGTTCGTCGACACGCCCGGCGTGCACAAGCCCACACATCGCATGAACGTGCGCATGGTTGATACGGCCCTCGAAGCCATGCGTGAAGTGGACGTCGTATGCCTGGTGGTTGATGCCTCAGTAAAACCGGGGCCGGGCGATCGCCATCTCCTGACGCTCCTCAAGGACGTCAAAGTGCCGGTCATCCTGGCGCTGAACAAGGTCGATCTCGTCGCCAAGACGAAGCTGCTGCCGCTGCTCGACCAGTACAGCAAGGCCTATCCGTTCGCCGAACTCGTGCCGCTGTCGGCCGCCGACGGCACCAACGTGGACACGCTCGAGGGGCTGTTCGTGCGCTATCTGCCGGAGGGGGAGCCGCTGTATCCACCGGAATATTTCACCGATCAGAGCGAGCGCTTCTTTGCGTCTGAGATCGTTCGCGAGCAGGTGCTGCAGTTGACGCACGATGAACTGCCGTTCTCTACGGCCGTCGTCGTCGACGCCTTCGACGAGTCCGAGCGGGGACTGATCAAGCTCTATTGCACCATCCTCGTCGAACGTGAGTCGCAGAAGCCGATCATCGTGGGAAAGGCCGGCTCGATGATCAAGGCCATCGGCACGGCCGCCCGCCTCGGGCTTGAGCAGCACTTTGGTCAGAAGGTGTTTCTCGATCTGCATGTGAAAGTGAAATCCGAGTGGCGCGACAACGACCGATTGCTTGACGAAATCGGTCTTCCCGGACGCTCGTGAACGTACCCAACCGATCCTTCTGAACCCCGCAACAGAAACCTCCGGAACCCTCTGAACCTTCGGAACCTGCAGATACTCCATGCTAGATTTGGATGTTTGTCGGTTGATACAAATCGATCATGGCGACGCAGCGCAGAATCGACCTCGTCCTCGACTCAGTCAAGCGACTGCTGCGCATTGGCGCGACTGCCAATCTGGTGAACCTGCTGCAGAAGCAGCACCCCGCCGACCTCGCGCAGGTGTTCACCGAGCTTCCCGATAAAGAGCGCGAAGCGGCGTTCACGCTGCTCTTCGATCGCAATGGCCGTCTCGGCATGGAGGCGCTCACCGAACTCGGCCCCGAAAGCGGCGCGCCGCTTCTGGCGACCCGCCCGGCGGAGGAGATTGCCCGCCTGGCGCAGGACATCGAATCGGACGACGCCGCTGCGCTGATCGACCACCTTCCCGAGGACCTCTCGGCGGCCGTGCTCGAGTTGATGCAGCCGAAGGAATCGAAGGTCGTCGAGAACCTCCTCGAATACGAGGAGCGCACCGCCGGCCGCATCATGAACCCGAATGTCTTCGCATTGAACGAAGACATGACGGTGGGGGAGGCGATCACCGAAATCCAGAGCAGCCGCGACGTCGAGATGGTCTTCTATCTCTACGTCGTGGACGAACGTCATCACCTGGTCGGCGTCGTCTCGCTGCGGCGACTGCTTCTCGTCTCACCGGAGACGCCACTGAAGCGAATCATGACCGCCGACTTGATCAGCGCGCGCGTGGACATGGATCAGGAGGAGGTGGCGCGGCAGGTCGCAGCCTACAACCTTCTCGCTATCCCGGTGGTGGATGAGGAAAACAAGCTGGTCGGCATCATCACCGTGGATGACGTCATCGACGTCATCAAGGACGAGGCCACCGAAGACATCTACCGGCTGGCCGGTGTCGCCGGCGACGAGCGCGTGTTCACGCCGGCCAAAGAATCGCTTCGCAAACGTTTGCCATGGCTTGGCGTCAATCTCGCGACGGCCTTCCTGGCCGCGAGCGTCGTCGGGTTGTTCACCGGCACCATCGATGCGCTGCCCATCCTCGCGGTGTTCATGCCGATCGTGGCTGGCATGGGTGGGAATGCGGCGACGCAGACCCTGACGGTCATCGTCCGCGGCATCGCACTGGGCGAACTGACGTGGGGGAATTCGAGAAAGGCGCTGCTCAAGGAAGCGATGGTCGGAATCGGCAACGGCCTGGCGCTTGGGCTGGTTGCGGCCCTGGTCGCGTGGGCGACGCGCGGCGATCCGGTGCTCGGCGTCGTGCTCGGCACGGCGATGGTCATCAACATGTTCGTCGCGGCGACTGCGGGTGTGCTGGTCCCGCTCGGGTTACGGGCGGCCAACATCGATCCGGCGCTCGCCTCGTCGGTTTTCATCACCACGATGACCGATGTGTTCGGGTTTCTGTCGTTCCTGGGGCTTGCCACGATCTTCGCCCAGTACCTGACGCGAACCGGATGAACAGGTAAGATAGACAGGTTCGTGCCGCTGTACACAGCCGACGCACTGGTCTTGCGGACCTACAAGCTCGGTGAAGCCGACAGGATTGTTGTCTTCCTGACGCGCGACCGGGGCAAGAAGCGTGGCGTGGCCAAGGGCGCGCGACGGCCGCGATCGCGTTTTACGGGCGCCCTCGAGCCGCTCACCGAGGTGAGCGTGGCGTACTTCGAGAAAGAGCGGCGGGAACTGGTCGGTCTGAACTACGCGGAAACGCGGCGGTCGCCATTGGCGCTCGGCTCGTCGGATGCGCTCGGCTACGTGAGTTACTTCGCCGAGCTGCTCGACGAATGGGCGCAAGAGGCCGACGCCGACGAACGGCTCTATCGTCTCGGAGCCTCGATGCTCGATGCGCTTGCGTCTGGTGCGCCGGTGGAGCCGCTGGCGAGATACTTCGAGTACTGGCTCCTGCGATTGCAGGGTGTGTATCCGGAGTCGCGTGGAACGCTGTCAGATGCGGCGGTGGCCTTCCTGGCGGGATCGCGCACGGTTGCGCCGCAGCAAGTCGGCAGCGTGCCGGCCGGGCCACAGGCCTTGCGGGAGCTGGAGAGCGTGCATCGGACGTTGATCGCGATGCATCTGGAGAAGACGTTGAAATCGGACCGAGTGCTGCGCGATCTTCGTCGTCACGCATAGCAGGATCGCGTGACGTTTCAGGACCTCATTCTCAAGTTGTCGTCATACTGGGCCTCGCACGGGTGTCTGCTTCAGCAGCCGCTCGACCTCGAGGTCGGCGCCGGCACTTCGCATCCCGAGACGCTGTTCCGTGTCCTCGGCCCCAAGCCGTGGAGCGTGGCCTACGTCCAGCCGTCGCGGCGGCCCGACGACGGACGCTTCGGACAGAACCCGAACCGTCTCTTCAAGCATCACCAGTATCAAGTCATCCTCAAGCCGTCGCCGGACGAAGTGCAGCAGCTGTATCTGGAAAGCCTCGAATCGTGCGGCATCAATCCGCGTCTGCATGACATCCGCTTCGAGGAGGACAACTGGGAATCGCCGACGCTCGGCGCGTGGGGCATCGGCTGGCAGGTGATGCTCGATGGCATGGAGATCACGCAGTTCACCTACTTCCAGCAAGTCGGCGGGATGGATCTCGCGCCGATCTCCTGTGAGATCACCTACGGTCTCGAACGCATCGCGATGTTCCTGCAGAAAGTCGACAACGTCTTCGACCTCGAGTGGGGCGGCGGCGTGAAGTACCGCGACGTCCGTCTGCAGGAAGAGATCGAACAGTCGAAGTACGTATTCGGTCAGGTCGAGGGGATGGACGCCACCGAGTTCGGTACGCGTCATCGCGAGCTTTTTGATCGCGACTTCGAGCTTGGCGAGAAGCTGCTCGCCTCGAATCTGATCCTTCCGGCGCTCGAGCACTGCCTGAAGTGCTCGCACCTGTTCAACATTCTCGATTCGAGCGGCAGCATCGGTGTCACCGAGCGCACGGCCTATATCCTGCGCGTGCGCCAGCTCGCGATTCGCATTGCCAAGGCGTATGCGGAAGCGGAGCAGCAGGAGCCGCTGAAGGTGGGCGAGGGTCAGTAGCGATGGATCGTGAGCTGCTGATCGAGATCGGCTGTGAAGAGATTCCCGCCGGTTGGCTGCCGAATCTTACGGCGCAGATGGCCCAGCACGTGGACGCGCGTCTCAAAGAGGCGCGGCTGACGAGCGATGCGCGTGCCGAGGCCTACAGCACGCCACGTCGTCTGACGGCGCGGGTGATTCGTGTTGCCGAGCGTCAGACCGACTTCGAAGAACTGGTGACTGGTCCGCCAGTCGATAAAGCCTTCATGCCCAACGGCGAGGCGACGCCGGCAGCGGCCGGCTTCGCGAAGAAGTATGGCGTAGAGGTGTCGGCGCTCGAGCGCCATCAGACGCCGAAAGGCGAATACATCGCCTATCGCGTCAAGCAGCGTGGCAAGGCCACCGTGGACGTGCTCGCCGAGGTGATGGGCGGCGTGCTGCGCGACTTCTCATTTCCCAAGCAGATGCGCTGGGACGCCTACCTCGAGGACGGCAAGGGCGACCT
>Ga0126304_10000151_pt1 | contig 22953 bp, 14 predicted proteins | sample Plot25_FD_92538 | JGI IMG/M metagenome (GOLD analysis project Ga0126304, IMG submission 92538) | Serpentine soil microbial communities from UC McLaughlin Reserve, CA, USA - Plot25 | ecosystem: Environmental > Terrestrial > Soil > Grasslands | place: USA: UC McLaughlin Reserve, Lake County... | reverse complement strand
CGCTGTGCTTCAGGGTTTCATCTCGGATTTGCGGAGCTCTGGCACCGCCTCGCTGTCGGGGACGCTCGAGGGGCCGATCGACAATCCGATGGCGGGGGGCACGCTCACGGTGAAAAACGGGCGCATCCGCCACTTCGCGTTGCCTCATGCGCTCGAGAACCTCGATGGGCCGATCCGCTTCGACTCGCGCGGCCTCACGCTCGATGGACTCACTGGCCGGCTGGGCGGCGGTGACGTCAAGTTCGGCGGACGCGTGGACAAGGACGGCTACCTGCCCGGGCGCTTCGATGTGACGATGAACGGGCGCGACATGCGGCTGCGGTTCCCGGAAGGCATGCGGTCGCTGGTCGATGCGGACCTGACGCTGCAAGGGACGCGCGAAAGCGCCGTGCTCTCCGGTCTGGTCGCTGTCAAAGATGCGGTGTACACGCAGTCATTCAATGCCGCCGGCAGCCTGTTCGACTTTGGTACGGACCCGGCGCTCGGGCCCGCCGCCGCACCGACGGCCGAGACATTGCCGGTTCGTCTGGATATCCGCATCAACGCGCCGTCCACGCTGCAGGTGAACAACCGGAACCTGCATCTGGTTGCCAACGCCGACCTGCAGCTGCGCGGCACGATCGAGCGGCCGGTGCTGCTCGGCAGCGCCGAGATTGTCCGCGGCGACGCGACCTACGAGGGCAAGCGTTTCCTGATCACCCGCGGGACTGTGGACTTCAACAACCCCACGCGGATCGAGCCGTTCCTCGACATCGAGGCGGAGACGCGCATTCGCGTGCCGCAGGAAACCTACCGCATCACGCTGCGCGTGACCGGTCCGTTGACTGGCACTCCGAACTTCAGCTTCGATTCGGATCCGCCGCTCGGCGAGATCGAGATTCTGGCGCTCATCTTCGGTGACGTGGCGCCGGGGTCCAATGCCGAACTGCGGCAGTTCGACGAGACGACGCCGCAGGCCCGACTCTTCCGCGAGCGCGCCGCGCGCGCGCTCACCGGCGTGCTCTCATCTGAGGTCAGCCGCGTCGTCGAGGATGCGTTCCGCGTCGATACATTCCAGATCACGCCGTCACTGCAGGATCCCAATACGCAGTCGGCACGCAACATCGAGCCCGGGATGCGCTTGACGGTGCTCAAGCGGCTCTCGGAGCGGCTCTACCTCACCTACTCGCGCAGCCTGACCACGTCCACGCGCGATCAGGTCGTTCTGCTCGAGTTCGATCAAACCGATCGCCTCTCGTGGATCCTGTGGCGCAATGAAGATGGCATCTACGCCCTCGACTGGCGCATCAGGAAGACGTTCTAGATGACGCACCGCCTGCCCTGGTTCTGTGTGCATCTGGCGTTGTCCCTTTCGTTTTGCGCCGATGCCGCGAATGCCCAGGTCGGACCACCCATCGTCGAAATCCAGCTTGATCAGGAAGGACGGACCGTCAACGAGCCCGCCGTACTGCGGCTGATCGAGACGCGTGTCGGGGATCGTCTGGCGGTGCGTTCGGTGCGCGAGACGATCGCGCACCTGATGGCGCTGGGCCGCTACGAGGACGTGCGGGTTGAGAGCGAGCCGGTCGGCAACGGCGTGCGCGTGAAGTACGTGCTGATGCCCCGTCATCCGATCGATCGCATTGAATTTGCCGGGCGCACGGAGCTCTCGGCAGACGATCTTCGCCAGCGGATCACTGAGCGTTTCGGGACCTCGCCGAGCACCAACCGTCTCAACGAGCTCATTGAGATGCTGCGGCTGGAGTACCGCCGGCGGGGCTATCCGGCGGCGAAGCTGACGCCGCGGCTGGAGGCCACACACGACCCGGATCGTTCCACGCTGGTCATCGAGGTGAACCCCGGCCCGCGCGCGAAGATTCTGGATGTTCGATTGACGCAAGTCGATGCGACCGAGCGCAGCACACTGACCGAGGTGCCGGACATCAAGGTCGGCGACACCTACGACGAGAACGAGATCGGCCGCAAGATGCAGGCATGGGAGACTCGCATGCGAGAGCGGGGCCACTACGAGGCTCGTGCCAACCAGAACGCCAGCATCTCCGAGGACGGCTCGGTGTTTCTATTCCTGAACCTCGAGCTCGGTCCCATGGTGCGGCTCGTGTTCGAGGGTGACCCGCTGCCGGGCGACGAAGTGGACAAGCTGGTGCCGGTGCGCCGAGAGGCGTCGGTTGACGAGGATTTGCTCGAAGACTCGCAGAGCATGATCGAAACGTATCTGCACACGCAGGGCTATCGCGACGCCACGGCGATGTACACGCGTCAGGAACGCGCCGGCGAGCTGGTGATCACGTTCAAGATCATGCGTGGGCCGCGATATCTGCTGCGCAGCGTCACAGTGACCGGCAACTTCGTGGTGCTCACGCCGCAGCTGGTTCCGCTGGTCCGGCTCAAGGAAGGTGAGCCGTTCGTCCGCTCGACGCTGGCGATGGGTGTCACGGCGATCGAGAACCTCTATCGGATATCGGGATTCACGCGCACGCAGGTGAAGGCGACCGAGAACGTGGTCGCTCCTGAAGACGTGCGCGACCCGGATCGGCTCGTCAACGTCACCATCACGATTGTCGAGGGACCACGCACCGAACTGCGGTCGGTCACCTTCCAGGGCAACATGACCCTGAGCGATGCCGAGCTCCGCAAGCGCATCTCCACCGCGCCGGGCCGCGTCTACTCGATCGCCGAAGTGATCGTCGATCGCGACTCAATCGTGCAGGCGTATCACGACCGCGGCTTCGAGACCGTCGCCGTCACGCCGCAGACGATGTTCTCCGAGAGCGATACGCGTGCGGACGTTCGCTTCACGATCGTCGAAGGGCCGCAGATCATCGTCGATCACGTGATCATTTCCGGCAATCTCCATATCAGCACGGAAACCATCGAGCGCGAGATCGTCCTGCGTCCCGGCGAGCCGTACGGTGAGGCGGCCGTGGCCCAGAGCCGGGTCAATCTCGTTCGCCTCGAGCTGTTCCGGCGCGTCCAGATCGAGGCGCTCGCGCATTCCGGTGAGACGCGGCGTGACGTGCTGGTGCAGGTCGAAGAGTCGAGGTCCACGACCGTGGACCTCTCCGGCGGCGTCGAAGGCGGGTATTTCGTGCGGCCGACCGGTGAGGGAGGTCTCGCCGAAGATCGCTTCGAGGCCACACCGCGCGGGTCGATTCAGGTCACGCGGCGCAATCTCTGGGGCAAGAACCGCACGATGACGCTGTTCACGCGCGTCAGTCTACGCACCCGGGACGCGCAGCCCAACGCGGCGCAGCTCAACCCGCCCGAAACGATTCAAAGCAGCTACGGGTTTCACGAATATCGCGCGCTCGCGTCGTATCGCGAGCCGCGGCTGTTCCGCTCGTCAGCCGAAATTCTGGTGACGGGTATCGTCGAGCAGGCCTTTCGTCCCAGCTTCAACTTCGCACGCAAGGTCATTCAGGCACAGGTGGGCAACCGCCTGTCGGACCTCTACACCGTTACCGGCGCGTACTCGTTTCAGCGCACCCGCCTGTTCGACATCCGAGCGGCCGCCAACGACGAGGCGTGGCTTATCGATCGTCTGTTCCCGCAGGTGCGGTTGTCGAAGTTCTCGGGTACGATCTTCAGGGATAGCCGCGATCCTAGTGAGGCACTCGATCCGACCCACGGCACCCAGGTGATTGCGACCGCCGATCTGGCGGCGCGGGCGTTCGGCTCGGAAGTGGGGTTCCTCAAGACATATCTCCAGGGCTACTACTATCACCAGCTCCCGGTGCCGCGGCGAATTGTCCTGGCGCTCGGCGCGCGCGTCGGGCTGGCACATGGGTTCAACCGGGACATTCCGCCTGCGCAGCTGTCGGATGTGCCGGCCACCGGCGGAACGATCAACGGCTTGCCGGCAAGCGAGCGCTTCTTCGCTGGTGGCGATACCTCAGTACGCGGGTTCGCGCTCGATCGGCTCGGCAACGAGCGGACGATCTCGACGACCGGATTTCCGACCGGCGGCAACAGCGTCGTGGTCTTGAACAGCGAGCTGCGCGCGCACTTGTTCGGCGCGTTCCACGGTATCGGATTCGTCGATGCCGGCAACGTCTTTCCGCTCGCCAGCGATCTCAGCTTCAGCGATTTACGTCCAGCCGCCGGATTCGGCCTGGCCTACAAGTCGCAACGCATCGGCCTGGCGCGCATCGATTTGGGCGTCAATCTCAATCCGCAGGAGTTCGTGCCGGGCGCACCCGAGCGACGCTGGGTCGTGCACTTCCTGCTCGGACAACCCTTCTAAGCTTCGCGTGTAATGCAAACTTCAAAATGCAAGATGCACAACGGCGGACCGCAAGCGTGGGGTCTGCTCTGTGTGCATTTCGCCTTCTGCATTTTGAATTACGCCGTTCTGGACGCACAGCAAGTCCTCGACCGTGTCCTGGCGAGAATCGCGACCGAGGCGATCACGCAGACCGATGTGGAAGCGCTGGTCGAGTTCGGTTTGATCGAGGCCAGATCGCCGACCGTGCCGGCGGCCGTGCAGCAGGCAATCGATCGACAGTTGATGCTGAGAGAGGTCGCGCGATTTCCCCCGGCCGAGCCTCCCGTTGCTGAAGTCGAGAAGCAGCTTGCCGCGATGAAAGCGCGGGTCGGCGACAGGCTCGGCCAGATGCTGCAAATCACTGGTCTCGACGAAGACCGTTTGCGCGGCCTGGCTCGTGACACGCTTCGCATCCGCAATTACCTGCAACAGCGGTTTGGTGTCTCCGCTCAGGTGGGAGAAGAAGAAGCGCGAAGATATTTCGACGCGCATCGCGACGAGTTCACGCGCAACGGAATGCCGCTCACCTTCGAAGAGGCGGCGGCCGAAGCGCGTCAGCGAGCGGCAGCCACGCGTGTGCAGGGCGCGGTCACGCAGTGGCTGCAGGATCTGCGTGCACGTTCGGATGTCGTGCTGGTCATGAGCCCGTCAGAGCCACCCGCAACACCTCGAGCGAATTGAACCCGGCGTGGCTCACGATCGGCGCCACGCTGCTCCGGCGACGCAGATACATGATCGCCCAGATCGCGCCCAGCGCACCGGTCGCAATCACGGCGTCCCACCCTTGCGGGGAATGTCCCAACCCGAAGGCGATACTCAGCACCATGACGCCGACCATCGGTCCACCCAGGTGCTGTTCGAACCGGCGGAGCAGGAACGCGCGCTGCAGTTCTTCCCGAACGCCGCCGGCCAGCACCGCGATCACGCCAAGCATCGCCGCTTGATGCGGCCCGCCCGCGGCGAGCTGCTCGATCGGATTCTCAGTGACGTTATGCAGGCCGGGTAGCAGGCGCATCAGGCCGGTCATCAGCAATCCGACCACCAGGAAGACGAGCGGGACCAGTGCCAATCCGAAACCGACCTCACGCAGAATCGGTCGATCGCCGAGCCACAACGTGCGCGGGCGCTCGCCGTGTGCACGCGTCAGCACCACCATCAACGCGGTCAACACAACGGAATCAATCATCAGCAACGCGAAGGCGAACGGCGGTGACAACTGCCCGCTATCTGTCCTCGGATCCAGTCCCGCGGCGACGAGCAACTGCCCGATCACGATCTGCGTCGGCAAGCTCGAGCACAGAAGGACTTCAACGACGGCAATCAGGCGCTTTTGGCCCAACGTCATTGCTTCAGCTGGGCTTGTTATGACCGGCGGTAGTGGATCGGGATAGACCATGTAAATATGACAGAGTAACATTCGAAGAGCATGTCCAGCACGTCAGGGGAACGCGTCCTCATCGTCGAGGATGAGCCCAGCACGCGTCTCGGTTTGACCGAGTTGGTGCGTACTTGGGGCTTTACAACAGACTCCGCGGGCGACGGAGAAGATGCGCTTCAACGCATTACCGTCTTTCGCCCGAACATCATCATCTCCGACCTCGTGATGCCGCGCATGGGTGGTCTCGAACTGCTGCGCGCACTCAAAGACGATGGCGGGGATTACACCGTCGTGATTCTGACCGCACAGGGAACCGTCGAAACTGCGGTCGAAGCCATTAAAGAAGGCGCCTACGACTATTTGAACAAACCGATCGAGCCGCAGCGTCTGAAGATCCTCCTCGACAAGATTGTCGAACGGCAGGACACGCTGCGCGAGGTCAAGGTGCTGCGCAAGCAGCTCCGCGAGCACGGCACGTTCGGCAAGATGATCGGCAGCAGCCCGCAGATGCGGAAGGTCTATCAGGTCGTCGAGCAGGCGGCGCCGACCTCCGCGTCGGTGTTGATTTGGGGCGAGTCGGGCACCGGCAAGGAGCTCGTCGCCCAGACCATTCATCAATTGAGCTCGCGCGGGCAGATGCCGTTTGTCCCGATCAACTGCGCGGCGATTCCCGAGACGCTGCTCGAGAGCGAGATCTTCGGTCACGAGAAGGGTTCGTTCACCGGCGCGGTCGATCGTCGCGCCGGCTGCTTCGAGCTCGCCGATCATGGCACGCTGTTTCTCGACGAGATCGCCGAGATGACGCCGGCGACGCAGGTCAAGCTGCTGCGCGTGCTGCAGGAGCGCAAGTTCCGGCGGCTCGGCGGACGCGGCGAGGAGACGGTGGACGTCCGGGTGATCGCCGCGACCAACGTCAATCCCGGCGAGGCGGTTCGCAACGGCAAGCTCCGTGAGGACCTTTACTATCGCCTCAACGTGTTCGCCATCGAGCTGCCGCCGCTGCGCCAGCGCAAGGAGGACCTGCCGCTGCTGGTGCAGTCCTTCCTCGCCGACTTCAACGCCCGCAATAACAAGCAGGTATCGGCGCTCGATCCGGCGGCGATGCGTATCCTCGAGCAGTACAACTGGCCCGGCAACGTGCGCGAGCTGCGCAACGTCATCGAGCGCGCCGTGATCCTGAGCTCGGGCGAGTTCATCGATCAGAAGCAGTTGCCGCCGCTCGTCACCGACTCGCCCGATGTCGTGAAGCCGACGTTGTCGCTGACGCCAGGGACGACGGTGGAGGAGGCCGAGACGCGGTTGATCCTGATGACACTCGAACACACACGCGACAACAAGACGCGCGCCGCCGAGATCCTCGGGATCAGCTTGAAAACCCTGCACAACAAGTTGAACAAGCTGCGCGGCCGGGGCAAGCGGTCGGAAGAAGAAAGCGTCACCTCTTAAGAGATCGACGTGCGCTTCAGCATCAGGGTCAAGCAGATTGTCGGCGTGACGCTCATCGTCGGTCTGGCGGTGGTCGCGCTGAGCGTCCTGTACGCTGCCCGTCTGACAGACGTGGTGCTCCACGAGAGCTACTCGCGCGGACAGTTGATGGCGAGGACCATCCTGCATCGCGCCGGCGCGGTGGTCACGAGCGGCGGCGACCCGTGGGCGCAACTCCGCGAGGACTCCGGGCTGCTATCGATCATCGAGGCGAGCGCCTACAGCGACAACATCACCACCGCAACGATCGTCGACACCAACGGCATCATCGTCATCGCCAACCTGCGCTCGATGGTCGGGCAGTTGAGTCCGCAGCAGGACAACCTCGGTGAGCTCGATGAATCGGACGCCTACGCGAAGCTGAAGGAGATCTACACCGGCGACGGGCGCACGCTCGAAGTGCGCGAGCAGTTGAAACGCGGCGACGAAGAGTTCGGATCGATCCGCATCGGCGTGTCGACGTTGTTGATGCGGCGCGAGCTTGACGAGTTGTTCTGGGGCGCGTTGTTCACCGTCACCGCGGCGCTGGGTATCGCAGTGTTGGTGGCCGGCGTGTTCGCGCAATTGTTGTTACGGCCGATTCATGTGCTGCGCAGCGGCTTGACCCGACTCGGCAAGGGCGAATTCGGCGTCCGGCTCGATCTGCCACCGGGCGACGAGTTCGGCGAGCTGGGGGACTTCTTCAACACCGTCAGTCAGCAGCTCTCCGCGGACCGTTCGCTCCTCGCCGGGCAGAAAGCCAATCTGCAGACCGCGGTGGAACACCTCGAGGACGCGGTCGCGTTGTTCAACCCCTCAGGTGAGTTGCTCTTCAGCAATCCGGCGATGCAGCCGACGCTCCCGGGCGACGCGATCGGTCGCGCGCTGCATGGCCTCTTGCCCAACGGGCATCCGTATCGCACGCTCGTCGAAGAGACGCTCGCCACGCGGAAGTCGCGTGGTCCTGTGCAGAGTCAGCGTCATCCGTCAGAACCGATCGTTGTGGCGTCGAGCGGCTCGGGTGTCCACGCTGCGGCGGACGTGAAAGCGGTCGACGAAGAACTCATCATGACGCACGCCATCGTCGGTACCAGTGGTGAACTCGTTGGCGTGCTGCTCGTCTCGCGGAATCTGGCGCACCTGTCGCGGATGCAGTCCACGCTGGCGTACTCGCGGAAGCTGGTGGCGCTCGGACGATTGACCGCCGGCATCGCCCACGAGGTGAAGAACCCGCTGAACGCGATGATGATTCACCTCGAGTTGCTGCGAACGAAGATTCGGGCGACGCAGGTTGCGGTTCAGCCGGAAACGGTCGCCGCGGCAGGTGGCATGCTCGGGCTTGGCTCCGGACGATCGGCCGCGCTGCCGTCGCCGATCCAGGGTGCGCTCGATCATGTCTCCATCATCGAGAGCGAAATTCGGCGCCTGGATGAGGTGGTCCAGGGCTTCCTGAAGTTCACACGGCCCGAAGATCTGCGGCTCCAGCCTGTAAAGGTTCATGCATTGGTGGACGAGATCCTTCCTATAATTGAAACTGAAGCCACCAAGCACAACGTGAAAGTGACCATCGACGTGCCGCCGTCAGTACCGGCCGTCAACGGGGACTCGGCGATGCTACGCCAGGCGTTCTTGAATCTGGCGATCAACGCGTGCCAGGCGATGCCCAACGGGGGCTCGCTGCGTCTGAAGGCCGGCCCGTCATCGCGTGCCCGCGTCGAAGTGATAGTGCAGGACACCGGGGTCGGTATCGCCCCCGAGCACCTGTCGAAGATTTTCAACCTTTACTTCACCACCAAGGAAAAGGGGACCGGCATCGGCCTTTCCATGGTCTATCGCATCATTCAGATGCACGACGGCGAAGTCGAGGTACAGTCAACTCCAGGGCGGGGAACGACGTTCCGCGTCCTGCTCCCGCGTGCGAGCGGGATTTAGAACTCACGGACCACGAGATGATGCGTACGATGTGCTCCCATCGTTCGTCGATCGTGAACCGGCGTTGGGCTTCGAGCCTCGCGATGTGTGCGTTGTCCGCGGCGCTGGTCGGCGGGTGTGCGAAAGCGCGCGCCGAGACGGTGCCTGATGGCCCGCCGTTAGCCACGCCGCAGCCACCATCGCGCGTGTTCGCGCCGATCGAAGAAGAACCGTTGGTATCGTCGCCGGTGGCCGAAGCGCCGGCAGCAACGGCACCGCGTGTACCGCCGGTCGCGCAACCAACCCGGCGCACGCCGGCCCCCGAGCCTGAGAAGCCGGCCCCGACGCCCGTGCCGACGCCTTCCGCGGAGGCGCCTCGCGTGCTGAGCGCAGCCTCCACGCCCGCCGATCGTGAGGCGGAGGGACGTATCACTGAGATGCTGCGCACGGCCTTGCGCGATTTGAGCCGCGTGGACTATCGCGGGCTGACGCGAGGCGGCCGGGAACAGTACGACCAGGCCAAGGGCTTCACCGAAGAAGCCGACAAGGCGCTCAGGGAGCGCAACTTCATCTACGCGCAGACCGCCGCTGATAAAGCCGCGAAGATCGCCGCGGAATTGTTGGGCCGATAGGGAGGGCGTAGGGCTCGTCCTGTCGGATGAGCCATCAAAAGCTGATTCCCATCGCGAAGTGCACGCGTGGCGTGCCGTCTTCGGGCCACGCGATATCCAGATCGAGCTTCACCACTGCGGCGCCGAGAAACACGCCGCCGCCAACTCCGCGCTCGAACGGCTGATCGGAGAGGCTCGTTCCTGAATTCCACACCGTGCCGGCATCGATGAATGCTTTTACACCCAACTTCGACACGCGCAGCGGCGAGTTGAGCGGAACGCGCACCTCTGCCGAGACCGCCGCCATGCTGTCGCCGGCGCGATGGCCGGTTCGATAGCCGCGCAGCGAGTCCCAGCCGCCCAGTAACGACTGCTCGGCCTCAGGCAGCGTCGCGTCCGATCGCTCGAGCTGTCCGCGCAACGCGACGACGGTCCACGATCCGATGCCGATGTAGCCACGCGCGTCGGTTGTCCATCGTCCGGCGCTTCCGGTTTCGAACGAGACGGCCTCCCAGCCGATGCGCGTGTGAATGGCATTGCGCGGAAACAGCGGGTCGATGCGTGTGTCGAAGGTGACGTGTGGACCTCCGGCGACGTGACGGGCATCGTAGCTGTCGCCAAAGTCGACCTGCGCAATGCGCGCGCTGCCGCCGACCCGCATCCACGGGACGATGGCGTGATCGGCTTCGAACCGTAGCTGCTGCCGAACATCGGAGACGTCGAAGAACGGATTGACTCGGCGATTGACCCAGAATGCGACGCCCGCTCGCGTGCGCTGATCGTTGAACGATCGCTCGAACTCGACGCCGGCGCGGCGCTCGCCACCCCACGAGAGCGGGAACGACAGCATGCTGTCCGCGCCAATCGGGTCGGTGAACGCTGGACGGATACCATAGGTGAATCCGTAGCCATCGGCGTAGCTGAAGATCGGCCACCACACCATCGAGCTGCGGACACGATCGCCGAAGCCCGGCGTCAGGTCGTCGGCGCTGACGCCGGCGCGCTCGTCGATGACGATCATGACGAGGATGTCCGCGGGGTTGTCGATCGAGCGAAACCGCTTACGGAGCTCCACGTCGTCGAAGCGATTGGTTTTGCGGAGCGCCTGCTCGGCCTCGGCAAGGCGTGCGTCAGTCGCCGGGTCGCCTGGCTTCAGTCCACTCAGACCGATGACGTCCGCATCGGGCGTCGTGTGGTTGCCATGCACCCTGATCTCGGCAATCGTTTCCTGCGCCACCGCCCACGACGGGATCACCGCGGAACAGACGATCGTCACGAAAAACGTAGCGAGCTTCACCTTTGCCGTTTGACCTTTGCCGTTTGACCTCGGCGCGATAGCGCCGCTCATCGAACCTTCGTGGCGACCGTTGCCAGTTTGTAGTCGTAGTAATCGACCGCGTAGCGGCCGGCGACTTCGCCCGTCGCGAGCGTCAGATCGATTCCGATGCGCAGCGATCGCGGCAGCCATACCGACGGGAAGGGTTGTCCCATCTCCATCGCCGCGTTCATGCCATCGAGGTGGACGAGCCATCGGCCGGGGAGGAAATCGAGATCGACATTCTCGAAATCGTATTTGAGAATCTGGTGTTCGGCGGAGTCGATCCAGAGCGTGACGAGCGCGCCCTTGTTCATCTTGGACTGAATCTCCGTGTCGCGCTTGCGCAGCTCCTTATTTGGGCGCGAACGTCCCTCGCTGAACAGCTTTGACGGGTAGTACTCGATCTTCAGAACGTTGCGCCCTTCCAACTGATCGCGGCCAGCCAGGGCGTAATGACCCGGATCGAACTTGAATCGCATGAAGTAAGCAGCGGAGATAAATCCCGGCTCGAGCGCCTGGCGAACGCCTTCCTCGGTGAGCGGCGTCGCGCTCGCAGTTTGCTGCTCGGGATTTGCGCGCTTCTCACGTTCGGCGCGCCGCTTCTCCCGATCGTCCTCGAGCTTCAGCCACATCTCTTCCGCCTTGCGGCGATCCTCCTCGCCGATCGCGACGCCGTTGATGCGCAACGGGCTCTTGATGAACCTGCCGTCACGCGGAAACCACGTGGACTCGCGACGTACGCCATACAAGGGCGTCGCCCCGGGCCCGATCAGCTGGAACGTTTCACGTTCTTCGAGGACGTATTGCTGCAGTTTCTTCCAGTTGTCATCCCGCCGCTCGAGTACGCGGGACATGAACGCATCAAGGTCTGTGGCCGGAGCGGGCGTCGCGGTTTGTGCGCGAAGCGCGATCGACGCTGCGACCAGTCCGGCGGCGAGAACGAATCGGAGGACAGCTGGTTTCATCAGGAGCCTGCCCGGTGCAAAGACGAGACCTGGCTGAGCCAGGTGTCGTCGGTGTAAACCATAGATCCTAAAGCCCAGAGCGCACCGGCGCCGCCCCGTTCATGAGGAGTACAATGAAGTCCACATATTGCGCGTGCCCTAAAACAAAGGCGCAATATGTTGTGGTTTGACGCTTGACAAAGCAGGAAACCGGGCGCACTATGGCCGGGCGCTGAGCGACAACGAAGGGCCGGACGCTCCCAGCGTCGGGCCGGCCGAGGAAGCCTGCTGGACGCCCGCAGCGCACACCACAGAATAAGATTTCGGACGCCGCCGCCGGGGGTAGGTGCGTCCTTGAGAGCGATTCGGAGGAGCAACATGGAAAGAGGCCCTGCCCGCGAAGCAGCAGCTGCAGGTCAGCAAGCGCAGACCAGCGCCACGACGCCGGCCGACCCTTCGATCCGTACCCGGAAGGGTGCTGAACAGAGGAATACGGAGTCGCCGGGTCTGGAATTCCCCCGGTTTTTCACACTGCCCGGCGTCGATCCGTTCGACGAGGTCGAGTGGGAAATCCGCGCGGCGGTGATCGGCAACGAAAAGGGCAAGGTCGTTTTCGAACAGCGTGATGTCGAGATCCCGAAGTTCTGGTCGCAGCAGGCAACCAACATCGTGGTCTCCAAGTATTTCCGCGGTCAGCTCGACACGCCGGAGCGCGAGCGAAGCGTCAAGCAGCTGATCGGCCGTGTCGTGGACACGATCACCGGCTGGGCACGGACGCAGAAGTACTTCGCCAGCGAAGACGCGCTGATGTCGTTCAGCCACGAGCTGAAGCACCTGCTCGTGTATCAGAAGGCCGCCTTCAACAGTCCGGTGTGGTTCAACTGCGGCTTCGAGACGGCGCCACAGTGTTCGGCGTGCTTCATCAACTCGGTGAAAGACACGATGGACTCGATCCTGACACTGGCCAGGACCGAAGGCATGCTCTTCAAGTTCGGCTCCGGCACCGGCACCAACCTCTCGGCGATCCGCTCGTCGAAGGAACTGCTCGCCGGCGGCGGCACCGCCTCCGGGCCGGTCTCGTTCATGAAGGGCTACGACGCGTTCGCCGGCGTAATCAAGTCGGGTGGCAAGACGCGACGCGCCGCGAAGATGGTGATCCTCAACGCCGAGCATCCCGACATCATGGAGTTCATCAACTGCAAGGTGGAGGAGGAGAAGAAGGCCTGGGCGCTCATCGACGCCGGCTACGACGGCTCCTTCACGGGGACGGCATATACGTCCGTGTTCTTCCAGAACTCCAATAACAGCGTTCGCGTGACCGACGATTTCATGCGCGCGGTGCTGGACGATGGCGCCTGGACGACGAAGAGGGTGACCGACGGCGGTCCGGCGGAGACCTACAAGGCGCGCGAGCTGATGCGCGGTATCGCTGAGGGGACCTGGGTCTGCGGTGATCCGGGTATGCAGTTCGACACCACCGTCAACGAGTGGCACACCTGCCCGAGCACCGACCGCATCAACGCCAGCAACCCGTGCTCCGAATACATGTTCCTGGACGACTCGGCATGTAACCTGGCGTCGATCAACCTGATGAAGTTCGTCAAGGACGACGGTGAGCTCGATGTCGCCGGATTCAAGGCCGCCTGCCGCACGCTCATCACCGCGCAGGAGATCATCGTCCCCAACTCGAGCTATCCGACGAAGGCAATCGAGAAGAACTCGCACGAATACCGTCCGCTCGGTCTGGGCTATGCCAACCTCGGCGCACTGCTGATGTCGCGCGGCCTGCCGTATGACAGCGATGAGGGCCGCGCCTACGCCGCGGCCATCACCGCAGTGATGACCGGCGAAGCTTACGCGCAGTCGGCGCGGGTGGCCCGCGATCACGGCGGTCCGTTCGGCGGCTTCGACAAAAACCGCGAGCCGTTCATGCGTGTAATGCGCAAGCATCGCGACGCGGTGTCGGAGATCAATCAGAAGTACGTGCCGGTGGATCTCTATTCCGGCGCCAAGCAGGCGTGGGACGAAGCGGTCGAACTGGGCGAGGACTTCGGCTATCGCAACGCCCAGGCGACTGTGCTGGCGCCGACCGGCACTATCGGCTTCATGATGGACTGCGACACGACCGGTGTGGAGCCCGATATCGCCCTGGTCAAGTACAAGAAGCTCGTCGGCGGCGGGTTGATGAAGATCGTCAACACCACCGTGCCGATGGCGCTCAGCAAACTCGGCTACACCGCCCCGGCGATCGAAGCGATCGTCCATCACATCGACGAGGTCGAGACGATCGAGGGTGCGCCGTTCCTGAAGGACGAGCATCTGCCGGTGTTCGACTGTGCGTTCAAGGCCGCCAACGGCGAGCGCTCGATCCAGTACATGGGCCACATCCGGATGATGGGCGCGACGCAGCCGTTCATCTCCGGCGCGATCAGCAAGACCGTCAACGTGCCGCGCGAAGCGACCGTCGAGGACATCGAGCGTGCCTACGTCGAGTCATGGCGTCTGGGCGCCAAGGCGATCTCGATCTATCGTGATGGCAGTAAGCGGACGCAGCCGCTCAACACGTCCAGGGCGCAGGTGGCCGACACGCGCAATGTAGGGGCTGGCTTCAGCCAGCCCGAAGTACGAGAAGTGGTGAAGGAAGTCGTCAAGATCGTCGAGACGCCGAAGCGGCGCAAGCTGCCCGACGAGCGCAACGCGATCACGCACAAGTTCGATATCGCCGGCCACGAGGGCTATATCACCGTCGGCCTGTTTGACGACGGGACGCCCGGAGAGATCTTCCTGACCATGGCCAAGGAAGGGTCGACGATCTCGGGCTTTGCCGACGCGTTCGCGCAGGCGATCTCCTACTCGCTGCAGTACGGCGTGCCTCTGCAGGTGCTGGTCGACAAGTTCAGCCACGCGCGGTTCGAGCCATCCGGGATGACCAAGAACCCCGAGGTCCGTTTCGCAAAGTCGATCGTCGACTACATCTTCCGATGGATGGCGACCAAGTTCCTGTCGCCCGAAGCGCAGTATCGCGCCGGCGTCAACATGCGCGAGGAACCCGAGACGGCCGACGATGCGCCGGCGCCGGCCGCGGCGGCTCCTGTAGTGTCCGGCTTTAGCCGGACCGACGCGCCTGCAACGACGCCAGCGCCCACGGAACCGAAAGCGAAGAAGACCTCTGAGTTCGCGGCGATGCGCAATCAGGAAGACGCGCCGCCGTGCAGCACGTGCGGCTCGATCATGATCCGCAGCGGCAGCTGTTACAAATGTGCGAATTGTGGGACCACAAGCGGGTGTGCATGATGAAGACGCTGATTATCTGGGGCGAGTAGGCGGTCGGATCAAGCAAGTAGGCTTCGGGCATGAAAGGGCCGGTCCTCGGACCGGCCCTTTGTGTTTAGGTGAACGAATATGGCGATATCTGCAAGCGCAACACCACGGAATCGTGGCAACTTTCTCCTTTGCGTGTACCTAGGCCTGCATTCATGACCTTTGCCTGTTGCCGTTTGCCTTTGACCTTCTGAAGTCCGGCTGAAGCCGGACACTACGTCGTGTACCATCCCTGAGCTCATGAAACGACGGTCGTTCCTGCAGATCTCGGCCACCGCCCTGGCCGCGGTCGGTACAAGCCGCAGCGGCGCATGGGCGCAGTCGGGTGAGTCGTTCGACGTTGCCGAGAAGAGCATCACGCAATTGCAGGCGGCGATGGCTTCTGGCCAGGTCACGTCGGAGCAGTTGGTGTCGCGCTACATCACGCGCATCAAGGCCTACGACCAGGCGGGTCCGCGTTTGAACGCGGTGATCGTGATCAATCCACGCGCCGCTTCCGACGCGCGCGAGCTCGATCGCGAGCGCCGTGAGCGTGGGCCGCGCGGTCCGCTGCACGGCGTTCCGGTCCTCGTGAAAGACAACTTCGACACCGCCGACTTGCCGACCACCGGTGGATCGCTTGCGCTCGTGGGCATCGTGCCCTCGCAGGACGCATATCAGGTGCGGATGCTGCGCCGAGCCGGAGCCGTGCTGCTCGGCAAGGTGAACCTGCACGAGCTTGCCCTCGGTCTGACCAGCGTCAGTTCGTACGGCGGTCAGACGTTGAATCCGTATGACCTGACGCGAGCGCCTGGCGGATCGAGTGGTGGATCCGCTGTCGCCGCATCCGCGTGCTTCGCGGCGTTCACGATGGGTACCGACACGAGCGGATCGATCCGCATCCCGAGCTCTCACAACTCGATCGTCGGCCTTCGTCCGTCGCTCGGTTTGTCGAGCCGCGCCGGCATCATTCCGTTCGGCCACACCCAGGACACCGGCGGCCCGATGGCGCGAACCGTCGAGGACATCGCGCTCATTCTCGACGCGACCGTCGGCTACGACGTCGCGGATCCGTCAACCGCAGCGAGCAGTGGACGGATACCACGAACCTATCTCGCGTCGCTCAAGACCGGTGCGTTGAAGCGCGCGCGCATCGGCGTGCTCACCGAGTTCTTCGGTACCGCACCAGAGGATGGAGAGGTGGCGACGGTCGTTCGTCGAGCGATCGAGGAGATGAAGGCACGCGGCGCGACGGCGATCGATGTCGAAGTGCCCGACTTGGCGAAGCTGGTGGCGGCGGCAAACCTGCTCACGCAGGAGCTGAAGTTTTATCTCGGAGACTATCTCAAGAGCGCCGGTGGGTATGCCTCGTCGGTGGACGACCTGCTCGACTGCGGGCTGCACTCTTCGTCGCTCCAGGGCATCCTCGATATCGCCAGCGCCATCCCCGACGATTACCTCTCGACCGCAGACTACAAAGCCAGGCTCGCAGCCCGCGCGACGCTCGGCAAGGCCCTGACGTCGGCCATGGACGCCAATCGCCTCGACGCGATCGCCTACCCGACGGTCCGCCGTATCGCTCCAGCGGTCGGCGGTGCGCAGGTCGGCAGTAACGCGGCGCTTTCCGCGAACAGCGGGTTCCCGGCGGTCTCTGTGCCGGCCGGTTTCACGGCCGGTGGATTTCCGGTCGGCGTTGAACTGATTGGCCGTGCGTTTGCCGAGCCGACACTGTTGGCGCTGGCGTTCGACTACGAGCAAGCCACGCATCATCGACGTCCGCCAGTGCTGGACGTCATGGCCCGACCGTCGTCTTCTGCGCGCGATGGCGAGTCCGCCGTGGCGCGAGTGGACGTCACGGCGACTGGCGCGCGCTCGTTGCCTCCGTCGACAGTGGGTTTTCAGGCGACGGCGCGATTCATGTTCGTCGATCAGAGACGCGAATTGACATACGACATCCGGATATCGGGTACGGTGGCCGACGTGGGCGGCGTCTATCTGCATCGCCGCGCGAATCGACAGAATGGCGGTGTGGCGTACGTGCTGGCCAAGACGTCCATGCCGCGTGTCACGGGAGTGGTCACACTCACCGATGCCGAAGCCGCGGACCTGAAAGCTGGAAAGTGCTACCTCGCTGTTATCAGCGCAAAAAGCCCGCGACTGAGCGCGCGAGGCGATCTCGTGTTTTCATAGACGCGCGCGATGGGACTGCTTCAGTTCTTCCAGTGGGGAATCCTGCTGCAGGTGTTGGCGGTTCTGCACTTCCTTCGCAGGCGTCCTGACACATTCTGGCTCTGGATCATCATCTTCTTCGGTGCGCCGGGCGCCTTCATCTACATCGTGATGGAGGTCGTGCCGGACCTCGGGTTGCTCCGCCACTCGTTTGAAGGGTTCGGCCGGCGCAAGCGAATCACGTACCTCGAAGCGCTCGTGCAGCAGAATCCGGCCGCCGGCAACTACGAGGAGCTCGGCGATCTCTATCTCGACGAAGGCCAGTACGCGAAGGCGCGCGACTGCTACGACAAGGCCATCACACCGCGGACGACGCATGCCGATCCGTACTATCGGCGCGGTGTGACCGCCATCCACATGGGAGATTTCCCGGCTGCCGCCGCGGATCTCGAGCACGTCACGTCGAAAGATCCGAAGTACGACTCGAATCGCGCGCTGGGTCTGCTCGCACACGCGTACGCCAACACCGGACAGCCTGCCGACGCCGAGACGTATTTCCAGCGGGCGCTCGAGTTTTCCACGCTGTCCGAGACGTACGTGAACTACGCGACGTTCGTCGCTGCGCAAAACCGCCCCGCGGAAGCGCGCGAGTGGGCCCAGCGCGTACTTGCGAACAAGGCGGCGATGCCGCGCTATTTGCAGCGCCGCGAGCGGTCGTGGTTCCGCAAGGCCAAAGCGTTATTGAAGCGCCTCCCTAAGGTCGGCTAAGGTAAAACTGCGTGAAGAAGCTCAGGCTGTGTGGGTGCGCGGTGCTATGTGCGACGGCTGCGCTCGTCGTCGCGCGCGGCGCGGTGGCCGCCCCCGGCGCGGTGGCCGCGCAGGAGCCTGCCTGGAACGCCGCGGCAATCAAGGAATGCGATCGCGCCTGTCTGGTCGCCATTCTCGACCGCTACATGACGGCGATCTTCACGCACGATCCGACAGCCGTGCCGGCGCTGGCCGCCGATGTCCGCATGACTGAGAACACCGGACAGATTGACGTCGGCGAAGGCCTGCTGTGGCGATCGAAAGTCGAGCCGACGACATTCAAGATCTACGTCGCCGATCCCGTGGCCGGTCAGGTCGCCTTGCAGACGCGTCTCAAGATACAAGGGCGCGACACGCTTGCAGCGATCCGCCTGAAGATCGAGCGCGGCACGATCAGCGAGATCGAACAGCTTCACGCCGGCAACATCGCGCCGCAGGCGATCGAACTCCTGACGACGCCACGCACGATCCTCACCGAAGATGTGCCCGCCAATCAGCGCGTCTCCCGTGAAGTGATGTTCCGCGTCGCCAACTCATACTTCGACGCGCTCGAAGGCGACAGCGGCAAGATCGGGGCATTTGCCGACGATTGTGTGCGCCATGAGAACGGCTACCGCACAGTCAGCAACCCGCCGCCCGGCGGACGCATGATGCCCGGACCGCAGTTGCCGGATCCGAACACCGAGCAGGGCAAGTCGCAGTTGGCGTTCAGCATGCTGACGTGCTCGCAGCAGATCGACACCAAGATCTTTGCCTACATGAAACGCATCCGTCCGCGCCGCGCCCTGATCCTCGACGAGCAGAAGCAAACGGTCGGTACGTTCCCGCTTTTCGTCCACGACGGCACGCGCCGCGGCGCCGCGCCTGATGCACCTCCCGGCATGCTGCAGAATCTCGTGACGATGGAGACATTCTCGGTGCGAGGCGGACAGATTCATCACGTCGAGGCGGCACCGTTCGTCACCATCCCCTACGGCGTGGGCAACGGATGGACAGCTGGCTCCGGACGCTGATCGCGCTCGTCCTCGTCGCTCTGGGTGTGCAGGCCGAGGAGCGTTTCAGGATCATGCCGGACGCGTCCGGGGAGATCACCTTCTTCATCGCTGATGCCGCCGACAAATCCGGCTATCGATCGGGCGACTCCGATCTCATCGTGTGGGCCCTTCAGGAATGGCAGCGGCGCGTCGAAACAATTCGCTTTCGTCGCGTCAACGAACAGCCGCGTGCGCGACTTCGTGTCCGGTGGCTGCCATGGTCGGAGGATGCGGCGCTCGGACGCATGCAGCCGTCGATGGAGGACGGTCATGCCGTCGTATCAGTCGACATCCGACCGGATGCAAACCGGTTCCGCCCAACTGTCTGGCGCCGCGTCAGAGAAGATCCGCTCATGCGCGACGTGGTGATTTACTACGTCTGCCTTCATGAGATTGGCCATGCCCTTGGCCTGAGTCACAGCGACAATCCGCGCGATGTGATGTGGCCAGGTACCAACGGTGTCACGTTGCCAATCTACGAGCGCTATCGCCATCACCTGATGACCAGGGACGACATTCCGCACGCGGAGTGGCTGTCCGATCACGACGTCGCCCGTGTAAAAGATCTCTATTGAATGTTCGCCTGCGGATCGTTGTTGGGCGTGGTACGGTATCAGTAGAGCCCGTCCTTTTCGACGGGCCATGAATACCAATGTGCCGGAACATCAGGACGCTCGCCAATTTCGATCCGCCCGCGACCGACGATGAGATTCGGGCGTCGGCCTTACAGTTCGTCCGTAAGCTGAGCGGGTCTACGCATCCCTCTCGCGCCAACGAGGCCGCATTCACTCAAGCTGTGGAAGAGGTCACCGCGGCCGCCGAGCGGTTGATTCATTCGTTCAAGACGAACGCGCCTCCGCGTAACCGCGACGAAGAAGTGCGGAAGGCCAAGGAGCGCGCACAGAAGCGCTACGCGTAATGGTCGCGCGCGGAGCGCCGCCTCGTAGATGTCGCACGCACTTCCAAAGTGCCGGAGCCGCACCAGCGACGACGTGCGCCAGCGGCGGTGTGCCGAGTCGAGCAGTATTTGATCTGCTTTACCCGCACTCCTCCCGGCCACCGAAGCTCGTCGATCAGTCTGGAATACTCCTGAACGTAGCTGTCACCCGAGTCGGGTGGGATCTGCCGCCACCACCGAATCGCTTCCGCCGTGTCACCTTGCTCGAAATGTATCGCCCCCGCAAGGAAGCGAGCATCTGCCGTGCGGTAACGACCGCAGACCTCAGGTTGCGGATGGTGAGTTGTGCCGGTGCGTACTTCCTGCCCCAGGGACGCGATGAATGATTCGACCGCTTCGTGGTTAATCGTGGCGGAGGGCAACAATCGGATTGACCGCAGTCGCTCGGCGTGCCGGGATCACGGAAGCCATCAGCGCAATTACAATCAGCAGCACTGACACCGTCACGTACGTCGCTGGATCCGTGCGAGTGACCTCGAACAGCGACGCCTGAAGCAATCGGCTGACCATCAGCGCTGCCGCAAAACCGATCGCCAATCCGGCGGCGACGATGCGCGCCGCGTGGCCCAGCACCATGGTCAGGACGTCTGTGGCGCGCGCGCCGAGCGCCATGCGGAGGCCGAACTCGCGGGTGCGCTCTGCCACCGAGTACGCCATCACGCCGTAGATGCCCACCGCCGCGAGCACGGTTGCGACTGCGCCGAAGGCGCCAAGCAGCAGCATGTAGAGTCGAAGATGACGCACGGAGTCATCGAGTGATTGTTCGACCGTCCTCACTGTGGCGATGGGGGTCGTGGGATCGACCTCCGCGACCGCACGTTTGACGGCCGGCACCAGCGCCATCGGATCTCCACCTGTGCGCACCACGAACGACATCCCGTTGCGCAGGTACACGAACGGACCGGCAAACGTCGGACCCTGCTGCAGGTGAGGTACGTACACGGCAGGTGAGCTCGAGGTCTGTAATGGACCAACCAGCGTGTCGCCGACGACCCCGACGATCTGCCGCGGACGCTCGTTGGGTACGAAATCGAACCGGAGGTATTGGCCGATCGGATCCTCGTTCGCGAAATATTTGTGCGCCATCGCCGCGCTGATGATCGCGACGTACGGCGCGTCGGCGCGATCGTGGTCATCGAAGTCGCGACCTCGTTGAAGCGGGATACGCATTACGGTGAAGTAGTCGGGCGACACGGCAACATAGCCGGCGCGCTGCTGGTCCGAGATCGAGGCACCCGCGGTGGCGGAGGGCGGCAGCGGCCGGCCGTCGATGACGAATGGAATGTCGAGCGTGAGGCCTGTGCTGAATGGAGCTGTCGTCACGGCCGCCACCGACTGTACGCCCGGCACAGTGCGCAGCCGCTGACGGACGCGCTCGACGGTGTCCGCGGGCACCGGGCTGATCTCGAACAGGCCCGAGCCGCGGAAGATCCCCGCGGGCTTGAACGAATCACGCGGCGGCAGCCGGAAGTCGAAGGTCAGAACGTTGGTCGGATCGGCGCCAAGCTCGTTCTGCAGTGCGCGCATGAAGCTGTGAATCATCAGGCCGGCGCCCACGAGCAGGACGAGAGCGAGCGCGATTTGACCGCAGACGAGCAGACTCCGCATGCGCCGCCGTTCGACGCTGCTGGTTGCGCTGCGATTCGACTCGGCTGAAACATCGACCACGGTGACGCGCGACGCCTGCAAGGCCGGGACGAGGGCAAACAGCGCGGCGGTCACCAGGACGACGACGGCCGTGAAGCCGAGCACGCGAAGGTTGATGGCGGCCTCACTGAGACGAGGAAAATCGTAGGGCGCGAGCGCGACGAACATCTTCAGCCCGGTCCACGCGATCAGGACGCCGACCGTCGAGCCGACCACGGCCAGCGGCACACCTTCGGTGAGCACTTGCCGCGTGACGCGCCAGCGTCCGGCGCCAAGCGTCATGCGGAGCGCGATTTCTGTACGCCGGCTCGCGCCGCGCGCAAGCAGCAGTCCGGCGACATTTGCGCAGGCGATCAACAGGACGAGTCCCACGGCGCCTTGCAGGATCGACAACGACGAGGCATAGTCGCCGGACGGCTGCCCGATCGAATCGACGGTCCGTGCGTTGGCGCGGTTCAACGATTCCACTCGGACGCCGAACCCCTGGTGGCGGCGTGGATCGCTCGACGCGAGCTGCGTCGACAGTGCGTCGAGCTCCGATTGTGCCTGCGCGATCGACACGCCTGGCTTGAGGCGGGCGATGATCCCATTGCCGCCGGTTCGGCCTTCCAGCTGTGCACGCGTCAGGCACAGCGGGGCAAAAAACTCGCGATCCTTCCCGAAGTACTCGAAGCCGTCCGGCATGACGCCGATGATCGTGGTCCGCGTGCGATCGAGCGTGATGACTCTGCCGACGATCGCCGGATCGCCGAGGAACCGGTGCTGCCACATCCGATGGCTGATGACGACGACGGGCGCGACTTGATCGACGACGTCCTCGAAGTCGGTAAACGCGCGGCCGATCGCCGGCTGCACGCCAAGGGTCCGAAACATGCTGGGCGAGACGGTCTGGCCGAGGATGCGCTCCGGCGCGACCCCGTCCTGCTCGAAGCCGAGCGTCTTGACGCCGCAGGCGAGGCCGTTATACGCCGCGACGGATTCAAATGAACGCGTGAGATCTCTGAACGAGGTATATCGTGTGATGCTCGACGTGCCCAGTTGGTCGGGCCGATCGGGAGGGGTAGTCCAGATCGCGACCAGTCGCTCGGGTTCCGGGAGCGCGAGCGGTTTCAACAGCGTCGAGTCGAGCAGGCTGAACACGAGGGTGT
>Ga0126304_10000150_pt1 | contig 22972 bp, 18 predicted proteins | sample Plot25_FD_92538 | JGI IMG/M metagenome (GOLD analysis project Ga0126304, IMG submission 92538) | Serpentine soil microbial communities from UC McLaughlin Reserve, CA, USA - Plot25 | ecosystem: Environmental > Terrestrial > Soil > Grasslands | place: USA: UC McLaughlin Reserve, Lake County... | reverse complement strand
TTATGCAGTCAATGACTATTTTATCATCCCTAATGAAGACCTTATAGGTCCTCCTTTATTCAGTCAATGACTATTTTATCATCCTAACGAAGACCTTATAGTCTTTTCGCGTAGTCAGTCAATGACATTCATCCTAATGAAGACCTTATAGGTTCCCCCTGGTCAGTCAATGACTATCTATCATTCTAATGAAGACCTTATAGGTTCCCCTCTGGTCAGTCAATGACATTCATCCTAATGAAGACCTTATAGGTTCCCGCTCTAGTCAGTCAATGATTATCTATCATTGTAATGAAGACCTTATAGGTCATTCGGATTCATAAGCTAAAACGTCTTGTCAGTCACTGATTATGCTATTACCCTAACCAAGACCTTATAGGTTTTTTCTGGTTATGTGTTTTTACCGGCGTTATAGGCCTAATTTTGACCAAAAAAAACTCCAATTCTTCATAGGGGTAAACTCCGTCCCAATTGTTATTCTCTAAATAAAACAATTTTATTGTATGAGAAAGAAATTACAATTGGTGATTACAGGATTAATCACAATTCTTAGTTTGCAGGCAGTAGCACAGGAGGGTGATGTTCAAACAATCTTCAAAGGAAACCTACGAACTTCAGGCGGATATGGTGCGGTTACCAATAAGTTTACAACGATCAGGGGTGAATACACGAATTTAGCAGGGCTTTATGGCGGCTGGTACATTAACCACAGAATAATGATTGGAATTGGGGCAGCCGCATCGACTAATAACCTTCACGTTCCTCAACAGTTTAGTACTAATCCCATTAAGCCCAGGACCTGGCAATACGGCCAGTTCGGAATGGTATCTGAATATGTCATTAGCTCCGATAAGCCAATCCACCTTGCTTTTCATTTATTCAGTGGCGCCGGCTTTACATTGCAGTATCAGCGTGAAGACTGGGATCACAGTAGTCACGACAACGCGAGCGACGAAAATTGGTTTGTAGTAGTTGAGCCGGGAGTACAGTTGGAAGTCAATCTGTTCAAGTGGATGCGCTTAAGTCCCGGAGTTTCCTATCGTGGTACTTTTGGGAGTTACGGTCGCGGGCTTGGCGATTCTGATCTTAGCGCAGTTTCATACAACGCGACGATGAAGTTTGGAAAGTTCTAGAACATGACGGTCTGGGAGGGCTGGAATAGCCACAGGGCATATCTTTTGAAAGTGCCGTTGTATGAAACAGCTAACATACCTGGGGGCCATGTGTTTAGCACTGGCATGTAATTCATACCAATCGGATGAAGATATTGAAAACGCAGACAGCGTACATGTTACTAAATATACAGATACTGTTTATGTTGTCAGAAACACACAGATAACTCCGGCGAATTCATATAACGACCTTTTTCTGGACAGCTTAACGATTGAGCAATTTATTCAGCAAAAACAACTGCCAGGCGAAGACAGCCGTGCACTTCGAAGCTTTTACAATTATCGCAATGGCCAATTTGCCTGGTTCAATACGTTTGGCTTTTCAGAGCAGGCAAGAGGATTCTGGAACCTCAAGGATGCGTTCAAGATACAATTCCAGGACACCCTTTTACATAAGCGCATGGACACTTTGCTAAGTACCGATTCGCTTACTGTTAGTCGCTTTGATACAACCATAGCCAATGTTGAACTCGGTTTAACTCGTGCATACCTGCAATTCTATAATGCGAACCGCGATAAACTTCAGTTTGAAAATCTTTCGCCGGAAAAGGTAATTCCGGTTAAAAAGGAAACTGAATCCAACCTTACAGATACTCTGGTATCTACAATTAGAGATTCTTCTGCCAGGTCTGGTCGCTCACAATATTTTCTTTTAAGTCAAAAATTGGCGATGTACGATACACTTGCAGAGCGAGGCGGATGGCGGCCGTTAGATATTCGTGTAAAGAAATTGAAGAAAAACACAGCATCACCGGAGATTGCTTTAATTAAAAAAAGGTTACAACAAACAGGTGATTACAACAGTACAGACACTTCAAGGATTTTTAATGATTCCCTGGAAACTGCTATCAAAGCTTACCAACAAAATAATGGTATGCAAGCCACCGGCGTGATTAGTGATACGCTGGTACAATCTCTGAATATACCGGTTGAACAACGCATACAACAATTGATCATAAATATTAACAGGGCGCAATGGATGCCTGTACAAAATGATTCTGATTTTATCCTGGTCAATATTCCGGACTTCATGCTAACCGTTTTCCAGAATGGTACCAAAGTGTTTGACATGCCAGTTGTTGTTGGTAGAGAAGGAACAAATACGATGATGTTTAGTGGTTACCTCAACCAGATTGTGTTCAGCCCATACTGGAACATACCATCAAGCATTGTTAAGAAAGAGATACTACCTGCAATGCAGCAAGATCCTGACTACTTGAAAAAGAACAGGATGGAAATTCTGGGGAGAAATGATTCGCTTCCGGTGATACGCCAGTTGCCCGGCGAAGAAAACAGCCTGGGAGACGTAAAATTTTTATTCCCTAACCGGTATGACATCTATTTTCACGATACAAAGGCAAAAGAAATTTTTCAAAGCAACAAGAGAGCCTTAAGTCATGGCTGTATCCGGCTTGCAGACGCGGAAAAAATGTCAAATTATCTTTTACGTGGTGAAGCAGGATGGACTCCTGGGAAAGTAAGTGCTGCGATGAACAGCGGGAAAGAACAATATGTGAAATTAAATAGGCCAGTGCGCGTGTCTATAACCTATCTCACTGCATGGGTAGACGATACTGGTCAGCTGCATTTCCGAGATGATATCTATGGTCATGATAAAAGAGTAACGCCAATGATGTTTGCCAACGGCCAGGCTATCGCCCGGACGTCAACCGATACTTCGTCCAGGCAGCGTTGAGATTTTACCCAAAACAGCTTCAAGGCCACATTGAACACTAGCGTTTTTCTTCCAACAATGGTGACATGTTAGGAGATTTACTCAAAGGATCCCTCTGTGCTGGTTAACCAATTTACACCGTCTTCACAGGGCTGATTTGATAACCTTGCAATATCCTGCTGTCATACTTTTTTTTTAACAGACAGTGACAAGACATAGTTTTCCTATTTTCATCTGTCCAAAGTTCATATCAGGTAACTGTTCCTGACCCCAAAACGATTCGAATGCAGCAAAAGCAGTACGGTATTTTTTCCCTCCCGGTGATTGTCGGCGGGTTAGGCTTTTTTGTTGACATATACGATTTACTCCTTTTTAATATTGTACGCAGGGCCAGTTTCAAAGAACTCGGAGTCGCCGAAGATGCAATGAAAAATGTGGGGGAAGATATTCTGATCTGGCAAATGATTGGGTTAACAATCGGCGGAATTTTATGGGGAATACTAGGAGATAAAAAAGGAAGAAAGAACGTACTGTTCGGATCTATCCTCTTGTATTCTTTAGCCACTATCGGCAATGGGTTTGTTACAGAGATTGATCAATATGGTTGGCTGCGTTTTATTGCGGGGTTAGGTCTTGCGGGTGAATTGGGTGCGAGTATCACTCTTACCAGTGAAATGCTGCCCAAAGAAAAGCGCGGCATAGGCGCCGCGATCATTGCCACAAGTGGGGTCATGGGAACGATCACCGCGTATATTATCTACAACCTCAGTGGTGAGGACTGGCGGTTGTGTTATTTTATTGGCGGCGGTATGGGCCTCGCTTTATTGTTTTTGCGTGTAGGCGTTCTCGAAAGTGGTATGTATGCCACTACCAGGCACGCGAACGTTCCCTTGGGGAAATTTTTAATGTTCTTTAATAACCGCGAAAGATTCCTTCGCTATCTGCGTGCGATCACGATCGGTTTGCCGGTTTGGTATGTGATAGGAGTATTGATCAGTTTTTCCGACGAGTTTGCAAAACAGTTTGGCATTATGGGCTTTGATCAGCCAAAGGCTTTGATGCTTCAATATGTCGCTTTGGCTTTTGGTGATATGGGAGCAGGCATCATAAGCAACATTATTAAGAGCCGTAAAAAAACACTGCTGTTGTTTTATGTCATCGTGGCCGTTTTTATCTTTTTCTTTTTTGCCTTGAAGGGAGGAGGCAATGCATTCAATATGTATCTGCTTTGTATGGGACTAGGTTTCGGATCTGGTATTTCTGTGTTATATATCACAATGAGCGCAGAACAGTTTGGAACCAATCTCAGGGCTACGGCGGCGATATCGATACCGAATCTGGTCAGAGGCTTTCTTCCTCTCATCATAATTTTATTTAAGTTCCTTCGCGGTGACACAGTCTTTGGCAGCTATATAACAGCAGCCTGGGTTACAGGTGTTGTCATTCTAGTGATCGGATTTATCTCGGTATTATACACGAAGGAAACATTTGGGAAGGAGATGGACTTCCTCGAGGAGTAATACGCATCTTCCGTTAACAAGGCGAATCGGGAAATATCAGCTAAATGTTAATATAAACGTATCTCCGCCGCGATTGTTAGTTTGATTACACCTTTTGAAATCGATTTTTAATCGTCTCGAATAGTTTATTTCTCTTTTTCCTTTTTACTCAGTTTTAAATCGCACATTCAATTATCTATTATTTAATTTTTTGTATATCTGCAATTCACTATTATGCTCTGTAAATGGCTCATTTTGGTAATATTGCAAAATCTTTAGTATCTACATCAGCCGCCTCATAATAGTATCGGATCGTTTGCCCTTTTCTGGAGAAAAGATGGAGACAACTTCACACTCAGACAAAGCTCTGGCAGTTTGGTTTCGGCGTTAAAAAGCAACCTTCGAGAAGAAGAATGTCGAGTCAAGAAAGTTTAAAAGAGTATATCTGGATTATAATTATATCTTTGCCCGGATTATAAGCTTTAGCGGCACACCGTATTTGATAGATTTTTACTCCTCCGATAGTAATTTTTCTCTTCTTTACTTTTTGCTTCTGCCTTAAATCACACAGTTATTATTTATTATTTATTATTTAATTTTTCGTTTTATGAACATTTATGTTTCGAATTTAAGTTTTCACACAACTTCGGAAGACTTAAAGACTTTGTTTTCAAAATTTGGCGAAGTCACTTCGGCCAAAGTTATTATGGATAAGATGACAGACAGATCACGTGGGTTTGGATTTGTTGAAATGTCATCGGAAGAAAGTGGAAAAGAGGCGATGACGGCACTGAACAATAAAGAAATTGAAGGAAGGGCTTTATCAGTTTCAGTGGCCAGGGAAAAGCAGGCGGGAAGCGGCGGTTTTTCACGCAGCGGCGGAAGCAACAAAAGATGGTAAGACCTTTTCACGTCTTTATAGCAAAAGAGTTCAGCAATGAACTCTTTTTTACTTTGTATCATCCCTAACTTTTGCATGTGCGTTATTCCCTATTATACTATGTAAATGGCTCAATTTTTGGGTAATATTGCAAAATCTATAGCCTATACATGAACCGCCTGATAATAGTATCGAATCGTTTGCCGTTTTCCGTAGAAAGAAATGGAGACAACTTCCAACTCAGACAAAGTTCCGGTGGTTTGGTTTCGGCATTAAAAAGCTACTTCGAAAAGAATAATCCCGATTCACGAAAGTTCAAAGAACATATTTGGATAGGTAGTGTGGACTTTTCTCCCCAGATATGGAAGAAGGTAAAAGATAAAGAGATTAAAAGCTCCAATTTCAAGGTTGAGCCTATCTATATTCGGCCCGACATCTATGAAAACTACTACAACGGATTTTCTAACTCGACCATCTGGCCGCTGTTTCATTACTTTCCATTCCTTGCACAGTATGATAGGGAGTTTTTTGAAGCCTATATACAGGTAAATTTTTTATTTGCGGAAAAAATCCTTGCGATTGCGAAGAAAGGTGACATCATCTGGATTCATGATTACCAGTTGATGCTACTCCCTCAAATCCTAAGGAAAAAGAGGTCAGATCTTACTATTGGATTTTTTCTTCATATTCCTTTTCCATCTTATGAAATCTTCAGGTTGTTGCCTAACAACTGGAAAACGGCCGTTTTACAAGGTATGCTTGGAGCCGATCTGATCGGGTTTCACACCCATGATTATGTGCAGTACTTTATCCAGTCGGCTAAAATGATATTGAAAGTAGATAGCCAGTTTAACATCATTCAGTATGGAAAACGGCTGATCAAAGCCGAATTATTTCCAATTGGGATCGACTTTGAAAAATTTCAAGATGCAAATGCGAATGAGGATGTGAAGAAATTAAAAAACGTAGTTGTTGAGAAACTGAAATTCAGCAAAATTATTTTTTCAGTAGACAGATTGGATTATTCGAAAGGCTTAATGTTCCGCCTGCAAGGATTTGAAGAATTCCTCGAGCGCTTTCCCGAGTGGCGTGAAAAGGTGATTTTTGTCTTGAATATTGTTCCTTCCCGCGATGCAATACCAACCTACTACAAACGGAAAAGGGATATAGAAGAAAAGATCAGTACTATCAATGGAAGATTCTCAACCTTTCACTGGCAGCCGATTAATTACCGGTACAATCACCTCACATTTTACGAGCTTTCAGCCTTCTATAAAGCGGCGGATGTAGCATTGATCACCCCGTTGCGCGACGGAATGAATCTGGTCGCAAAAGAATTTGTTGCCAGCCGTACTGAAAGAACAGGCATTTTAATACTAAGTGAACTGACAGGAGCTGCCAGTGAACTCAACGAAGCATTGCTGGTGAACCCTACAGATTCAGAAGAAGTGGCAAAGGCTATTAATACAGCATTAACAATGCCGGCGAACGAACAGATCGAGCGAATGTCGATGATGCAAGACCGTTTGAAGCAGTATGATGTAGTGCGTTGGGTGAATGACTTTTTAGAACAGTTGGATAACATTAAACAATTCCAGGAGAAAACGAGTGTGAGGTTGCTTTCTCCTAAACAGATAAAAGCGATTGTAGGCGATTTTGAAATAGCCCAGAAACGCTGCATCCTGCTCGACTATGATGGAACTTTGACGCCCTTCACAAATTTTCCTTCAAGGGCTGAACCTTCAGCAGAAGTACTTGAAGTATTGCAAAAACTTTGTTTTGATGCGAGGAATGAGATTGTGATCATAAGTGGGCGTGATACCGAAACCCTCGACAAATGGCTTGGTCATTTGCCGATTCACATGGTGGCTGAGCATGGAGCATTTATAAAGAAGAAAAAAGGAAACTGGGAGCAGCAATCGACGGTGATGCCAGAATGGAAAGACCAGATAAGACCGATTTTACAATTATTCACTACCCGGTGTGCCGGTTCATTTGTCGAAGAAAAAAGGAATACATTAACATGGCATTACCGGAATACAAATCCTGACCTTGGGTTTATCCGCTCGAGGGAATTGTTGAATTCGTTACAACAATTAACGGTAAATACTTCTCTTCAGATCATCGATGGTAACAAAGTGCTCGAGATACGAATGACAGGGATAGACAAAGGTATTACTGCCACCAAGCTCATAAACATGTTTCGCCCGGACTTTATCTTATGCATGGGTGATGATGCCACCGATGAAGATATGTTCAGGACTCTTGAACGGTTGGCAGTAACTATTAAAGTAGGAAATGCCGCCAGTAGTGCGAAATATAACCTGATGTCACAGGAGGACGTGTTGCCATTCCTGGAACAATTTGTAACCTCTATTAAATCTGGAACGCCCTCAGTATACTCATAAAGGACACAAAGGAGGAACTTTTACGAGGTTTTAGTTTCCGGCGGTTTGTTATGGTCGCGAGTGCCTGTATTCAATTGCACCGGTTGTTGATTCTTCCGTAACCGCATGTTTAGTAGCTCTACCGTCAATGAGAATGCGATCGCGGTATATACATAACTCTTACTGATCGTTTGATGAAAGGCTTCAGCAACGAGCAAGATACCGATCACTATTAAAAATGTAAGAGCAAGCATCTGGAAAGTGGGATGCTTGTTGATAAATCGTGTAATGATTCCCGAATAGCCGATCATTACAAGCATCGAAATAACAACCGCGATAATCATTATCACCACGTTTTCCACCAATCCAATCGCGGTAAGGATCGAATCAAAGGAAAATACCGCATCTACCAGGATGATCTGGATGATCACCGCGTTAAATCCGGAATATGTTTTTGCAGTCTCTGGCTGACTCGATTGTTCAAGCTTATGATGAATCTCCAGCGTGCTTTTAGCAATCAGGAATATGCCGCCAGCAAATAGAATGATGTCTTTCCAACTTATACCGACAGGTTGCTTGTCTGCGCCTTTTATGAAATCAATAGTGAATAGGGGTGTAGTGAGGCTGATCATCCAGGTTATAGTAAGTAACAATCCAATCCGAAAGAACATCGCAAGGATCAAACCCATCTTTCTTGCTCGTTCCTGTTTGTCTTCTTTAAGCTTACTGGCTACAATTGAAATAAAAATAATGTTGTCAACGCCGAGAACGATCTCCAGGAAAGCCAGCGTGAGCAGGCTTATCCATACCGATGGGTCAGCGAAATCGGGAAACTGCATAGCGGTTAATTGTTAATGGGATATAGACGAAGTTATAAATACTATGCCGCGACCCGGAATTTGATTATCGATCATATTCTTTGTGTCATTTTGCCGTATGAGCAATAGCAGTCATTTCAAGTCCAGTATGGTCAACCACTATCTGTGACATGATGCGATCCTGCGTCCTGTTCTTTGTGTCTTCTCGTTGAATTCTTCGTCAACTCCTTAGCTGAACAATCAGAGGTTCACGACGAGCACATAGATAACACAGGAGAACACAAAAGAGAAGCGAATGCCATTAAGTCTTTACCGAATATTCCAGGTGTATTTTAATATACCATCAAATAGTCGGGGCATCTTTCGGCAGGTACACGTGTCATTTATTAATTTATTACGAGGAGTTCAAGTACATTACAGAGACATTATCAAGAGAAAAAAGAAGTCAAGAAATCGTCTCGGGACAAAAAGCATAAGTTGATGGGGTCAATGAATCCAAAATGGGAAACGGGCTGAATTGTTCGGCCAATGGCCGCCAAATGGAATGTTTCATAGAAAAGACAGATAAATGACCACAATCTTCACCAATATAAAATTACTTGTCAACACCCGCGAAAAATCTGAGCTGTTGTATGGGAGGGAACTACAAAATCTACCGTCTGTTGAAAACGCATACCTGGTTGTTGAGGATGACGAAATTGCTGACTTTGGCCCTATGTCTAAGATTCCGGGATCCAGGTTAGGATCAAATTCCATTGAAAGCTCCGGGAAAATGATCCTTCCGTGTTGGTGCGACAGCCATACCCATCTCGTATTTGCAGAAAGCAGGGAGCAAGAATTCCTCGACAAAATAAAAGGCTTAAGTTATGCCGAGATAGCAGCAAAAGGGGGCGGAATTATTAATTCTGCCAGCAAGCTGCAAGAAATTTCCGAAGACGAGTTGTTCAACCGGGCCTGGAAGAGATTGGAGGAACTCTCAAAACTGGGCACAGGAGCAGTTGAGATCAAAAGCGGTTATGGCTTAACGACCGAATCAGAATTAACGATGTTGAGGGTGATAAAAAAATTGAGGGAACGATCAAACCTCTATATTAAATCGACTTTTCTCGGAGCTCATACATACCCGCCAGGGTACCAAGAAGATCACGAGGGATATATCAATTTGATCATTCACGAAATGCTTCCTGCAATAGCAGCTGAAAACTTAGCCGACTATATTGACGTTTTCTGTGAGAATGGTTTCTTTTCCGCCGAAGAAACGGATACTATCTGTAGGGCTGGCATGTCATACGGCCTTAAACCGAAACTGCACGTGAATCAACTAAATAGTATTGGTGGTGTTGAAACTGGAATTCAATTGAATGCTCTATCTCTTGATCACCTCGAAACGCTTACAGAAGATGAGATTTCTCTACTTGGAAACGCATCTAAAAGCGGCACCTGGAAGGGAGTCTGTACGTTGTTGCCTTCCGCTGCCTTCTTTCTTCGAATGCCCTTTCAACCCGCACGGAAGTTGATCGATTCGGGATGCGCTGTTGCATTGGCATCGGATTTCAATCCCGGATCGAGTCCTAGTGGAAACATGAATCTTGTAGTTGCGATGAGTTGCATACAAATGAGAATGTTGCCCGGGGAGGCAATCAATGCAGCCACTTTGAACGGCGCCTGCGCTATGGAGTTGCAGAACAATCTCGGCACAATTGGGATTGGCAAAAAAGCAAATCTTATTATGACGAAGTCAATCCCATCGCTGGCCTATTTGCCGTACGCATTTGGATCGAACCTGATAGAAAAGGTAATGATCCGGGGAAACTGGCTTGAACTGCGTTGATGCCAAATCGTTTATATTTATTACATGAAACATTTCAAATTCTATAATAAACACGACATACTTTCTCTCACGAAGATCCGCCGTTTTGAGACCAAGCTTGGTGAGAGGATAGAGTGTTTGGGCGAAAGACCGCAATTAGAATTCTCTTTGCAAAAATCTTCCGCTAAGTATGTTTTGATCGGCATTCCTGAAGATATCGGTGTAAGGGCAAATCATGGGGTAGGCGGTACCGATTCAGTATGGGTGCCGTTCCTCACGAGTTTACTGAATACACAAAGCAATGATTTTGTTAGTGGCGATGAATTGCTTTTACTCGGGCATTTTGATTTCGGCGACATGAAATACCTGATCGAACAAAACGCCCACAATTACCAGGAACGTATAGACGCTTATCGCCATGCTGTCATTACCATTGATGAAGAAGTAGAAGAACTGATTAAGCAAGTGACGGCGCTTGACAGAATTCCCATTGTAATTGGCGGTGGACACAATAATTCATATCCGTTAATTAAAGGATCTGCGAAAGGATTACATAAAGCGGAAAAAATTCCTCTTGCCCAAATTAATTGCATTAACCTTGACGCGCATGCCGATTTTCGGCCGACTGAAGGCAGGCACAGCGGAAACGGTTTCCGGTATGCAGAAGAAGACGGGTATCTTCAGAAATATTGCGTGGTTGGATTGCATGAAAACTATTTGCCACAAAACGTATGGTTGGATATTGTAAATAATCCATTTCTTGACTTCATCACTTACGAGGATATTTTCATACACGAAAAAAAGAACTTTACCCAGGCAATCGCTCATGCAACCGGGTTCACGGAAGACACATATACGGGTGTTGAGTTGGATCTTGACTGTATACAAAACATTCTGTCGAGCGCTGTATCTCCTTGCGGTATTTTAGCATTACATGCGCGACAGTACATTTCCTTTGCTGCAGTTGATAGCAAAGTAGCATATGTGCATATATGTGAAGGCGCTACTCACCTAAGCGACGGTAGGAAAAATGAAAGCACGGGAAAGCTTATAAGCTATTTGGTCAGCGACTTTATTAAGGCACATGCTGAGGTCAAAAGCTGATGCCCAGGTTAATGTAAGAATGAAATTTTCCGGTTTGATCGCTATACATTGCACTCACTTCAAGAGGTCCGAGTGCAAAATTATAACCGAAACTCAACGCATGACCGGATAAAAAGTTTCGCTTCTGTAGCAAATTATTCGTACTGATAAAATTATTCACAAGAACATTTGTACGGAATAGCAAAAATCCATTATTAAATAACTCGTAGCGGTATCCCAGTTGCAGGGATGCCACACTCGGTGTCGTTATGGTCCCTTCTTCGAGGCCGGCAAATATGATCTGATTTCGAAAAAGCTTGGTCATTCCTCCAACGACAAAATCGTTGAGAGTATTTTGCTTGTAATCCAAATTGATACCAGATTGAATTACGGTGAAGACCGTTGAACGGGAACGTAAAGGCAAATACATTTCAGCATTCAGCGTAGCCCGTGTAAAGTTGTTATATATGATTCCCAGGGAATCAACATTTGCGATGGGTTCGCCATTTGAGAAATATTGTACACTGGGACTTTGATTATAGACCCATCCCAGTTCTGCATCCACCTTCCACCCACGACGTGGATAGATATTTTTGTCAAGGGTATTTAAAGCGGCATATGTATACGAGTTTACAAACTCATTTTTTCCACTTATTTCAAAAATCGACTGGACACTGGGTTTATATTTGAGCCACTCGTATCTGGTGCCAATGCCTACTGTGAAATTCCTGTTTCCTGAATATTGCATATTCGCAGCGGCTTTAAAAAACTGCATGGAATACAATCCGTCTTTTCTGAACCTATTGTACGTTGTAAAATCAAGGCGGTCATACTGGGTTCCGAGAACCATAGCAACGTTCTTACCCCTTCCAAGGTATTGAAGATGTTCGCCACGGACTCGGAAGTTGTCTCCCACATTGAATGTGACCATACTGCGGGAATGTGGTAAGAAAAAGTTTCGTGCAGTAAGGTTCGCGATGATTCCTATACCCGTAAATGTGTTATAATGAATTCCTAGTTTGGCAAAGGTTAATGGGTTCTCAGTGACGTCGAATACAATTTTTGAACTTCCATCTTCCTGGGGTTTCAGCGAATATACAATTCGGTTATAGTAACGCGTTCCAAATAGTTTACGAACCATTTTAGTAAGGCGTGAAGCCGTATAGAAACGGTTTGTTTGAAACCCCATCATATGCATAAAAAAATCTGTGGTAGTATTATTCAAACCAGTGATGTCAAACGAAGATATTTTTATTGAATCCACGATTGGCAATCGACTCGGTGTATTTAGTGGGGGACCGTATAACTGATTCAACGAATCGGCAAGCATTTTTAAGCGGGGATAAATTTTTCTTCCTTCTTTGAGACCAAATTCAAGGATCTCTGTCGACCGGTTAAAGCTGCCTGCGTTATAATTTTCCATAGGCATTGCAATGTAGATATCGCACATTTCAACGCCTTTCTTATTTTCTTCGGCTTCTCTCAGAAAAGCTACCTGAAGCAGGATTTGGAACGCGTTCACTAATTTTTCTTTCGGTAATAATCCGGTTGCGACCTGGCTTCCGATCACAATATCAGCACCCATCGCCTTCACATCTGATACGGGAAAATTCCTCACAATCCCTCCATCTACCAGTCTTCGTCCGTCATATTCCACCGCGGTAAACAGCGAGGGGATAGCCATACTTGAACGGATGGCTGTAACTATTTCTCCCTTATCCAGCACAACAGCCTCGCCAGTTGCAATATCAGTTCCAATGCATTTAAAAGGGATTGAAAAATCGCCAAAGTTTTTTATGTTATATACGGGGAAGAAAAGCTCTGAAAGTTTTAACCATAGTTCTTCTGCCTGGAGCACCCCCGTCGGCAATTTGAATCCATTGCTTACCCAGGGAAGCTCCACCGCATACCTGCTGTATTCTTCTTTTTCCGCCATCAGTAATGAGCGAAGAGTGGATTGATTGGAAAGAAGTATATCCCAATCCACCTTGCGGGCGAGTTGTTCTATCTCGTTGCCTGAATATCCAGCAGCATATAAGGCACCGATAACGCTGCCCATACTGGTGCCAGTGAGTAAATCGACTTTTAATCCTGCGGAGTCGATCGCTTTAAGTATGCCAATATGTGCTAGTCCCTTCGCAGCGCCCCCACTCAAAGTGAGGCCAATCTTAGGCCGGCGGGAAATATCTGTTTGCCCGTAACCAGAGAAAAACAGGAGCGAGAGCAGGCAGGAAAACAATACTTTCATAGATGGTAAAAAACAAATGTATACATCAAATCACATAACAGGTAATCTGGATATGATTATGGTTGCATCAGAATGTTAATTTTATAAACTTACTGATTTTTAAAGCTCGTAAAAGCTCAATCATCAGATAATATCCATTTTTTTCATTAAGAAGGAAGCGTTCTTATTTTTTGCAACTCCTGCGCGTAACTTGTAATCAAAGAAAAGTTCATCGTTTACAATAGTACTTTCGAAACAGTAGTTGCCTATAACTCCCGGAAAGTTATCTTCCATTAGACTTAAAGAAAGATCATGTGTCGCAAAAAGTGTTAAGCAGTTAAACGAAATGATCTTTTTAATGAATTCCTCTGATCCGTGCGATTTATCATCGGAATTTGTACCGCGCAGTATCTCATCCACGAGCACCAATGCAGGCTTTCCCGATTCAAGATATTTAATAATGTTCTGTAATCGCTGAAGCTCCGCCATAAAATAAGAAGTATGGAGCTGCAACGAATCACTGATTCGTATGGCAGTGAGCAAGTGCATGGGCGTGAAAGAAAACGACCTGGCACAAACAGGCGCTCCGCATTGAGCGAGCAAAAGATTTATCCCGACTGTTCTTAAGAAAGTGGTCTTGCCCGACATATTTGATCCGGTAACCAATGCAAACTTATAGGCGCGGCCAAGTTGAATATCGTTTCGTACACGCTCCTTAACAGGAATCAATGGATGCGCGAGTCCGGCGGTTTCTATTACCAATCCGTTTTCCAGAACAACAGGAAAGCAGAATTCGGGGTTGTTATACGCAAACGTGGCAAATGAATTGAGTGATTCTATATTTCCGACACAACGTATCCATCTTTCGAAAAAGGCCTTGTTATTTATCTTCCAGGTTTCAAGCGCATATAGACATTGAAGGTCGTACACAAGAAAACTATTTAGGAATATATTCACAACGAAATTCAATCTTTGATCGAATAGGCCAGACAACCTCGATAGTTTATTAATAGCAGAGAAGGCTTTTGTTGCGTCGCGTTGTAAGTCCAGGAGCAGACTGGAAGATCCAGGCTGCACACCTGAAAATACTTTCAGAATTGAAGCATACTGATCAAGAATCGCCTGCTTTTTTCCGAGTAAGATGTGCTGGGATGAAATATATGATAGAAATCCGGCAATGGTTAACCAGCTCATTGCAACTGTTATTCCCAACGGAATGTAATTATCGGTGGACCAATAATAGAGCAACGCAGCTATGTTACAAACCGGCAATACCCACTGAATAATGCGGACCAATACCGAGGCATGTAATTGATTGCCGGTATGCAACCAGGATCCGATCGCATGAAGATTGCCTTCTTTTTCGTCATGTAACAAACCATGCGCCGTTACTAATTGCCTGATACTGGTTTGTTGGGAAAGTGAGTTTATTGCTTGCTGATAATTTTCGATATCAGGTTTGCCCGCCATAGGATTTTGCAGCGCACCTACCAATTGAGCTAGGCCATGACTGGTGGTTGTACGGTTGATAAGATGAAATAGCGATCGCTGGCCGAAAATATCGATATCATTTCCAAAGCCATCGTCGGACAAAAACTTTTGCCCATCGTCAAAACCATTCGCCTGATCATTAAGGACATTGAGTTCATTGGTATTTATGAAAACAATTTTTTGTAACAGTGCCCGTTCATCATTCAACCAGAAATTGTATCTCACTAGAAGAACAAAAGCAAGCAAAGATAGAATAGCAGCCATTGCAGTCAGCCACCCACCATACCGAAAGTATCCATATGCAAAGAAAGCTGTTGCAATAAAAGCGATAAGCCGCACCGTAGCAACCAGTACAATCCTTCGTTGAATTGCTTTTAATTTTGTCGAATGGTGATCAAGCTGTTCAGTATAATAGGATACAAGTGGCATGGTATTTACAGATATTTGCAGAGATCAAATTCAATGTTTACAAGTTCTTCCAGGCAAAGGTTTAAGTTTCCGATCACGAGGCCTTGCTTCTACACCAAAACTTCAACCATGAAACAAGTCCTTAAATTAGGCATTTCGCTTTTCGTTGTCCTGTTATTTTATTCATCATCCTCCGCGTTCACGACTCAGCGTAATGAGATTGATGCTTATCCTGTAGCGGAACCTGCGAGGCCATCACAATTTGCGGGCATGACAATAAACGATTTCCTCTTACTTACTCCTCGAAAATATCGCCAACTGACTGGAAAAAAACTTTCACTTCCGCAACAGTTAGCATTGAAGCTTGCACAGGTTAAGGTGAAAAAGATGGTTAAGAAAAACAAGCCTGTTGATTTGATTTTGATGGCCAGAGAAATTGACACCAACAATTTCGATATCCTTGGTTTCATCCTGGGTCTTGTGCTTGGGCCACTTGGAGTACTGATCGCTTACCTGTTGGAGGGGAGAAGTAGCTCCACCTTCCTATGGTCCGTGATTGGCGGCTTGATATGGCTAGGCGCATTTTTATTGGTTGTTCTGGTGTTATAGTCAAACCTTTTTACGGCGCCACATTCAAAATGGATTTACCGTATCAACAATTGAACTGTATCCGGAGATTGCTGTCGTAATTCCGTTTTCTTTCCCGCAACCATTTTTTGAAGGATCTCTTCATTGTAATGCCTGATAGTTAAGAGAGTAAGGTCTCTTTCTACTTGTACCTCGAACAGTTCAGATGCTGCAAGTGCCACCTTTTCGATTTTATCACTATGATCGTCGAGGCAAATCTGGATGGTAACTGCGCCGGTCTGTATAAGGTTTGGTTTTACGCGGATATCATGTAATAGATGATATAGTTCAGCTATAGGCTTCTCACCAACGAATGAAAAATCTTTTGAATGCAAATGAATCAGTACCTGTTTATTTTTTAAGACAATTAATGGCGGAAGTCCTTTCAGTTTCTTTGTATGGATCACCGTGCCTGGCATGTTTTTATCAAGAAAGCACTTAACAAGAAAGGGAATACTTTTGTTTTGTAAAGGTTTAATGGTTTTCGGATGAATGATCTGCGCTCCGTAATACGCCATTTCTATCACATCGTCGTAAGTCAGCTCACTGATAAACATTGCTTCCGGAAATTGTTTGGGATCCGCATTCATTACGCCTTCCACATCTTTCCAAATGGTAAGGCTGTCTGCGTTTAACATGTTCGCAAAAACAGCTGCTGTGTAGTCACTGCCCTCTCTTCCCAGGGTAGTGCTTTCATTTTCATCGGTCGCGCCAATAAAACCCTGGGTGAGCACAATATCTGTATTCTCAAACAAGCTTCGGATCTCGTTCTTCACTTTATTTTCTGTAAACTTCCAATCGATGTTGGCATCACGAAAATTGTTATCTGTCCTGAATATATCCCGAACATCAATCCACTTGTTATCGATACCTGACTCCTTTAGATAAGCGCTAACGATCGCAGTAGATAATAATTCGCCAACGCATACAACCTGGTCATAGTAGTAGTCAAATTCTCTCGCAGGCTTGTCATGTAATAGCCACTCGATTTCTGTAAAAAAGTTATTCAGCTGTATTGTTGCCGCCTGCCAATTTCTGTTGACAAGGTACTTTAACGTGTTTTCATGACTCGCTTTGATAACGTGGAACAATTGCAAAGCCTCATCTTGCTTGTTGTTGTAAAAAGCTTCTACAACCTTTTCGAGGGCATTTGTCGTTTTTCCCATGGCAGAAACAACGATCAATAACTTCTCGCCGGAATAATTTTGAACTATACTGGCCACATTCTTGATCCTGTCTATACTGTTTACGCTTGCTCCGCCGAACTTGAACACTTTCATCTGCTATAAAATTGATCGCAAATATAAGGAGTCTTGAGTCGAGAGTCCGTCTAGAGTCGGCGGTCTGGAGTCTGGAGTCAGGAGGCAGGACGGAGAAGCATAATTGACTCTTTAAAATTGCAACTTCGTATGGATTTAACAAACTTCCTATTTCTAATCTCATACATCTTTCATGAATTATAGTTCTTCCTTCTTTGACTCCGGACCCGCAACTCCCGACTTACTACAATATCTCTTACATTTGCTAGCCTTCCAAATCTCCTTATATGAGTTCAGTCAACCGGAACATTTTAACCTTAGATGAGTTTACTATCCAACAGCTTCGCCAGTTCCCTCATGCAACCGGCGAATTGAGCGGTTTATTGAGAGATATGGGACTTGCTGCAAAGCGGGTAAACGTTGAAGTGAATAAAGCCGGCCTCGTGGATATCCTGGGTGATGATGGTAGTATAAACGTCCAGGGAGAGGATGTAAAAAAGCTGGATGTCTTTGCAAATAACCAGTTCATGGGTGTACTCCAGCATGGGATCAGTTGTGCAGGCATCGGTAGCGAAGAATTGGATGATTATATTTCTTTTGACGATGACGTTAGCAAAAATTCAAAGTATGTATGCCTCTTCGATCCACTGGATGGCAGCGGCAACATAGATGTGAACGTTTCTATCGGAACCATCTTTGGAGTGTACAGGCGGGTAACCTCCAAAGGTAGCCTGGCATCAAAGGAAGATTTTTTGCAGCCGGGTCGCAACCAGGTGGCGGCGGGATACATTGTTTACGGGTCATCTACAATGCTCGTTTATGGAACCCGTCGTGGCGTTAACGGATTTACACTTGATCCTTCGATAGGAGAATTCTGCCTTAGTCATCCGAATATCAGGTGTCCCGAATTTGGTAAGATCTACTCGGTAAATCACGGCAACTATTTCCAGTACGACGAAAAAGTGAGAAGGTATATCACGATTTGCCAGCAAAAAAACAACACGAACGGTGGTCCATACACTCAACGTTATATAGGGAGCATGGTTTCTGACGTGCATCGCAATCTGATCAAAGGCGGCATCTTTATGTACCCGGGGACCATCGATAGGCCTAAGGGAAAGCTTCGCCTCCTGTACGAGTGTAACCCGCTTGCATTTATCACCGAGGTAGCCGGGGGTAAAGCAACGGACGGTACACAGAGGATCCTCGATATCCAACCGACTTCATTACACCAGCGGTCACCGTTATTCATTGGTAGCCGGGGAATGATGCAAGAATTGGAAGTTCAGTTGATGGCTAACCAGGATCCTTACGATGTTTAAATTGTTTCATCAAGGCTTTAGGCCGACTGAACTTCACATCTTTTAAATAGTATGATAAGAATTATTAATTATGAGGATAAGTATCACGAGGACTTCAAAAGGTTGAATATTGAGTGGCTCGAAAAATACAACCTCGCTGAATCGCATGATCTTGAAGTTCTGGATGATCCAAGAGGAACCATATTAGACGGCGGTGGTGTTATTTATATAGCGGCTGATGACAACCAAATGGTAGGAAGTGCAGCTTTGATAAAAGAAGAAGATGGGGTATACGAATTAGCGAAAATGGCGGTGGCTACTGATTGGCGCGGAAAGGGAATCGGTAAACTGCTGATTGAAAAATGCCTCGACACTGCGCGTTCATGGGATGCGAAAAAGGTAACCCTGTATTCCAACAGCCAGTTGCAGACCGCTCTGAATTTGTATAAGAAATATGGATTCTATCATATCTCAACAGAAAATTCCCCTTACGTCACGGCTGATGTAAGAATGGAACTGCTTTTATCCAAATAGGCTTCCCTATCTTGTTGCTTAATTGTATTTGGCTTATGGGCAAGGTTATTATTTCAGTTAAAGATCTTCATAAGAAATATGGCTCTTTCGAAGCAGTGAAGGGAATCAGCTTTGATGTGTATGAAGGTGAAATATTTGGTCTGCTTGGTCCAAACGGTGCAGGCAAATCGACAACGTTGGAGATTATTGAAACGTTGCGCGGCAAAACGTCCGGCCAGGTCTGGGTGAATGGATTTAACCTTGATAAAAATCCCGACGAAATAAAAAAAGTGATTGGCGTTCAGTTACAGACTACTGGATTCTATCCTGGATTAAACCTTGTAGAGCTGATTGAATTATTTGAAGGTTTGTACAATCGAAAAGTCGATCACAAAGAATTGTTGAATCAGGTAAATCTCGAAGACAAGGCGAAAAACAAATTCAAGGAGTTAAGCGGAGGTCAAAAACAACGGTTCTCAATTGCCACTACATTGATCAATTCCCCCGCAATCATATTTTTGGATGAGCCCACCACAGGTCTCGATCCCCAGGCTCGAAGAAATCTGTGGGACCTCGTACGGAGCATACGCGAAAAAGGCACGACGGTGATTATCACAACGCATTATATGGATGAAGCCGAATACCTCTGTGACCGTGTGGCCATTATCGATAGTGGTAAAATTATCGCACTCGATTCACCAGATAAACTGATAGACGAGTTAGTCGCCACCGGCTTTGAACGGCCAAAAGAAGTGAAGCAGGCAAATTTAGAAGATGTGTTTATTCATTTGACGGGACATGCGCTAAGGGAAGAATGATTTGAAAATTTGAAGATTTTCAAATTTTCAGATTTTCAAATTATTTTCAAATCTTCAATTTTCAAATTTTCGCCTCGACCACATAACAACTTATAGTTAACTACATTTTCAAATTTTCAAATTTTCAAATTAAAAATGGACCCTCGTTATCCCATCGGCAAGTATGAACCAATGCCGTTTTCTGAAAAGCAAAAACAGGAATGGCTAAACGATATTAAATTTTTTCCGCAAACGTTAGAAAATTCAATTCAGAATCTTGATGAAGCGCAGTTGAATACTCCATATCGTGATGGCGGATGGAAAGTGAAGCAACTTGTACACCATGTCGCAGATAGTCATATCAATGCGTATTGTAGGTTTAAGTTGGGGTTAACGGAAGAAAATCCCGCAATTCGGCCTTATGAAGAGAAACTCTGGGCCGAACTGAATGATATTGAAACCGTGCCGATTAATATATCACTTACCTTACTTCATGCCCTGCATGCACGGTTTTATGCGACGATCAAAAATTTAAGTGATGAAGATTGGAACAGAACCGTTGTTCATCCCGAACACAATAAAAAATTTACGCTTTGGCATCTGCTGGGAATGTATGCCTGGCATGGAAAACATCATGTGGCGCATATTACAACGCTCAGGGAAAACAAAGGGTGGGGTTGAAGTGTAATATTTTATATTAAGATTTAATATTGGATTGGACTTTGTGTACAGTTACTTGAAAATATTAAATATTCAATTAAATCTTAAATCGTACATGAACTGGAAAACGCTGAGTTCTGAGTACTTGTTTAAAGACACATGGTTCACCGTGCGAAGAGATATATGCGAGAAGCCGGACGGAAAAATTGTCTCTCCTTATTATGTATATGAATTTCCCACCTGGGTTTCTGCCGTTGCTTTGACTGAAGATAATAAAATCGTCATGGTTCGTCAGTACAGGCACGCGATTGAAGAAACGATTATCGAGATTCCGGGTGGATGTGTTGATGATACTGATCCATCGCTCGAAAAGGCAATAGGCAGGGAACTCCTCGAGGAAACCGGGTATGAATTTTCACAATACCAATACCTCGGTAAAATATCTCCAAATCCATCGACCAATAACAATTGGATGCACATGTTCCTCGCAACCGGCGGCAAAAAAATTACCGAGCAGCAACTGGATCACAACGAAGAGATTGAAGTTGTGCTGTTGTCAATAGATGAGGTGAAGCAATTGCTCAACGAACACAAAATCCTCCAGGCAATGCACGTAACGACTATCATGTACGCGATGGAAAGGATAGGGGAGATGAAGTGGTAGTTTGGAAGTCGAGAGTCCTCTGGAGTTTTGAAGTTCAGTTTGCTGTTGAGATTGGCTTTGGGATTTCGACTTTGGAATCTTTTAGAGGATGAGAGCTTTACCGAAAAAAAGACATTCAATATTCCACTTCTCCCACCACAAACACGCTACCACATACTACAATAAGGTCTTGTTTTGCTGATTCTTTCCTTGCTGCCTGAAGGGCTGTATTAACATTGGGATACTGATTTCCTTTCAGACCAGCATTCTTTCCTCGCTCATATAATTCGTTTTCGGGAATTGCTCTTGGAATATGTGCTCTCGTAAAATAATAGTTGGCTTCTTTGGGAAGCAACGCCAATATCCGTTCAACTTCTTTATCCTTTACCATACCAATAATGATGTGCAGGTCGTTGTAGTCGGTAAGTTCAATCTGTGCCACGATTTGTTTTACTCCATCCGGATTGTGACCGACATCCAGTACAATCGTAGGATGTTGATGTATGACTTCCCAGCGGCCATGCAAGCCGGTTAATTTTTTTACCTGCTGCAAAGCTTTTTGGACATGCGCTTCAGAAATCCTCCAGTTTTTATTTTTCAACCCGGCAACAGCTTCTAAAACGGTTATCAGATTTTTAGTCTGGTAGTACCCGGTAAGATCTAAAGAGTATACCTGATGGTCATCTTTCAAGCGGTTTGCGATCTCCACTGACAAGTGCGTTTTTTCATATTTCCAACCCGAAACGTAACGAACCTGGTCTGCAAACACAAGAGGGGCTTTCTTTTCATCGGACACGTTTTCAAATATTGATTTCGTGACAGGCGAAGATTCTCCCACGATAGCAGGAGTCTGGTTCTTAATGATTCCCGCTTTTTCATAAGCGATCTTCTCGAGAGTATCGCCCAGGACGTTCATATGATCCCAACTGATATTGGTAATAATCGATAGCTCAGGAGTTATAATGTTTGTGCTGTCCAGCCTTCCTCCTAACCCGACTTCCACGATCGCTATATCCACTTTTTCTTTTGCAAAGAAATCAAATGCCATCGCAACCGTAATTTCAAAAAATGACGGATTCAATTCTTCTATGTCGGATTGCATACTTTGCACAAAGTCAACAACAAGTTGCTGCGGTATCATCTCACCATTGATCCGTATACGTTCGCGGAAATCCTTTAAATGCGGAGATGTGTATAAACCGGTTTTGTAGCCCGCAGTTTGTAAGATTGCGGCCAGCATATGGCTCACTGAACCCTTGCCGTTTGTACCTGCGACATGAACTGATTTGAATTTGGTATGAGGATTTCCCAGCGATTCACACAATTGAACAGTATTGGTGATATCTATTTTGATCGCATTCGCCCCGAGGCGACTGAACATGGGAAGGCGTGTGAACAAATAATCAATAGTTTGCTGGTAATTCATAACAGGGCGCAAATCTACAAAAGAAAAAACCTGTGAGGTTTATTAAACTTCACAGGTTTTATGCTATATATAGGAAGGATTAGTGCGCTTAGTTTTTCAACTTGAAATTAAAGATTAATGTGCCAGCAGATTCGCCGCCGGAATTAAATTTTACCTGGTTGGCTTTACGGATGGCGATTGCTTTTAGTGAGGCATTTGAAGTTGTAGAGCCTCTTGGTTGATAGGCGGCCGATGTGACTCTTCCATTCTCATCAACTTTGATGTCAACGGCTATTTTTGCATTTTCATTGAAGTCG
>Ga0126304_10000148_pt1 | contig 23132 bp, 19 predicted proteins | sample Plot25_FD_92538 | JGI IMG/M metagenome (GOLD analysis project Ga0126304, IMG submission 92538) | Serpentine soil microbial communities from UC McLaughlin Reserve, CA, USA - Plot25 | ecosystem: Environmental > Terrestrial > Soil > Grasslands | place: USA: UC McLaughlin Reserve, Lake County... | reverse complement strand
CTCCTTGCCAGACGTTCCGTGCAGCGTGAGCTGCAGGTTGGGGCTGGCGACGCCTTGCTGAGAGGCCGGCCACGCACCGTGATCATCAGGAGGGGCTGCAAGGGCTTTCCATGATTCGGTCAAGAAGCGCGGCGGGCGCTCCTGCGCGCCGCCCTGCGCAAACAGGCTCGAGCCGAGAGCCGTCACGACCAGCGCGACGGCACACATTACTTGTCGTGTCATTCAATCCCCTGTTCAGTATTGCAGGCCGCGCTCCTCGAGCAGTGCGTCCGGCGTGGCGTCACGGCCGCGGAACTCACGATACAGTGCTGCGGCGTCCTTCGTACCCCCGCGCGACAGCACCAGGTCTCGGAGGCGCTGCCCGTTCTGCCGCGTCATCCCCCCGTTCTCCTTGAACCAGGCATAGGCGTCGGCATCGAGCACCTCGCTCCAGAGATACGAGTAGTAGCCGGCCGCGTACGCGAGCGTCCAGATGTGCTGGAAATACCGCGTGCGATACCGCGGCGGCACTTCCCGAATCTCGAGGCCGTGCGTCTTCAACGAGGAGTCCTCGAACGTGTCAACCTGCTGCGGGACCTGTATCGCAGGCAGCATGTGCCAATCCATGTCGAGAAAACACGCAGCGAGCATCTCGGCGAGCGCATAGCCGCCATTGAACTTTGCCGCGCGGTCGAGACGCTCCTTCAGCGAGGCGGGCATCGGCTCGCCCGTCTGGTGGTGCCGCGCGTATCGCCCAAACACAGACGACTCCTCGGCCCAGTGTTCGTTGAACTGCGACGGCAGTTCGACAAAATCGCGCGGAACGCTGGTGCCGCTCAGCGATGGATATCGCACGCTCGAAAACAGTCCGTGCAGCGCGTGTCCGAACTCGTGGAACATCGTGCGGACCTGATCGGACGTGAGCAGCGCAGGATCGCCTGGTGAAGGTTTCGGGAAGTTCGCGATATTCGTGACGACCGGCAGCATGCTGAGCAGACCGGACTGCATGGCAAGCTGGTTCATCCACGCGCCGCCGCGCTTGCTCGGACGAGCAAAGTAATCGAGATACAGAAGTCCGAGGCGAGAGCCATCGGCATTGAACACCTCGAACACGCGAACATCCGGGTGATAGACCGGGATGTCATGGCGCTCGCCGAACGTGATCCCGTACAGCTGCGTGGCGGCATAGAAGACACCATCCCGCAGCACACGATCCAGCTCGAAGTACTGACGCACCTCGGATTCGTCGAGCGCGTAATCGGCGCGTCGCACTTGTTCGGCGTAGTACTGCCAGTCCCACGGCTCGAGCGTGGCATCGGGCACATCCATCCGCAACCGGACGTGCAGGCGCGAGGCTTCTTCCTTCGTCCGTGTCACGGTCGCCGGCACCATGCGACGCAGCAGACCCAGCGCGTTCTCTGCCGACTTCGCCATCGTGTCGTCGAGCGTGTACGCGGCATGATCACTGAACCCGAGCAGCCTCGCGCGTTCGGCCCGCAGCCGGACCATCTGCAGCACCAGGGCCGTCGTATCGTTCTCGCCACTCGTGTTGCGTGACACGGAGGCCTTGAACACTCGTTCACGCATGGCGCGATTGCGGAGATAGCCGAGGGCTGGCTGCTGCGTCGTGTTCTGAAGCGGGAGCAGCCATTTGCCCGCCGATCCCCGCGCATTCGCGGCAGCCGCCGCAGCCGCGATGTCGGTCTCGGGCAGGCCGTCGAGATGGTCGCGCTCGTCCACGACAATTGCCGCAGCGTTGACCTCGGCAAGGATCCGGCGCCGCAGCTCGGCGACCACATTCGCGCGGGCGACGTTATTGGCACGTACCGTGTCCTGCTCGGGTGATGACAGCGCTGCCCCGGCACGCACGTGGTTGCGATAGCGCTCTTCGAGCAGCTGCCGTTGCTCGGTGTCGAGACCGAGAGAGTCGCCCCGGTCGTACAGTGATTTCACGCGGGCATAGAGCCGTGGGTTCAAGGTGATCGCGTCGCGGTGGGCGACGAGCTTCGGCGAGTACTCCGCGTCGATCTTCTGCAGCGCCTCGTCACTGTGGGCGCTGAGCAGCACATGGAACACGCGTTGCGTCCGCCGCAGCAGGGCGCCGCACTGCTCGAGCGCCTCCAGGGTATTGACGAACGTCGGCGGAGCAGTGTCGCCGGCAATGCAATCGACATCGGCCAGCTCCTCTCGCATTCCCTCATCGAACGCGGCTCGAAAGTCCTCGCTGCGAATCTGATCGAACCGCGGCACGCCGTACGGCAGCGGGCTTTGTTGCAGCAAGGGGTTCACCTGTTCCGTATGGCGTCTGTCCGACACTTCCTGTAAGCATATGGTGAATGGGTCACGACCTGCGGGACAGCATGCGTCGCTACTACGATGCGCGCGCCTCGGAGTACGAGGAAGCGTATGTGCTGGGTACGGGAACGGCGTCGATTCCGGACCCTGAAGTATTCCGTCGTGAAGTATCAGTCCTGGCGGGGCTCGTCGAACGTTTCGCGCGCGGACGGCTCGTCGATCTGGCATGCGGTACGGGGTACTGGCTGCCGCACTACGCAGCGCACTGCTCGCGCATCACGCTGATCGATCAGGCGCCGCGGATGCTCGACGAGTGTCGCGGGAAGATCGCGACACTTGATGCCGGCGATCGAATCGAACTTGTTCAGGACGACGTTCTCGAGCATCCGTTCCCGTCTGACGCATATGATTCGGCGCTCGTGGGATTCCTGATCAGCCATCTGACTGATGAACAGGAACGGGTGCTGTTCGAGCGCCTGAGGGCGATGCTCGATACCGACGGGCGGTTTCTCATTCTCGACTCAGCCTGGAGTCTCGAACGGGCGCGATTCAACGCCAAGAGCGAACGGCAGGAACGACGGTTGAACGACGGCTCGCGCTTCGAGATCTACAAGCGCTACCTCGATCGGCACGACATCGTCGAGTGGGAGAGGAAGTACGGCGTCGCGACGTCGATCGCGCATTTCGGAACGGCGTTCGTCGCCGTGTCCGGACACGTGCACGGATAGCCAACACGTCGCGCACAGTTTTACGAGCAAGCTCGAGAGTCGCCATATGTTCAACTATGCAGAGGCGACGTATGCGACGGTGCGTGTATTGCAGCGTGCGGCCACGGACGGAGAGCATATGGATCCACAACAGCTACTGCAGAGTGCGCAGGATGCCATGACCGCGCGACGCGTGTTCGGCGAGCCGATCCAGGCTGACGGTGCGACGATTCTCCCGGTCGCTGTCGTGGGCGGCGGCGGAGGTGGCGGGGTTCGAGGTCAGCAGGGCGGTGTTGGCTACGGTATCGGTGCGCGCCCGGCGGGTGTCTACGTCATCCGGAACGGTCGCGTGTCGTGGCGACCCGCAGTGAACGTGAACATGATTGTCGCCGGCGGGCAACTGGTGGCGATCGTGGCGCTCCTTGTCCTGCGTCCGATTGTCGCGCGCTGGTTGCAGAACAGGACTGAACGGGCGTTACCAACGGCGAGGACGTTCATGCCACCGGCCTACGACGCCCTTGGCGCCAGCTAAGGTTGAGCGATCGCGCGCGGAGACGATCAGGGACCTGGAAAGCAGCGCTCGACGACGCGAGTGCGATCCACGGTGGCGCCCTCGCCATGGCGCGTCAGAAACACTGACCGCGGTCCGGAGTACAGCGGAATCCATCCGTCCGCGAGGAGGAGTGGCACCACCGGCAGATCGTGCGGTAGCCAGATATAGTCCGGACGGAAGTCGGCGAGAAACGCCTCGCGAGTCGACGGACGGTAATAGAACTGCAGATGACGATCGACCACCTGCTGCGAAAAGATCGTTTCGCGGCGGCCGTCGATCGACACGGGCAGGGACGGCCCGAAGTACCACATCGCGTACTCGCCCCAATCGAACCAGATCGCGAGACGCCCCTGCAGTTGCTTCTGTCTGGCCAGTTCGACCACCCGCGGTTCGGGGAGCCAGTGCGGCTCCATCCTCACGCAGCCGAGATTTCGCGCGGACGCCACGGCTCCTCCGCCGATCAATACCGCCGCGATGAGAGCGGCTATCGTCCTCGCCAGACGACCAGGCGGCACCTCACGCATATCCAGCGTCGCCGCGCGCCACGCAGCAACGGCGCTGGCGAGATCCGCTCCAAGCAGGATAACGACGGAAATGGTGTAGAACGCGAGCAGCCTGCTCACCTGAAGCGACCCGAAAGCGAGCATCGAGACGATCGCCACGCTTCGCATTCCGGACTCGCTGGAACGCCACGCACGCGGGAGAGCGATCGCGGCAGCGACACTCGTCGCACACCAGAGCGCAAGATATCCAAGCTCCAGTCTATAAACCGGCTGCCAGTCACTGATGTCCGCGCGACTGAACCCGACCGTTCGCCACAGGAACTCCCACATGTGCCAGCCGTAGGGATTGACGAGCGTTCCGGCGAGCGCGAGACCACCGGTGCCGAGGAGCAGCAATTTGCGGGCGAGCGGTTCCGGCCCGACGACCGTGAACATCGTCCACAGCGCCAGCACCAAGCCTCCAACCATCCAGCCGCCGTGCAGATTTCCCCACGCGGCAAAGATGAGCGGGATGAACAGGTGCCCGCGCGAGTACGCGGTGGCAGAGCCCTTGAGGATCACCAGCATCCAGCAGAACGCCAGCACCGAGAATACCTGCGGGCGCATGTGGTTAGCCTGCGCGAACGTGCCAATGATCGCAAAGACGATCAGCAGATCGCGCGCGCGAGCATCCACGTGCTGCCGGGAGAGCGCAACCCAGACACCGGCAAGTGTTCCGAGCACTGCGGCCATCCTGAGGACGATGAGCCCGGCGCTGCCACCGGCGAGATACGCGAGGTACATGACTACGTCGCCCAGCCATCCGTGGTTGACCCAAGCCGCGTCAGACGCGAACGAGTAGGGATCGACCGTGGGGACGCCTCCGCCGGCGATGGTGTCGCGGCCGAAGACCACGTGTCCCCACAGATCCGGATCGGCCCGTGTATGCGTGAGAATGCCCAGCAGCACGAATGCGAGGCCGACCCTGACGCCCGTTCGAGTGTCAATCGATGTGGACATCGAGCCCCGGTCGTGGGCAAGCTCCGTGCCCGCTGACTGTGCGTGGGTGGCGGGTCGAACGAGTCCCTAATTCACACATCGACTTACAAGCGCGTCGCATCACTGACGTAATCGTCAGCCCGACGCCGCCGAGGGCGGGCATTGCCCATGACGCGTTGTTCGAGGTTTCAAGGCTGGCCGATTGCGTACAGATATTTGTAGCCGCGCAGGAAGATCTCGTTGTCCACGAGCGCCGGGGACGCGTCGAATCCGTCATCCAGCGTGTTCTTCGCCAGCACTTCGAACGTCGGCCCGGACTTGATGACTATGGTCGTGCCTTCACGGCCAGGGAAGTAGACGCGTCCTTGTGCGGCGACAGGCGAGGCGAAGACATTAGGCACACCGTCGAGCCGCTGATTCTGATAATGCGGCTTGCCGGTCCTGGCATCGAGCGCTGAAACAATCCCGTTGTTGGACTTCAGGAAGTAGAGCACGCCGTCCACGAGCACCGGTGAAGGCACGTACGGCGTATCGCGGTCGAGCGTCCACGCGATCGCGTTCGTGCCGTCGATGTTGCCTTTGGCCTCCGCGACACGGATCGCCTTGAGATCGTTGCCGCGGAACCCGCTCATGACGAACACCAGGCCGTCCGCATGCACTGGTGACGGGATCGAATTCATCGTCAAACCGTCGCTCTCCCAGACGACCTGGCCGTTTTCGAGGTCATAGCTCCGCACGCGTTCCATCGCCGGCACGATCACCTGGGCGCGGCCGTTCACCTCGAGTACCAGCGGCGTCGCCCACGTGTCGATCTCCTTGCGCGGGGTACGCCAGAGTTCCTTACCATCGCGCTTGTCGAGGGCGATGACGAAGGAATCGCCGCCGAGGTGATCCCAGACGACCACGAGCGTGTTGCCGTGGAGCGCCGGCGTCGAGCCTTCGCCGAATGCATTACGCATCTTCTTGTCGCCGAGATCCTTCTCCCACAGGAGCGTGCCGTTCATGTCGTAGGCGTAGAGGCCGAACGACTCGAAGTACGCGTATACGCGCTCGCCATCCGTAATGGGTGATCCCGATGCCCACGTGCCGTTGTCGGTGTGTGAGGCCTCGTGCGGTTCCTGTTCGCGCGCGATGCGTTCCCAGATCGTCTTGCCCGTCTTGCGATCGATGGCCATCACCATGAATCGATGCACGCCGCGCGGGGTGAGGCCGCCACGCGGTGCGTGCTGCGCATCACCGGTCACGCTGACGGGTACCGCCGTGAGCAGGAACAATCGGTCGCCCCAGACGACGGGAGAGGCTGAGCCGCGGCCGGGAATCTGGATCTTCCAGCGAACGTTCTTCGTCTCGCTCCACTCGACCGGTGGGGTCGCCGTGGGGGAGACTCCGGTCGCGTGCGGCCCGCGCCACTGGTGCCAGTTCTTTGCCGCCGTGGCCACCTCCTGAGCGTCGATGAGCGTGCCGAGCCCCAGGACAAAAAGCGAGCCGATGAGCAGTGGAGTACGTACGCGACCCATGGCGGGCAGTATATTCGGTGACACGGAGGCAGACGGCATGTCACGTCGTATACGACTCGCATTCATCCTGGTTTACCTCGCGGGTGGTTCGCTGGCAGCGGCTGACTGGCCGCAATGGCGCGGACCAAGCGGCACTGGCACGACCGTGGAAACGGGCCTGCCGGTGACATGGAGTGCCACGGAGAACGTCGCGTGGAAGGCGCCGATCGGCGGACTCGGCGTGTCAACGCCGATCGTCGTCGGCGATCGGGTGTTCGTCACGTCGCAGCTGGGGGCGGGTGTGCGTCAGCCGGGGAATCACCCTCGACTGGTGCAGGGTGGCAACGCGGCTGACGCCGGCGAGCGTGCACTCGGCGGATCTCGTGCGGCTGCGCTCGCGCAGGAGCGTACGGCGTTTCTGGTCGAGGCCTTCCACCGAGCCGACGGGCGCCGGCTCTGGCAGTACCGCGTCGAGGCCCAAGGCCAGCTGTCCGGCGTCCACGACAAGCACAACCTCGCCTCGCCCAGTCCTGTCAGCGATGGGCAGATGGTCTACGCCTGGTTCGGCACAGGGCAGATTGTCGCGCTCGATATGAATGGCACGCTCGTTTGGCAGCGGCATCTCGGCACAGAGATCGCGCCGTTCATCGTCAACTGGGGGCACAGCAGCTCGCCGGCGCTCTTTGGTGACACGGTCATCCTGTTATGCGATCACGAGCCTGCCTCTTATTTGCTGGCGGTGGACAAGCGTACTGGCAAGCAAGTGTGGAGGGCGGATCGTGGCAAGGGCCGCATGTCGTACAGCACACCGCTGGTCGTCACCACGCCGGCCGGCCCTGAGCTGATCGTCAACTCGAGTGAGCGCGTGGACGCGTACGATCCGCGCACCGGCACGCTGCTCTGGTACACCGGTGGCACGAATCGCTTTCCGATCCCGATGCCGGTCTTTCACGACGGCATGATCTACATGAGCCGCGGCTATCGCAGTAGCCCGTACATGGCGATTCGACCAGGCGGACGCGGCGACGTCACCAAATCGCACGTCGTGTGGGAGTCGCCGACGGGAGCGCCGTACATCTCATCACTCGTCTTCCACGAAGGGCTCATCTACATGGCGACCGACGTGGGCGCCGTGACCGTCGTGGAGGCGGAGAGCGGCCAGCGCGTGTCGCAGCAGCGCATCGAAGGCGTGTTCTCAGCCTCGCCGGTTGCCGCGGACGGGAAGGTCTACTTCGTCAGCGAGAACGGCGAGACGATCGTCATGCAGGCCGGGCGCACGCCAACGGTCCTCGCGCGCAACGACCTCGGTGAACGGGCGATTGCGTCGCCGGCGATCTCCAACGGCCAGATCTTCATTCGCACGGACGATCACGTGTTTGCCATTGGGCAGCGACGGCAGTAGCTAGATCGCGGTGACGCGGAGGCGCTGAGACGCGGAGAGTACTATGGGTTGATTACTCCGCGTCCCCGCGTCTCCGCGCTACGTCGTTCACGGTTCTTACAACGATCCGTGAACGATCTTGCCGTCGACGATCGTCATCAGCGATTTGATCTGTTTGATCTGCACATCCGGCACGGTGAAAAAGTCCCGATCCAACACGACAAGATCGGCGAGCTTGCCTGGTTCGAGTGAGCCGATCTTCTCTTCCATCCGCAGGAACCAGCTGTTACCCCGCGTGAAGAGACGCAGCGCCTCCTGGCGCGTGAGCTGCTGGTCGCCATTCACCTTCGCGCCAAACGAGTTCACGCCGGTGACCGCGAAGTAGATGTGCAGCCACGGATTGAGCGGCGCAATGTGGACGCCGTCGCCGTGGATGCCGACCTGAATGCCATGGTCAGCGATCGTGCGGAACGGCGGGCCGACAATGACTTTCGGATCTGATGACGTGACCCAGCGGAACGCCCCCATCTCCACGCCGCATCCCATGTTCTTCAGACGCGTCAGGAGGTCGGGGGTGACCTCGGGCACGTGGTGCACCATCCAGCGCAGCTTGGTGATGTCGTACTGTTTGTTCACCGCCTCGTACGCCTCGACGACCTGCTGGAGCCCGGCGAGATTCTGCACGCTGTTCTCGTTGCGCCATCCCGCCTCGGCGACGAGGCGCTGCGCCTCGCGCCACACGGCGCCGGCGCCGAGCGGCGCAGCCCATTCGCCGATCGAGCCGGTCATCATCATGTCGTCGCCGAAGAACTGGAACTGATTCCTGAGTCGTTCCTTCAGCTCCGGCAACGCCGGATCGGTCTGGTTCTGCAGGAAGTTCATCTGCAGCCGGACGATGGTCTTTCCCTCGCGATGCAGCGCGAGCCAACTGTCATACATCCGGTACTGATCGAGGTTGGACAGGATCTGGTTGGGATGCAGTGGCCCGGGTGTGGGAAAGAGCACCTCGTCGAGATGTGCGGTCAAGCCAACAGCCGCCGAATACGCCATTGCGTCGATCGTGCTGCGCTTCTTGTCGTCGAAGGTCTGCATGCGCCGAAGATGGAACAGCGCGCTGGCGGCGGGACCGCCGCCGGCGAATCCCGCTGCGGCGATCTGGCCGTTGTCGGCCACGGCGACCTTCTTGATATCCGCGTGGACCGGTGCGCCGGCGTCGAGCGCGTCGAAGATCTTCTTTCCGGCGTTGTTCGTGATGGCTGGTCCGGTGAACCGCTCGTAGAGCAGCACCGGCCGATCGGGCACGGCTTCATCCAGTTCCTTCAGCGTCGGGTAGCGATGCTCGGCCCACTGGTTCGTATGCCATCCCCCCATCGACGTGATCCACTGGCCGTCAGGCACGCTCTTGCGGCGAGCGGCGAGTGCTTCCTGAATCTCGCGAATCGACGTCGTGTTCTCGAGAATGGTGTGATAGCCAGGCCGATTGGCCAGGCTCACGATGTGCACGTGGCCCTCGATGAGGCCGGGCACCACGGTACGGCCGCGCAGATCGATGACGCGCGTGTTAGCGGTGCGCGGCGGTGCGTTGTTGCCCACGCTGGCGACGCGGCCATTGCGGATCGCCAGGGCGCTCACCATGGTGTTGCGCGCGTCGAGCGTATGTATGCGGCCGTTCACGAGGTTGAGATCCTGGGCGGCGGCTGGTGCAGCCGCCGCTGCCTGGGGTGCCTGCGCTGAAAGCAGCGCGTCGGGGGCGCCGGTGGCGATGCCGATGCCCGCACCGGCGACGGTGCCGATGAAGCGTCGTCGTGAGGATCCGTTGTCGTTCTTGTTCACGAGCGAAGTATAGTCTCACCCGCGTTCGCCTCTCGCGTGGGCGAGGCAGGCTGCGAGGTGAGGCATGAACATCGTCGACAGGGTGAAAAGACTCTTGGTGTCACCGGATCCCGAATGGTCGGTGATCGCAGGAGAGCCCGCGACGCTGGGCGGCTTGATCACGGGCTACGTGTTGCCGCTGGCGGCGCTCAGCGCGATCGGCTCGTTGCTGGGAACCCTCTTCATTGGCCTCGGCCTGATGTTCGCATTGAGAGTGGCCATCGTCGGCCTCGTGATGGCGATCATCGCCGTCGTCATCTTGTCGGTGATCATCGACGCCCTCGCGCCGACGTTCGGGGCGGCCAAGAACAGTACCAACGCGGCCAAAGTCGCCGCCTACGCGCCGACTCCCGCATGGGTGGGTGGGATCTTCCAGATCATCCCGTTCCTGGGCAGTGTGATCACATTCGTTGGCGCGCTCTACGCCTTGTATCTGCTGTATCTCGGGTTAATGCGGGTGATGAAGTGCCCGTCAGACAAAGCGGTCGGCTACACCGTCGTCGTGGTGTTGATCGGAATTATCGTGGGCTTCGTCGCGAGTTATATCACCACCACGGTCATCGGTATTGGCCCGATGATGCGAATCAGCTATTAGTCGGGCAGGTCGTTGGCCTGCGGCTCGGGCAACCAGAAGCTGGCGATGAAGCCAATCAGATATGCACTGGTACCGATGATCGTGCACGCGTAGGCGAGTTTGATCGGCACCGTGGCACCGGGCATCTCGCTGACCAGTGACGTCGTCGCCAGCGCGCCGAAGGTGCCGATCATGCGTCCACCCACGTTGGCGGCGAAGCTCTCGCCCGTGCCGCGGAGATGGATCGGATAGACACGCGGCAGATAGTTCCCCCAGAAGCTCATCTGGCCGACGGTGAAGAAGCCGACCAGCAGAATTCCCCATCGTGCCCAACCCAGACCTTCCATGGGCGTCAAGAAAAAGACTGCAGGCAGCAGGAACATTCCGGGAGTCTGAAACAGCCAGAGCAGGCGGCGTCGCCCGATGATGACCACTGCGAGCGTCGCGAGCGCGACGCGGCCGGCCAATCCACCGAACTCCTGATACAACTGCGTGACGCTGATCGTCTGCTCCTGCGCGGTGCGCGGCAGCGAGCGCACTTCCTCGAGGCCGGGGACGATACGCGGCATCTGCTGGATCGCGCCGAAGGCGACGCCGTAGACGGCCGCCATCATCACCGTCGTGACGATCGTCGTGCGTCTGAATCTGGGCGTGAACAGTTCACCAAAGCTCGGTCGCTTGAGCGTGCCGGCGCGTTTCCGCTCCTCCCACTGCGGCGACTCGGGAAGGAACGGACGAATGATCATCAGTGGTATCGCCGGAAAGAGTCCCGACATCAGCGTGTAGCGCCACGCTTCGTGACCGCCGAGGATGGCCGGCAACGACTGCGAGTGCGTGACGATCCAGTAGTACGCAGCCGAGGCCATCATGCCGCCGAACGATCCGAAGGCCTGCGTGTAGCCGATCACGCGTTCGCGCTGCGCGCTGTTGGGGAAGAGCTCGGCGAGCCAGGCGACCGCGGCGACGAACTCGACGCAGACGCCAACGAAGGTGCAGCATCGCCAGAACAGCAGCCAGCCCACGGACGTCGAGAAACCGGCGGCGAGGGCGGAGAAGCCATAGAGCAGGATGCTCCACACCAGCACACGCCTCCGGCCGAACAGATCCGTGAGATATCCACCGAGGAGACCGAAGGTGCCGCCGGCGACTGCGGGCACGTACTGCATGTAGCCCACCCAGTCGTTGACCATGAGGCTGTTGGGCGCCACGCCGAGCAACTCTGCAAGCGCCGGCCTGACGATCAGCGGGAGCATCAGCAGCTCGTAGCTGTCGAAGGCGAATCCGAGCGCGGCGATCGCGCAGATCAGCCACTGTAACGGCGTGAGCCGCACGGTGGTGGTGCTCGAATCGATGGATGTCATACCCTGTCTCTCTACGACAGCGCTCGAACCGTCATTAACTTCGACGGTCGTTCGCCACTATACTTCGAAGCTTATGCAGGGAGCTCAGTCTGATCTCGCGGCCCCGGCCGCGGCGCGCGTGAAGGATGCGCGCGAGGCGCTCGATCGGTGGCTGCGTGAAGTGGTGGCTTGGCATTTCGATCCGGCCACCGGGTGTCCGTTCTGGCTCGAGCGTGCGAAGACGTTCGGCTGGGATCCGCGCGAGCGGATTCAGACGTTTGCTGATCTGAAGCACTTCGGTGGATTCGAAGACGAATGGCTGCGCGGTGGACCCGTGCAGCGGTGGATTCCCAAAGGATGCGCCGGGAAGCCGGTCTACGTGTTTGAGACCGGCGGAACGACGGGCGTGCCGAAGACGCGCATCAACTGCGAGGATTTCCTGATCGACTACGAGGTCTTCAGCACGACCTTCCCGGACGAGCACTTCCCGAAGGGCGCGAACTGGCTGATGCTTGGGCCGTCCGGTCCGCGGCGTTTGCGGCTTGCCGTTGAGCACCTGTGCCAGCATCGCGGTGGCATCTGCTTCTGTGTAGACCTCGATCCGCGCTGGGTGATCAAGTTGATCAAGAAGGGATGGGCGGATCATCTGAGCGCTTACAAAGACCACGTCATCGATCAGGCCGTGACGATCCTTCACGCCGGCCACGACATCCAGTGCATGTTCACGACGCCGAAGCTCCTCGAGGCGCTCGCGCTGCGGCTCGAGTCGATGGGCACGTCAATCGGCAAGGTCGGTATCAAGGGCATCTTCTCGGGTGGCACTGAGTTCACGCCGCAATGGAACCGGTTCGCACATGAAGAACTGCTCGACGGCGCCTTCATGACGCCCACCTACGGCAATACGCTGATGGGGCTCGCTCCCAGCGCGCCGTCCGGTCCGCACAACAACTACAAGATCAGCTACTACGCCCCGCAGCCACGCGCCGTCGTCGAAGTCGTGGACTTCGACGATGAAAACAAGCTGGTCGAGTACGGGCAGACCGGGCGCGTGAAGCTGACGACCCTGACCAAGGAATTCTTCATGCCCGGCTTTCTGGAACGCGACGAAGGTGAAAGGGAACGGCCCTACGAGAAGTATCCGTGGGACGGAGTGAGCGGGGTCAGGCCGTATCGTGCTTTTGCCTCGTCCACCACCGTCGGGGTGTATTGAGCTGGAATTGATGATCTTTGATTTGCGATTATTGATTAGTTGTTGATTGAGGATTATTGATTGGTGATTGGGACCGTGCGTTGGTTGCCACCCCAATCAACAATTACCAATCGATAATCAACAACGATTCATAAATCAAAGATCGACCAATCAGAAATCGAAGCGCCATGTTGCATTTACCAGTCATTCGGTGGGGCGAGCCGTACGACAGCATGGAGGTGGACGAAGTCGTCCACTTCTCGACCGGCGAGCCAATTGCGAAGGTCAGCCGCGCGAACGGCGGGTTGATTCAGCGAGACGCGCGCAAGGCGCAGCGCGCCCGTGATGTCCTGCGCGAGATCCCGATTGATGAATTGATCGCGAAGGTGGGCAAGGCTGGCGAGCTGTACACGAACGCGACGCTGCCGATGGGGACCGGCACCCAGACCGCCGACGAGTTCGTGCACGCGCAGTCGGCGTCCACCGGATTGCCTGAGCGCATGTGCCGCGCCAACATGAAGAAGAACGCGTTCGTGCTGAGCGAGATGCGCAACATTCTCGAGTCGCTGACGCGCGGCCTGTCCTTCGACGTGCTCTCGACCGGCAACGGCGAAGAGCGCGGCGTTCCCATCAGCTATCAGGCGCAGAGTCCCGTTCTCGGTCTCGTGCTGCCGTCGAATTCTCCGGGCGTTCACGCGCTGTGGATGCCGATCATCCCGATGCAGATCGGCCTGGTGCTGAAGCCCGGCCCGCAGGAACCATGGACGCCGTATCGCATGGCCTCGGCATTTGCGGAAGCCGGCATTCCGAAAGCGGCGATCTCGATCTATCCCGGTGGCGCCGATGTGGGCGCCGCCGTCCTCGATGCGTGTCCACGCAGCGTCGTGTTTGGCGGACAGCCGACCGTTGATCGCTACCGCGGCAACCCGCGCGTGCAGGCACACGGCCCGGGCTTCTCGAAGATTCTCCTCGGCGACGATCAAGTCGATCGCTGGGAGCAGTATCTCGACATGATGGTCGAGAGCGTGTTCATCAACAGCGGCCGCAGTTGTATCAACACCTCCGGGATCTGGGCGAGTCGGCACACTCGGGAGATCGCCGACGCCATCGCCCAGCGACTCGCCGCCGTACGACCGTTGCCCCCCGAGCACCCGGACGCCGCACTCGCTGCCTTCACCGTCCCAGGCGTCGCCGAAGCGATCTCGAGCTCGATCGATGCCGATCTCAACGCGTCTGGCGTGACCGACGTCACGGCCAACTACCGCGACGCGGATCGACTGGTGAGAAATCGCAAGTCCGACTACCTGCTGCCGACCGTCGTGCACGTCAGTTCGCCGGACGCGGCGATTGCGCAGAAGGAGTTCATGTTTCCGTTCGTGACCGTTGTGGAATGTCCCGAATCGAAGATGCTCGAGTCGATCGGGCCGACGCTGGTCTGCAGCGCCGTGACATGTAATGAGGCGTTCCGCCGCCGGTTGCTCGACGCCGTGCACATCGATCGCCTGAACCTTGGTCCCGTGCCGACGACTCAGCTCAACTGGCGTCAGCCGCACGAAGGCAACATCGTGGAGTTCCTGTTCAGGGCTCGCGCATTCCAGTCGATGCCGCTGGGGAGCTGACCAGTCCCAATGCCCAATGCGCAATGCCCAACGACGCGATGTGAAGCGCTTTCGTTGAGCATTGAGCCTTCGGCATTGAGCATTGTGCATCCATGAAGATCCTCTCGATCACCGCGGGTGCCGCTGGGATGTATTGCGGCAGCTGTCTCCGCGACAACGCGCTGGCGATCGAGCTGATCGCGCGTGGCCACGATACGACGCTGATCCCGGTCTATACCCCAACGCTCACCGACGACGTTAACGTCAGCCGCCGCGATGTGCTGTTTGGCGGCATCAACGTCTACCTCCAGCAGCATTCGTCACTGTTCCGCAAGCTGCCGCGATTTCTCGATCGACTGTGGGATTCGCCGCGGGTGATCGGCATGTTCGCCGGACGAGGGATCTCTCCGGATGCCCGTTTCCTCGGCGAGATGACGATCTCGATGCTGCAGGGTGAGCAGGGCCTGCTGCGGAAGGAGTTCGACAAACTGGTGGACTGGACGAAGGATGAACCCGTCCCTGACGTCGTCAACCTGCCGAACTCACTGCTGATCGCGATGGCCGCGCCACTCCGGCGTGCGTTTGGACGTCCAGTGTGCATCACCTTGCAGGGTGAAGAGCTGTTCATCGAGTCGCTCGTGCCACCCTATCGCGAACAGGCCGTCGCGTTGATTCGACGCCAGGTGAGCGAGGTCGATCACTTCATCGCCGTCAGCGAGTACTGCGCGCGCTACATGTCGTCATTCCTCGAGATTCCGAGCGAACGCATCTCCGTGGTGCCGCTCGGGATCGCGATGGATGGGTATGGGCCGCCTGCCTTCGACTCCGCTCAAGCGAGGAAAGGTGAGCCGTTCCGCGTTGGCTATCTCGCGCGAATCGCGCCGGAGAAGGGATTGCGGCTGCTCGCCGAGGCCTACGTCAGACTACGACAGAGGGTGAACGGACCGCCGGCGCGTCTCGAGGTCGCCGGCTACCTGGCTCCTGAGCATCGTCGGTATCTCGACCAGGCTCGCGCGGTCCTGGCGCATGCGGGGCTGCAGAAGGAGATGGCCTACCACGGCGAAGTCGATCGAGCAGGGAAGCGCGCGTTCCTGCGCAACCTCGACGTGCTCTCGGTGCCGGCGACCTACGACGAACCGAAGGGCATGTTCCTGCTCGAGGCGATGGCGAGCGGCGTGCCTGTCGTGCAGCCGCGGCGCGGAGCGTTCATCGAAGTCGTCAACAGGACCGGCGGCGGCCTGCTCGTCGATCAGGACGATCCCGACGCGCTCGCGAGCGGACTGCATTCACTGTGGGCCGATCCCCTGGCGCGTGAACGATTCGGTCGCGCGGCGTACGACGGCGTACGGGCGCACTACACGATCTCGCATTCAGTCGATCGCCTGACAGCTGTGTACGAATCGCTCACGCGCGCCGCATCGACGCCCGCATCAAAGGGCGCCGTTTTAAGGGATAGCGCGTGATGCTGACCGTCTCCGACGTCGGCAAAGCGTATCCCACGCCGCGCGGGCCGCTAGACGTGCTGGCGAACGTGACGTTCTCGCTGTCACCCGGCGAAGCGGCCGCGATCACGGGTCCCTCGGGCAGCGGCAAGAGCTCATTGCTCTACATGCTCGGTGCACTCGAGCCGCCCTCAACCGGCGAGATCACGCTCGGCGGACAGAATCCGTTCACCCTGCCGGCGCGAGGGCTCGCCGATTTCCGGAACGCGCAGATCGGGTTCGTGTTTCAGGATCATTGCCTGCTGCCGCAGTGCACGGTGCTCGAGAACGTCCTCGTGCCGACGCTGGTCGCGCCGCGCAACGGGCGAGACGATGCCCAGTACGCGCGGACGCTGTTGGAGCAGGTCGGCCTGTCGCCACGCCTCGACCACCGCCCGAGCGAATTGTCGGGTGGCGAGAAGCAGCGCGTCGCGATTGCGCGGGCGCTCGTCCGCAGGCCGCGGCTCGTCCTGTGTGATGAACCCACGGGAAACCTGGACCAGGCCTCGGCCTCTAGCGTCGCGTCGTTGTTACTCAACCTTCACAAGACGCACCAGAACATCCTGATCGTGGTGACACACAGCGATCGGTTGGCATCGCAGTTTCCGATCCGCTTCGAGCTCTCCGGTGGGAAAGTGCATCGCCTCTCCTGAAAAGGGACGTAAACTGGGCGCATGGTGTCCTGGCTTCAGCGCCTCGCGAAGCGGCTGCGATCGCAGCTTCTCGGTCCTGACTCACACGACGGCCCGCGCGATTCGCGCGATCCCTACAGCTACGTTCGTCACCCACTTGTCCGGCGGCCGGGCGGCAGGAATGCCGCCGTGGCACTCCGGGAGCCTGACGACGATCAGAATCTGGAGCTGATCGGCGACGGCTTGGGCGCCGAAGCGCGTCGCGCGTAGGCGGCTAAAGACCGCGTGACGGAAGCCGGGTTCAACGTCGATCGGGTCGGTAGCGAGCGCGTCTATTACGGGTGGGTCGTACTCGGCGTGTCCACGCTCGCGATGATCGGCACGATGCCCGGGCGCACCCAGGGCCTCGGACTGATTACCGAGCCGCTCCTGCGGGACCTCCAGATCGGCCGGGTCGCATTCGCGCAAATCAATCTCGTTGCCACACTCGTCGGCTCGCTCTTCTGCATCGGCATAGGCAAGCTCATCGATCGCACCGGCAGCCGCATCGTCCTGACGGTGACCGCGCTGGCGCTGGGGCTCACCGTCTTGGGAATGAGCCAGGCGAGCGGGGTATTGGCGATGTCGATCGCCGTGACGTTGACACGCGGGTTCGGTCAGAGCGCGCTGTCCGTGGTGAGCCTCGCGATGATTGGCAAGTGGTTCCGGCGTCGCCTCACGACGGCGATGGCCGTCTATGCGGTTGCGATGAGCATCGGCTTCATGGCGGCGTTTCCGCTGGTCGGCGCGATCGTGCAGTCGTCGGGATGGCGAATGGCATGGGCCGTGATCGGGTTGTGCCTGGTGTTCGGCCTCGCGCCGATTGCATGGCTGTTCGATCGGTCAACACCCGAATCGATCGGTGCGGAAGTGGATGGTGGTCGCGCAGGTGAGGAACAGCAGCAGGTGTCAGGCGTGCAGGCGACGCTTGTGGAGGCGCTGCGGTCGCCAGCCTTCTGGGTGTTCGCGCTGGCCAGCGCCATCTACGGTCTCGTGGCCTCCGGGATCGGGTTGCTGAATGAGTCGATCCTCGTTGAACGAGGATTCACGCCAGATATTTATTACCAGGCGCTCGCCGTGACGGCGATCACCGGGCTACTCGGCAACTTCGCCGCCGGTGCGCTGGCCGGGCGCACTTCACTGCGAACGGTCCTTGTCACAGCGTTGCTCGTGCTGGCGGTCGGTCTCACGGCGCTCGCGCACGTGACGACGGTCGCACAGGTCATGGCACAAGCCGTGGCCATGGGGATTGCCGGCGGCTTCATCATGGTCGTCTTCTTTGCGTTCTGGGGACGGGCGTACGGCCGCGCGCATCTCGGGCGCATTCAAGGTGCCGCGCAGGCGATGACCGTTGTGGCCTCCGCCGTCGGACCACTGTTTCTCGCCGTCTGGAGCGAGGCGACCGGGTCGTATGCGCCAGCCTTCTACGTCCTCGCGGTCGTGGTGGCCGTGCTCGCGATTGCGGCCGCTACTGTGCCTGTTCCTGCTGGAGCGCGCGCAAACGGATGACTGTGCTGGTGTTTGGGGCCTCGGGCAAGACCGGCCGGGAAGTGGTCAGGCAAGCACTCGCTCGCGGACTGACTGTTACGGCATTCGTTCGCGATCCTGCACGACTTCCTCTCGCCCACGCCAACCTGCGGCTCGCCAAAGGGGAAATTACCGACGCGAAAGGCGTCGCCAAAGCGATCGAGGGACAGAGATGTGTGATCTCGACGCTCGGCGTTGGTGTTCCGCTGCGGCATGATCCGATCGTGATCGAGGGCGTCCGAACGATTGCGCGCGCCTCGGAACATGCGTCGGTCGAGCGTCTCGTCTATATGTCGTTCATCGGCGTTCGCGAGAGCCGTGACGCCGCCGGCTTTCTGCTCAAGCGGCTGGCCAGGACGGTGCTGCGTCAAGAAGCGGCTGACCACGAAGTGAAGGAAGCGGCGGTCGTGGAGAGTTTCGTGGATTGGACGATTGTCCGTGCTCCCAAGCTCACCAACGGACGTCTCACAGCGTCGTATCGGGTTGGTGAGGACATCCAGGCGCACTCGCCATTACCGATGATGTCGCGCGCCGACGTCGCCGACTTCATGCTGCGGCAGCTCACCGATCAGTCCTTCATCCGCAAGGCCGTACGCATCCTGCACTGACATGCACGCCGATCGGATCAGCGCGGAGGCACTCCTCGCGCGGATCGAGTCCGGCGCGGCGCCGACAATTCTCGACGTGCGTTCGCGCGCCGAATTTGCCAAGGGACATGTGCCTGGCGCGCGGCACATCCCCTTTTGGCAGATATCGCAGCAGATTGGCGAGCTGGCGATCGCTCGAGACTCGGAGCTCGTGGTCTACTGTGGCCATGGCCCTCGCGCGGCGATCGCCGGGCGTGCGTTACGGTGGCGGGGGTTCACGCGTATTTCGTATCTCGAGGGACACTTCTCCAGGTGGAGGAGGGACGGTCTGCGTGAAGAGACATAGCCTCGTCCTCGTTGCCGGGCTGTTCCTCGCGGCCTCGTCAGGCGGCGCGGCGCAGCAGTCCTCTGAAAGCGACGCGGTCACGCCGCGCATCAGACGTCTTGAACAGTGGTTCTCGGCGATCGCCTCGCATCGCCCAGGCGCCGTGGACGAGCAGGTTCGCCTGGTCAATACCTGGAACCAGGAGCAACTGCGTCAGATCTGGATCGACGTCAGCACGATCGTGTCGCTCGTTCGAGAGCCCGACGTCTCGCTTTTCTACGTCAACGAACCGAGCACCAGGAGCGGCCCCGGACAACAGGGGCAGCTGTCCTCGCTCGCGACCAGCCGCTCGACACAGGTGCTGTACACGGTGGGCGAATTGCGGCGGATTCGTGCGCTCGTCAAGAGGGTAAGTCCGACGGGACAGCCCGGGCCCGAGAACGACATCGTGAAGCGCGGCGCGCTGCTGCATGCCGACATTGCACTCCTGACCCCCGTCGCCAGCCGCGGCGTCGGTTCCGATGTACGTCCGGGTCCAGGTGGTCTCACCTTGTTCATGAACGACGGACAGCCGATCCGGCTGCAAGGCCTGGTCAGCCATTGGAACATGGGCCGGCGCTTGCTGGATCGAGTACGCCCACTCAACACCAGGAGCGGCCTCAAGACGGCATCGGATCCGGCGGCGGACGACTTCGTGCGCCGGTGGTATCTGGCCGTGGGCGCCTACATGACGCTGATCCGGAACATCGAGACGTCGCATTTCACGCGCGCCCTCGAGCTGTTTCCTAAGGATCCTGACGTGCTGTTCTTCGCGGCGTCCGCTCATGAAAGTTTCGCCGGTGCGCGGATGCAGTCGGTGATGCGTTCGCTGAAGGTGCCTCGAGACGTTTCGTTCGACGTTGGGAACGAGGACTCGGAGCTTCGGCTAGCCGAGCACTTGTACACCCGCGTGCTCGAGCGCAATCCGACATTCCTCGAAGCCAGGATTCGGCTCGGCCGTGTCCTCGGGCTGCGTCGTCATCATCAGGAGGCGATCGAGCAGCTGCGTCAGGGTGTCTCGGCGACTGAACCGGTGTTGCAGTACTACGCGCATCTGTTCCTGGGGAGAGAATTCGAGATGCTTGGTAATGGCCCAGAGGCGCGCCAGTCGTATGAACGGGCAACGAAGCTTGCGCCGATGGCGCAATCTCCGCTCTTTGGGCTGAGCCGCCTCGCCGAACAGAGGGGGGACCGGGTGGCAGCCCGCGACGCGGTGGCGCGCATGTTGGCGTTGCCACCGAATGAGTTTGAACGCTCGGATCCCTGGTGGGTCTACGAGGTCGTGCAGGCCCGCGCCGTGGACGCGATGCTCGCCGACCTGCGACAAGGTGTAGCGAAGTTGCCCGAATGACGAGACGCCTGATCGCGCTGAGCGTGCCATTGCTGCTTGGCAGTACCGTGGTGCCGTGTGCCCAGCAGCCGGCGTTCTCTGCGAAGCGAGAGGCAGTACGTGTGGACGTGCTGGTCACCGAGGGCGGCAAGGTCGTCACAGGTCTCGGTGCCGGCGACTTCGAGGTGCGCGACAATGGCGTGCCGCAGACAGTGGATCTTGTCAGCTTCCAGCAGATCCCGTTGAACGTCTTTCTCGCGTTCGATGTCAGCGCCAGCGTGTCGGGCGAACGGTTGACGCATCTGCAGACGGCCGGTCACACACTGCTCGATCGGCTTGCCGCCGAGGATCGATCGGCTCTGCTCACGTTCAGCCACACCGTCCTCCTGCGTGAGGGGCTGACCGTCGCCACCGCTCGAGTGCGTCAGGCGCTGACCGATGTGCAGCCGCTCGGAGACACGGCGCTGGTCGATGGCGCCTACGCAACGCTGATGCTCAACCCGCAGGACGGGGGACGCAACCTGCTGCTGGTCTTCAGTGATGGTCTTGATACCGCGAGCTGGCTCACGCCCGAGAGTGTGCTCGATTCAGCCAAACGATCCGATTTCGTTGTCTACGGCGTATCGTCGCGCGGACCGGAGGACTCGAAGTTCCTCGAAGACCTCACCGAGTTGACCGGCGGGGCGACGCTGAAGATCGAATCCACCAAAGATCTCTCGGCGGCCTTCCTGAAGATTCTCGACGAGTTCAGACAGCGTTATTTGATCAGCTACTCGCCGACCGGGGTGGCGAATAATGGCTGGCATCGGCTCGAGGTGCGCGTGAAAGGCCGGCGCGTCAGCGTGAAGTCGCGAGCCGGTTACCAGGCGGGCACGTAATACCATGTCCAGCCTGCTCCTCAAAGGCCTCACGTATTACTGGCGCACCCATCTTGCCGTGGTGTTTGGCGTGGCGACCGCGGTCGCCGTGCTCGCCGGAGCACTGTTGGTTGGTGATTCGGTACGCGGCAGCCTGCGCGATCTCGTCGTCGGACGACTGGGCAAGACCGACTACGTGGTCATCTCGTCGGGGTTCTTTCGAGAGCAGCTGGCGGCTGACCTGCAGAAGCAGGCTGGTGCCTCAGCCCAGATCTCCGGTGTCGTACCGCTCGTCACCGCGAATGCCGTGGTGAGCACGCAGCAGAGCGGCCGCAAGGCAGGGCAGGTGCGCGTCTATGGTGTGGACGATCGGTTCTGGCGCTTTCACGGCGTCGAGGGCATCAGTGGCCCCTCCAGCCGAGATGCGTATGTGAGTCCCGCGCTGGCGTCGCAGATCAACGCTGCTGCAGACAGCGTCATCCTGGTGAGGGTGCAGCGTCCAACCGACATCCCGCTCGAGTCGCTGCACGGCCGCCGGAACGAGATCGGGCGCACGCTGCGACTGATAGTACGCCGCGTCATTCCCGCGACCCTTCTCGGCGAGTTTGCGCTCGATCCGCAGCAGGGCGATGTGCGAGCCGTGTTCGTGCCCCTCTCGCGGCTGCAGCAGGACTTGTCAGTGGAGGCGCGAGTTAACACATTGCTCGTCTCGGGAAAGGATGCCAACGCAGACGCCACCGCTGCCATCGAGCAAGCCGTTCGAGCCACCGCGCAACTCGAGGATGTCGGTCTGAACACCAAGGCGTTGACGATCGATGGACCGGCACTGTCGATCGGCGCAGATGCCGGCCTGCTGGACGCGCCGCGCGCCGCCGCGGTGACGAAGGCGCTCGACGGCACCGGTCTCCATGCGCAACCCATGTTGGCCTATCTCGCGAACACGCTGCGTGTCGGCGACCGCGAGATCCCATACTCGCTGGTCACCGCCCTGAACGATCCGAGCGATCCGAACGATCCGAACGCGATCGTTCTGACGGACTGGGCAGCGAGGGATCTGAACGCGAAGCCGGGTGACTCCGTGACGATGGAGTATTACCTGTACGACGAGGGTGAGGTCGTGACGCGCGATGCGATGTTCCGCGTGTCGAAGATCGTTCCGCTCAGCACCGGGGACCGCGATATGGCGCCGACCTTTCCCGGTATCAGCGATTCGCCGACGCTCGAGTCCTGGGACCCGCCGTTCCCGGTGGACCTTCGCCGCGTGCGTCCGCAGGACGAGCAATTCTGGGAGCGATACCGAACCACCCCGAAGGCCTTCGTGAACCTCGAGGCTGGTCAGCGGCTGTGGCGGTCGCTATATGGGGAGCTCACGGCGATTCGAGTGAGAAGCACCGAAGCTGTTTCAGCGGATCGTCTGCGAGACGAGTTCCTGCCGAAGCTGCGGTCGGCAATCGATCCTCTGGCGCTCGGCCTCACGGTGAGCAACGTTCGGGCGCAAAGCCTGTCGGCATCGGGTGGCGCCACCGACTTCGGCGAATACTTCGTGTATTTCAGCTTCTTCCTCGTCGTGTCGGCACTGGTGCTCGCCGCACTGTTCTTCAAGCTCGGAGTCGAGCAGCGGGTCCGCGAGGTCGGTCTGTTGCGCGCCGTTGGATTCGGTCCTGCGCAGGTACGGCGACAGTTCCTCGGCGAAGGTCTCCTGCTTGCCATCGCCGGCGGCGTGCTTGGCGTGCTGGGCGCGCTGGCGTATGCCGCGGTCATCATGCACGGACTGCGAACGTGGTGGGTTGATGCTGTTGGCACGATGGCGCTGACGCTGCACGTGACGCCGACGTCATTGGCTGCGGGCG
>Ga0126304_10000146_pt1 | contig 23484 bp, 24 predicted proteins | sample Plot25_FD_92538 | JGI IMG/M metagenome (GOLD analysis project Ga0126304, IMG submission 92538) | Serpentine soil microbial communities from UC McLaughlin Reserve, CA, USA - Plot25 | ecosystem: Environmental > Terrestrial > Soil > Grasslands | place: USA: UC McLaughlin Reserve, Lake County... | reverse complement strand
ATGCCCCCCAACTGGGGACCGATCCCATTGCGTTTAAAATTGTGGCAGCTGGCGCAGTTAGACAAAAAAGAATTCTCGCCCTGGGCAATTGTTACCGAATCTGTTGGAATGGACTTCTCATCAGAAGACGATTCGGAACCACAGGAAATGACGAAACAAGAAAACCCGGTTAAGATTAAACTGGAGATGATTAACAGTATCTTTTTCATTGGCCATCCAAGATAACATTTTGCCTTTGAACCAAGCCGCAACTATCGCTCTCAATAGAATAATCGCCCAAGGTTATTATGCCCAATTTTGGCAGCGCTCCTATCGTGCGTGGCATCCTTTTATTTTAATATTTCCGTATGCTTAATAAGCCCCCAGATAATGTGTCTCCAAGCAGTATCACCATAATTATGAATGAACAATTATTTTCGTGAAATGAAAAAAATAGTTTTTGATTTGGGTGCACATAAAGGCGAGGATAGTGATTTTTACCTTCGGAAGGGATTTCGTGTGATAGCTGTTGAGGCTTCCGAAAAACTATACACCTCGATCCTCGATAAATTCAGAGATCATCCGAATAGGGCTGACTTTACAGTTGTTAACTATGCGATCACAGAACAGGACGATCAACTAATTACATTCTATGAGAATATTGAAAAAAGTGTATGGGGAACGGTATTCGATACCTGGAATGAAAGAAACATAAAACTACATTCCGGTTCTACGAAGACTACGGTTAGAACAATCCGGCTTGACACTTTAATTAAACAGCAGTTAGAAATAAAGGACAGTATTGAATACATAAAAATTGACATAGAAGGTGCCGACATGATGGCTATAAAATCTTTAGCCGGTGTCAAACAACGACCAAAATTCATATCGCTCGAATCGGATAAAATCTCGTGGCCGGGCTTAATGGAGGAATTCAAGGTATTAACTGAACTGGGATACTTGAAATTTAAGATCATCGATCAATCAAAAATCTGCAGCCAACAATGTCCTTATCCCAGCAGGGAAGGAGATTATATCGACTACAAATTTGCTACGGGAAGCAGTGGGTTATTTGGGGATGAGTTGCCGGGAGAATGGTTGAGTCTCAACGACTCCATCAAGGTCTATAAAAAAATATTTGCCGGCTATAAGTATTTTGGGGACTACGGCATTTTCAATAATAAATATTTTATGAAAAACCGCTATTTAAAAAAGGCTATGCGAGTGCTCAACTTGCACTTTCCGCAAGTCGGGTGGTATGATACACATGCAACCTTTTAGGATTAGTTACCCAACCACGTCCCGCCAAGGCGCAACAACCATTTCGAAACAGTACATCGGTTGTAGATTCTTGTTATACGGTTAGCATAAAGCGCAAAACCTATAAGGTGTAATAAGGGGTCCTTGAAACCAAGCCCCAGGACCTTGTCGATTTTAGTAAAAACTGTCAAAGCATATCTTTCAACTTGTAAGCAGCCTCCTCGTGCTTTGCTTCAAAACTGAAAATCTTCTTCACCCACGAACTCAATGAATATTCTTCGAATGAGAGCAACTGATCATGACTGTAATCCTGTTGAAGTAATGCGGGTATTGATTCCTTTAGTGAATCGGGTTCAACGATAAAAATATGTTTGTCACTAAAAAATGGTTCCTGTGCGATCGTTTTACTCGTTGTTATCAGTCCGCAACCGCTGGCTAGCGCTTCGTATGTGCGCAGGCTGACACCTGTTTGTTTGGGAGAGGGCAGATCTAACACATATCTCGATCTCGCCAAAATTTTTTTGTATTTTTTCCTGGACAGAGGGCCCATCGTAAACTCTTCGCGCTTTATCTTCCTTGTTATGAGTACACTTTTGATACCCACCATAACAGGTAGATAAATGTAAAACCTGTAACTCAGATTCAACTTTTTTAATTTGTCTCTTAATCCTCTCAACAGTTTTATCCGATCGCTATGGTTGGAACCAACGAATGAAATATTGATATCCTGTTTTATCTTTTGTCGTTTATTATGCAGCTCAAAAAAGTCATCGAGCGCAAATGTCGGCATATACGTTAGTGAGGGCACGTTGTCTGCATCGGCTCTATCAAATGTATAACTGATATCGAAACACGGGATTAAATGTGCATTATTGAAGTTCGATAGACTATCCCACTGGTACTGGATCAGTAACGCATTGGGATGATCGAAGCGTAATCTCTTGAGGAAGGGTTCGCTCATGATAGATCCTTTCAAAAAGAAAATGTAATGGAATGTAAGATTGGCAGTTTTGCGCAATATATACGAACGATAAAATTTATTCACCTCCGTTCTGGTGCGGCGACTGATTGCATTCTTAAGGAATTTTATCCGGGTGTAACTGACTGGGTCATCATAGTAAACTTTAAGATCTGCTCCATGATCTCTCAGGCACTTGATGACCGCCTGCTCATATCCGTAAAATTGTGTGGTGATGAGTAATATCTTCTTCCCGGTTAAAAACTCGCTCATGCTCGATTGATATACCTTTGCTATCAAGATATAATTTCAATCGTTACCGTCCAAACCCGTTGCAAAAGTATTTCGTATTTTCACCCCCCTTGGTTTGACAGCCGGTAAAATATTCGCAGATACAAGGTTGAGCAGAAAGATCATTCCCATGCACGGCGTTACTTGCTACTTCCAGAATTTTCAAAATCCTGCTTCTCCTGATCGTCGAAATCGCCCTGGTCCATATGCCACTGCTTGTTGTCGCCCCCTTCCATATGACCCCCGGCATTTGCTATTTTGACCTCTGAAGAAACATCATTTCCCATCCGGTTTCTATCTTCGTCTTTCCAATGCTTCAAAGGATGTGAAGAGTCATCCTTCTTCTTTTTTTCCTGGCTCTTTCCTTTTTTATCCGATTTATTTTTCATAATGATATGTATTGATGTTGAAAAGCTTTCCCCTTAATAGGATTATAAAAGTTATGCCCGGGTTAGATATACAATATGCACTGTCCAAAGCGAGACACGTCTTATCATCCGTTGGCAGGTACGATGCAGCTTTTGGTGTTCAATGTCCAAGTTACTATTACGAGAGGCCGGTAGTTAAGGCCCAAAGAGATCCTTCGTTTCTCGGCATGGCAGCAAAAAAAAATTCCGCAGAAGAGAAGGCCTCCTATCCTGTTGAATGCGCCCCGGTGGCTTGGAATTTGAGACACTTTTTCCTGTAAAGTTTTTCCTATGCCACAACAGTCTTCAATTGCTGTCTTAATATCTTTACTGCTCGTCGTGTTGATTGCATGCAAAGCCTCCGGTCCGGGATTATTCGGCAAAAAAACTCCCCATGAACAATATGCCGACGGCCTGATCAATGCGGGCCTTCGATCTACTGCGTTGGGAAAATCATGGTTCACAATAGCGGAGCAAAGTCTTGCTTTTCCCTTAACCATCACCGTTCCGTACAAGGAAACAGGATATTTTTCCGCCGATCGCCCCGCGGCAGCCGGTCTGCATTTCAAAGCACTCAGGGGTCAGAAACTATCCATCACTCTTGAGAAGAAGCCAACCACCAATTTCGCGGTGTATATTGATCTGTGGAAAGCTCCGGAGGGGACCAACCAGCCTAAACACATTGCTGCCGCAGATACCACAACCAATTCCATCCAGTATGAGGTAAATGAAAGCTCCCACTACATCGTACGTCTACAGCCAGAACTCCTGAGCAGCGGAGAATATACGATCACCATCACTGCGGGACCGGCCCTCGCATATCCTATAAAAGCACCGGGAAAAGACCATATAAAAAGTTTGTGGGGTGCAGACAGGGATGGAGGAGCAAGGAAGCATGAAGGCATCGACATTTTCGCAGCACGCCGAACGCCTGTGCTGGCAGCAGCGGATGGAAGAGTCACAAGGGTCAATGAGACTTCGATCGGGGGAAAGGTAATATGGATAAGGGTGAAAGACCGCGACTATACTTTATATTATGCTCATCTTGACTCCCAATTGGTCAGTGATGGCCAAACTGTAAAAATCGGCGATACGCTCGGGCTACTTGGCAACACGGGTAATGCGCGCAACACTTCGCCTCATCTGCACTTCGGAATATATACTTTGAGTGGCCCGATCGATCCAATAGCATTTGTTAAGCCGGTGGAGAATAAGCCGGATAATATATCAGCTTCCACGAAATTGATTGGGAAACTTGCCCGGGTTACCAATGTCTCTTCGGGAATCTATAATGAGCCTCGAAGTACAACCGCGGAAGCCATCTTTGTCTCGGCAAATACTCCAGTCGTCGTTGAGGCTGCTACGTCCAGCTGGTACAAAATTTCATTACCCAATGGCAAGCGCGGATTCATTAGGCACACCGGGCTTAGTGAGATCGACAGGCCTGTGCGTACTTTCTTGCTCAAAACGACAGTTCCTTTGTTCGATAAACCCGACACCCTTGCACCCAAAAAAACAAGTATACCTACGGGCGAAACCGTGAGTATACTTGGAAATTTTGCTAATCACTATCTCGTCAGGACCCGGGAAAATATTACAGGGTGGATAACAAAATAATACTTCTCAGCTTATCTCTCTGAACCTCTTCCAGAGCCTGATTCCGACTTGCGACCGGACGATTTTGAATCACCTTTTCCCGAAGACGAATTCTTAGCCTTCTGGTATCGCTGTTCGTGTTCTTGCTGACTTACCTGTTTGCTATCTTTTTTCTTTTTGTTAGGATTATCTGCCATAAAATAAAGTTTAGGTGTTTGCTAAAAATTGCATGCCATCACTATACGTTAGTCAAACTTTAACGTTGCGCTATTGAACCTCGGGTCTTCGTTTTCATCTTATATAAGAACAAGAAAAGAGGCTAAAAATGAAACGAACGATACACGAAATACGAAAAGAAACATGTAAGCTGCTCAGCAGTTATTTTGGATTTGATGTTGCAAATATTCCGCGGAAAGCAGAGAGCAGACCAGGTACGACAAATTCCCAAACACCGGACTCCTATAATGGCAGGGTAAATAATATGACCAGAAAAAACCTTGGTTCGAACAGGCGTCCGTAGTAGTTTCAAATCAGCTTTTGAATTAATCCCTTTGTTGGTCGGGCATTTCTCGAGTTTGTTGTGAACTCCTTATCACCATGGAAGTTCTGTATCCTTCATTCTTCGCGTAGTTTTTGTAGTAATTAAAAAACCCATCCCAGTACCAGGCAGATTAAAACCACGATTGGAGAAGGTATCCTCGTGTAAGAAAGCGTAAGCCAGGTACCTACTATTACTCCAATATTTAAGGCGCTGATCGTTTTAAGTTCCGTGAGCGAAATGTCCTTCATCATATACAACGTTGAGGCCGCCATAATACCAACCACCACGGCATTGATACCTTCAAGCGCCCTGTACACGACGGCAAACCTTTTTAGATTATGCCATATCGGGAAAAAAAATAAGACAAGAAGAGCACTTGGTAGAAAAATCGCAATTGAACCAATCACAGAACCCAACAACTGCCAGGATAAATTCCGATCTTTCATGGCCAATCCACCGGTAAAAGAAGAAATTGAAAACACCGGACCCGGGATAGCTCGTACAATGCCCGCTCCTGTATAAAAGTCATCCTTGTCGATGCTGATTACATTCTGCGATTTATTTTCATTTTTCCGTATCACGATGTCCGACGTCGGCCTTTCCACAAATTGTTCATACATCATTGGTATCAGTACCTGTCCGCCGCCAAATACAAGACTTCCAAAACGATATGTGTTTTCAAACAGGTTAAGCGGACGGCGATTTGGCCAATCGTTTTTCCTTGCCAATTCACTGGTAACCCCGGCGATGAGAAAAATAATTCCAAATAGCCAGATGTTACCCCATTTGATCTTTTTGGGTGGATCGCCTTTCTGAGGTATCCGCCTGTCACTGAGATTCGTTATTACGCCACCGAAAGCAATCAGCAGGGGAAAAATCCAGGGAGCCTTAAAAAGCAAAAAGGTTATAATGGCACTCCCAAGCAGAATGGCCTTTGTAATTGTGTTGTGAATCGATATGCGATAAGAATTTGTTGCGGCATAGGCCAGAAAACCGACTGCCATGGGCTGTATGAATTCAAATAGACTATCATTTAATTCTCTCTGATCAATATACTTTAGTAAAAAAGCCAGGGCGCCCATTAAGAAACAAGCCGGAAAGATCCAAATCACAAGGGTTAATACCGCAAGTGGCGCACGCCCTCGTTTGTATCCAATTAACGTGAGCACTTGTGTGGAGGAAGCGCCAGGTAAAAGCTGGCAAAACGAATTATACTCCATCAATTCAAGTTCCGTTACGTCATGCCGGCAATGGACAAACGTTTTAACCATCATTGCAAAATGTGCCTGCGGGCCACCAAAGGCGGTAATACTATGAATAAAGACAGCGCGTAAAAAAGAAATATGTCGGAGAAGAATCATTTAGAACTTTCCATTTTTCTAAACGTTAGCATGTACAATTTAGGAAAACCGTTCAGTAAAGACATTTTTTTTACCAGCGACTACTTGTTTACCCTAAATCGTCAATTGAAATTATCCCATAATAATTTAGAAATCCTTCTTGCAAGTTGCCACGCTTCGTTATCTGGTGTCCATCGTTCATCCTTGTTGTTTTTTGTCGAGATGCAAAACACATAAGGTCTCTTGGGCGCGTTGACCAATATAACTTCGCTTCGCGATGTGTTCACGGCACCGTTTTTTGAAAACACCTGGATCGTCGGCGGGATTACAGATAACGCATTTTCATCCCAATGATTTCTACCTAGTAGACGCATCATCCGGTTACTCGCATTCGCAGTAAAGATTTTATGGCGATAAATTTTTAACACGAGTTCCGACATCTCACGCGGAGTCGTCTGTCCCCATCCGTAAATCGACCGATTCACTTCACGCCCTGGAGTTCTGGAATTAACCTTGGTATGTTCAAAGCCGATGCTATCTAATATCTGGTTGATCCGTGTTCCGGTACCTGCTAAACTTTGAAGCCATAAACTAGCGGTGTTATCACTCATGGTGAGCATCAGCATCATTACTTTACTGAGCTCGATCTTCTCATCGTTTTTGAATGATCCCAATATATCAACACCTTCGTAGAGCAAGGAATCTTTATAAATAACGTCATCGTGATAGCGCAATTCTCCCCTTTCAATCTTGTCCATCACACCAACGAGAATAGGAATCTTCACCATGCTGGCCGTGGGAAAAACAGTATCGGCATTGATCGCAACAACCCGATTTCTTTTAATGTCTTTTACATACACGCCAATGTCTCCCTGAAAACCGGTTATCAGCGTTTCGATTCTTTTTTGAAGCCTTTTATCTTTTTTCGTTTGAGCAACTGAAGAACTAAACAGGAAAGCTGAAATGACAATAAAAAATATCTTATTTACCAGCATTGATAAATGTATCAATTGCGATAATAACCATTTCTTGTGATTTCTTCCAACACTTTATCTGGCACAAGATACCTTATCGATTTGCCTTCTTTTACATTCTTACGTATAAGTGTAGACGAAATCCCGAGGAGAGGAGCTTTTAACGTGGTGATATCTGCGTTTGGGTAAAATGATATTTCTTCGTGCCCGGTCCGAACATAGACATAGATCGGATAGTGTTGAATGATGTGAAAGTAGTTTTTCCACTTGGGCAGATTCTTGAAACTGTCGCTTCCCATAATCACTGAAAAAGAATGATGAGGATACTTTTCCTGAAGATAGGAAAGTGTGTCAACTGTGTAAGACGGTTTAGGTAACCGGAATTCAATATCATTCACTCGTAAACCATTTTCTGCTTCCACTGCTAATTGAACGAGGTGTAGGCGGTGATATTCGTTCAGCAACCCGGCGGAAGACTTGAGCGGATTTTGCGGGGAAACGATAAACCAAACTTGCTCAAGCTGAGTATTTGCCAAAACATGGTTCGCAATGATACAATGACCCGTGTGAATGGGATTAAACGATCCGAAATAAAGTCCGATCTTCATATAAATATCTAATATACAGCAGTTTATAGTTCCTCTACAAAAATTGTCCGGGCTTCATTAAGCCGCAGGCTTAAACTGTACCCGGCAACGCTAATAGATATGGGATCGCCGAGAGGGGCGACTTGTTCAACTTTGATATGTTCGCCTGGCAGGCAGCCCATTTCCATGAGCTTTAAAAAAAGGTCATTGCTTTCGAACGAGTATACTTTAACTGTCTTGCCGGGCTTTATCTCCGATAACCGTTTCATGCTCACAAATGTAGCTTTGTGCTTCCCCATAACATTACGAATTTTGGAAATGAGCAACCGAACACTCCGAAACAAGGTGAGCTTTCACGAATTTGAAAAAGCCCCCTGGCTCAAAAACCGGAGACTGTTGAAGCAATTTATTCCCTCAATATTTCGGTCCGAAAAAACAGAGCTCGAAGAGTTACTCATTATTTTCTGTTCAGACGAATACCTGCTCAGGATAAACCAGGAATATTTGCATCACGATGATTACACAGATATTATAACATTTGACTTATCTGATAACACAGCGCAGATAAGGGGCCAGATCTACATAAGTCTTGAACGAATTACAGACAACTCATCGCTTTACGGAATAAAACCATCCCAAGAACTGCAAAGAGTTCTGTTTCATGGCGCACTCCACCTCTGTGGTTTTAAGGACAAGACCGCCCCAGAGAAAGAGCTCATGCGGGCCAAGGAAGACTACTACCTCAAAAAATACCATCAATATGTTTCACGTGAAACGCGTTCCACGTGAAACATTATCCTTTCGTAATTTTGGCGAATGTTTCCGAAATATGACGTTATCGTGGCCGGAGCCGGACACGCCGGATGCGAAGCGGCCGCGGCCGCAGCTAACTTAGGGTCGAAGGTCCTTCTGATCACCATGAACCTGCAGACTATTGCCCAAATGAGCTGCAACCCAGCAATGGGAGGGATCGCAAAAGGACAAATAGTGCGTGAGATTGATGCCTTAGGCGGTTATTCAGGTATCGTGACGAATGCCAGCATGATCCAGTTCCGTATGTTGAATAAATCCAAGGGCCCAGCCATGTGGAGCCCAAGATCGCAAAATGACAGGATGCAGTTTTCACTGAAGTGGCGAGAAATGCTAGAACGCACCCCGAACATTGACTTTTACCAGGATATGGTGAAAACGTTATTAGTCGAAGAAAATAAGGTGACGGGGGTTATAACTGGTTTAGGCCACCGAATCATGGCAAAAACGGTAGTATTAACAAACGGGACATTTCTAAACGGAATAATTCATATCGGTGAAAAGAGATTTGGCGGGGGCCGCGTGGCAGAATCGGCCGCTACCGGTTTGACTGAGCAGTTAGTCGGGCTGGGTTTTGAAAGCGACCGTTTAAAAACAGGAACTCCCCCCAGAGTAGATGGTAGAAGTTTGGACTACTCAAAAATGGACGAACAGGTGGGAGACGAAGAGGTGGTTGGCTTTTCATTTTTAGAGCAACCAGATCTTAAACAACAAAAGAGCTGCTGGATAACTTATACCAATTCTGGCGTTCATGACATTTTGAAGACAGGGTTTGATAGGAGCCCCATGTACAGCGGAAGAATCGAAGGAGTAGGGCCCAGGTATTGTCCAAGCATTGAAGATAAAATCAATCGATTTGCAGAACGTGACAGGCACCAGTTATTCGTGGAACCGGAGGGATGGAATACTGTGGAAATCTATGTAAATGGATTTTCAACCTCCTTACCAGAGGAGGTTCAATACGAAGCTCTTCGTAGCGTTCCAGGGTTTGAATCTGTCCGAATGTTCAGACCTGGCTATGCCATAGAATATGATTACTTTCCCCCGACCCAATTAAATTATTCCCTTGAGACAAAGCTTATTAACAATCTTTTTTTCGCCGGTCAGATCAATGGGACCACGGGATATGAGGAAGCCGCATGCCAGGGTTTGATGGCTGGCATCAATGCTCACCAGAAGGCCAGAAACCTCGCGCCTTTCATTTTAAAAAGAAGCGAGGCATACATTGGCGTTTTAATCGACGACCTGATTAGCAAGGGTACAGATGAACCATACAGGATGTTTACCTCAAGGGCAGAATTCCGGACCTTACTCCGACAAGACAATGCCGATCTCCGTCTTACTGAATTAAGTTACCGGCTCGGCCTGGCCTCACAGGCAAGAATGGATAATGTCATAACAAAACAAGAAGGAGTACAAAAAATCAAGCGGATCCTGGAAGGCATCACCCTGGATAATTCCGAAACGGAAGCTTATTTGCTGTCCAGGGAGAGCAGTATATTGTCTCAAAAGCAAAAAGCAATTCAGCTACTTTTAAGACCTAACGTGGACTTAATTTCACTCAAAGCGCATGTTGCGCGTTTATCCAAAGCTTTGGCGGAATTTTCGGCCGATGTTCTAGAACAGGCTGAAATACAGATAAAATATAATGTGTACATTGAAAAGGAAAAGGATTTGGCTCTCAGGATTGGTCAATTAGAGGAGCTGGCTATCCCAGTGGATTTTGACTACGACCGGATAGCCGCCATTTCATCTGAGGCCCTTCAAAAATTTAAAAAGGTCAAACCAAGAACCCTAGGGCAGGCTAGCCGCATTAGTGGCGTTAATCCCAGTGATGTTCAGATCCTTATGGTTTATATGGGCAGATAAATGCGTTGAATCTAGTCCACGAATTTTCAGCCTTGGCAAGGCTAAAGACCAAAGTTGCGGCTGATTTCCAACATCCTCTCAATAGGACGCCTTGCAGCGATTCTAATCTGTTCGTCCATTAGAATCTCCGGCATTTCATACTTCATGCTGATGTACAACTTTTCAAGAGTGTTAAGTTTCATGTGAGGGCAATCGTTGCAGGCACAGCTATTATTGGGTGGGGCCGGTATAAAAGTTTTATGGGGTGAAGATTTTTGCATCTGGTGTAAAATGCCAGTTTCAGTGGCGACGATAAATTCATCATGTTCCTCTTTCTCAGTGTACTTCAATAGCCCGGTAGTGGATCCTATAAAATCTGCCAGGCGAAGAACATTTTCTTCGCATTCCGGGTGCGCTATGAGTTTCGCCTTAGGGTGGCGGATCCGCAACTTCATGATTTTCTCCAGGCTAAATATTTCGTGAACCATGCAGGCGCCGTTCCATAGTACCATGTCACGTCCGGTTTTCTTAATCAACCACGATCCAAGGTTTTTATCCGGCGCAAAAATAATCGGTTGATCTTTTGGCACACTTTCCACAATGTAAGCAGCATTGCTGCTTGTGCAAATAATATCACTCAATGCTTTAATACCAGCCGAACAATTTATGTACGATATAACGATATGATTCGGATATTTTTCCTTGAACCTTTTGAATAAGGCAGGTGGTGCTGAATCAGCCAGGGAACATCCGGCGTTCAGGTCGGGCAATAAAACTTTCTTTTGTGGGTTTAATATCTTGGCTGTCTCAGCCATAAAGTGAACGCCAGCAAAAAGGATTATATCGGCCTCTGTTTTTTCTGCCTGCTGGGCAAGTCCTAAACTGTCACCAATATAATCTGCAATATCCTGGATATCGGATTCCTGGTAATAGTGGGCAAGGACTATTGCATTTTTTTCCTTCTTCAATTTTTCAATCTCTGCAAAGAGATCTAAAGAAGGATCCGGCTCGATGTCGAGAAACCCGCGTTCATTTATTTTTGTTTTGGCAGTTTCAATGTTTAAAACTTCCATAGTATTTAATAATATTTAATTATTTATATATAGTCTATTACTATTAGGGATGTTAATTAGGGGATAAAATTCTACAGATAATTTTGGTAAAATTACAGAGAACAGTTTATTAACCTTAATTCACTTTCTGTGCACAGATTCAAATTGATTGGTAAGGCTCAGACTCAATATTTCTTCACACCTGTTAAAAACAGTTGTTTGGGAAAAATAGTTGCAGCTAATAAAAAACGACGGCGTTAATTCAACTGGTATAACATGCAATTTATGTACGGAGTTGCAGGGGATAGTCATTTTCAAAAAAGTTTTGATCTATATTTCCCCATTTAATAATACCAGATTCTGGTATTATCCACCGGATTCAACTCTTATTAAGATATGCTGTGTGAATCATGTTTTCACGACTTGGTTCCACACTAAATAGCGCACCGTCCAACTTTCAGAAATTTTTCGAGGCCCAATTCACGGGAAGCCACGATTGAAGCAGTTTGCATCGCTTTTCCACACTTTGTTCATAACCGATTTTCCCCTATTTTTGCCGTCCATTTTCCTAAACCGTACGTAATAAAAAGAATATGTCGATCATTCAAAACATTCGTGATAAAGCTGCCTGGATTATTATTGCAGCAATTGCCATAGCACTTATAGCATTTATTGTACAGGATGCTTTTCAGAATCAGAGTATGTTCCAAAGTAATCCGTCTGTTTTGGGAAGAGTTGCCGGGAAAAAAATCGATGCTGCAGATTTTGAAGAAAGATATAAACAAACGGAAGCCCAGTATACTAACCAGGGTTATCCAATGAATGAGGGTATGCGCCAGAACATTCGTGAAGCTCTTTGGAACGAATATGTAGACGATGCTATCATGAGTGACAGGTATGAAAACCTCGGTATACAGATAACCGATAAGGAACTAAGTGATCTCTTGTTTGGAACCAACCCGCCGCAGGAACTACGTCAGCAGTTTACCGACCCCAACACGGGTATATATGACGCCAACATGGCGAACCAACAAATTCAGGCACTGAGAAAACAAAAGAATACTCCTATGTACAGGAGTTTCTTCGAACAATATGTTCCAAACTTAAAGAAAGGAAGACAAAAAGAGAAGTACATGGCATTGTTGGCGAACAGCACTTATGTAGCAAAGTGGATGGTAGAAAAAAACAATGCTGATAATAGCCAGAAAGCAGCTATTTCGTTTGTAAATGTCCCTTATTCAACAATCTCTGATTCTGCAGTAAAAGTAACCGATGACGAAATCGTCACTTATGCAAAGAACCACAAAGAAGAGTATAAACAAGACGAGTCGAGAGGAATCCAGTACGTAACCTTCAACGCGGCTCCGAGCAAAGCGGATAGCCAGGAAGTTTATAACCAGGTAGTTTCTTTAAAAGAAGAATTCGCAGCTGCAACAGATCCTACGGCTTTCTTAGTTCGCACAAGCAGTGAAACTCCATTCTATGATGCATTTGTATTGAAGTCAAAGATGCAGGTCTCTGCTACGGATACAATTCAGAAATTAACTGAAAACGAAATTTACGGACCATACCTCGACGGCGGTAATTATGTATTGGCAAAAATGATCGCAAAAAGAAGTGTTCCCGATAGCATAAAGAGCCGGCACATACTTATTAAATTTTCTGAGAGGGGAAAACCTATCCGGGAAGACAGTGCTGCGAAAAAACTAATCGATAGCATCGTTACCGCTATTCGCGGCGGAGCAAATTTTGATAGCATGGTTGTTAAATTTAGCGAGGATGAAGGCAGCAAGGAGAAGAAAGGAGAATATGATTTTTCTTCTTTACAAATCGGAAATCTGAGTAAGGAATTCGCAGATGTTGTTTTTTACGGTAATGCCGGGGATAAAAAAACAGTCAGGGTTGAAAACGCTCAGTATGGAGGATACCATTATATAGAGGTTCTTTCGCAGAAAAATTTCGAACCAGCTTTCAAGGTGGCGTACCTGACCAAAGCGATTGTAACAAGCGACGCAACAGATAACGCTGCGATGGGACTTGCTTCGCAATTCGCGGCAGAGAGTCGCAACAGGCAGAAGTTTGAAGAGAATGCAAAAAAGAAAAACCTGAACAGGTTTACCGCGGCGGAGATTAAGCCCCTTGAAAGCAATATCCAGGGTCTTGGAGAAAGTCGGGAGTTGGTTAAATGGATGTATGAGGCTGAGGTCGGCGACGTTGCCGATCGTCCTTACCTCGTTGGTGATAAATATGTAGTGCCCGTCTTGATACAGGTAGCTGAAGAGGGAATCATGAGCGCTCAAAAGGCCAGGCCGCTTGTAGAATTCATTATAAGGAACGAAAAGAAAGCAAATCAGATAATCGCCAAAATTGGATCAGCAAATACGCTTGAGGCGATAAGTAAAGCAGTTAATCAACCTGTTTCACAAAGCGATAGTGTTTTATTTAGCAGTCCTTATATTCCAAATGTTGGACAGGAATTGAAGGTGGTAGGCGCAGCGTTCAATAAGCAAAATCAAGCCAAGGTGTCCGCGCCGATACCGGGAAATGGCGGTGTGTTTGTGTTGAAGGTTAATAATACAAGTGCTGTTGCAAATCCAGATTTCGATGCGGCGCAACAGCAGGCGACGATGCAACAATTGCAACAAAGATCAATCTCCAATCCGCAGGCCCTCCTTGAAATATTAAAAAAAACAGTTACCGTCAAGGATAACAGGGCTAAATTCTTTTAACCGATCGAATATCAAAAGAAAAAGCAGGCATCGGTCTGCTTTTTTGCTTTTAAGCTAAGTGTTAATTGTGAATCGCAGATACCAGCTACACTTTAATAAGCCGCAATTAGGCCGTAACTTTGATGTTAAACATTCCCCGATGTATGACCGATGCTATCGTAAATAAAGTTGCTTTAAGCCCGTTATTAAGTCTTGACCTGGAGGAATACTATCCGAAAGAAAAGATTGTTGTGTTCGATCTGAAGCCTCATTTATTCAGGGAACTTATCTTAAAGGAAAAGGAATTCCGCGTTGCCTTGCAAAATCACGATTGGGAGCAATACAGGGATAAAATAGTGGCCGTTACCTGCACTACAGATGCCATCATTCCTGTTTGGGCCTATATGTTGGTTGCGTCTTATCTTCAACCAGTAGCAAAGGACGTGATCTTTGGAGATGATAAGACAGCACTTCAAAAGCAGTTTCTGAAAAACATCGATGCTATCGACACCAATGAATTTGTCGACAAGCGAGTGGTGATAAAAGGCTGCGGCGACCTTCAAATCGGGGAGTTTGCTTACATGGAGATCACAAAAAAATTACGGCCCGTAGTTAAAAGCATCATGTACGGTGAACCTTGTAGCACCGTTCCGATCTTCAAAAATAAGTAACCGGATTCTTCAAAGTACATCCGCAGGAATTCACAAAATTCATGGATCGTTACGATTCAAATTTGCTTTGTTAATAGTACTTTTTGATTTTTTGTAAAATCGCCTGTGCTGTGCACGGACGTCTACCTTGCGTGTCATCCGTAGCGATGTTATGTCTCACAATGAAAGAAAGTTTTCTAAATCAAAGCCACCTCCCCGGCTGCCTAGCCGGATTGGCACTAATCATCGCAAATTCAGAATCAACAAGGCCGTCTGAGGTGGAGAATATGCTAAGAATCGAGGCATGCAACTAAGCGGAGCACACTTCCGGGGATGAGAAAAAAACACAATCGGTCTTTGTTACAAGTTTTCCGTCTCAGCAGGCCTGCACCTAAATTCCCCTAACGCTTGCGCTAAAGCTTCAGCGTCGACGCAAAGGGGACTTTGAGTGCAGCGTTGGGGCCTGGAAGCAATTATCGCTGTGAATAATATCAAAAGGCCAATTAATTATTCCCACCAACAGACTTCAAGCTTTGTTTAAACATTACGCATAGGTTCCCATATGGTATCCATATTGATGACCTATTGTTACTATACTGTTGCCTTATTGATGGGTTAGTGTTTGGATCCTTTTTATTGATCCTTTTTATCACCCCCAAAACCCTGAATCACGCATAAAGCGCATGTTTCGTTTCGAAACCAGTATCTGCGAATAGTAACCTGTTATGTCGATGGACCATCATGATGAGGCTTTACCGGGATAAGCCACCGAAAACATTTCGAATTAATAACAACTAAGCAGTCGAACGATTTCTGTTCTGAGGTGGACACGAGAATGTCAAAACCAGCCTCTCTTTCTAAAGATAAAAAGCATCAGCAAGGGTATAAAGAGCATTAAGCCGACCGCGGTATAAAACCCCCACTGGTTATGCATCGTCGGAATAACATCGAAGTTCATTCCAAAAATGCCACCAATGACAGTCGCGGGCGCCAGCAGGCAGGTCACAATTGCCATCACCTTCATCACCTCATTCGTTTTTCTATTGAGGGTACTCAGGTACAGATCCTGGAGGTTCATCATCATATCACGGTAGTTTTCGCTGAGGTCATTAGCCTGTACTATATGATCATAAATGTCTTTGAAGTATTTTGTAGTTCTATCATCCAGGAAATCACTTTCACTGCGAATGAAGCCATTGATCAAATCACGCACGGGAGCCATGTTTCTCTTCAAAACAATGAGTTCTTTTCTCAGCTGGTTAATGCGCGCAAGGCTCCTGTTGTTACTGTAACGAATCACTTCGTCTTCTAAACTTTCAATCCGGTCTCCCAACTTTTCCATGACAACAAAATAATGGTCAACGATCATATCCAGCATTGAATAGCAGAGGTAGTCAGGTCCTCTTTGACGAATCTTGCTGTTGTTTAGTTTCAATTTATCACGGAGAGGATTGAACACGTCACGCTGAGCATCTTCCTGGAAGGAAATCACGAAATTTTTGCCCAGCACAATACTGATCTGTTCCTGCTCAACAGTATTATTGGAAGCATTAAAGTAGAGCATATTTAGCAGGCCGTAGAGGATCTGCTCAATTTCATCCATCTTTGGTCGTTGGCCTACACTAAGTATATCTTCAATAATGAGATGGTGAATATCGAATTTGTTACAGATCGTTTCAATATCCGCCTTTCGAAGGCCGTCGATATTTATCCAATGGATGAAACCATCCTTTTGTGCAAAATGGAGGCTGTCTGCAATATCTTTAAAACGGTGTTCTGTTACTTCGGTTACAGAATATTCAAAAACTGTGATGTCTACTTCAGCAGCTTCTTTCCGTTCACAGGCAATACAGGGTTTACGCTCAGAATTTCCCTGGTGCGCCTGGTGTTAAACACCGGTAGTAAAATATTAAGATATTTCTGTGGCCGCATATTAAATCGTGCACGTGTTCAGGAAAGTTAGTAAAAGAATATTAAAGGTTGCAATGATGTGATGTATCGCGGTTACAAGAGATAAAATTTGAATGAATCCTTAAGTTTGACCAACGGTTTATTTAGTAATTTGATCGATGTTATCTTTCCTTTTTAAAAAGTCCCGAATGCTTAAATTTCTTTTAGCCTGCTTTTGCAGCTTGTTGCTTTCGCTCGCCTGTGCGCAAAATGGTTCAAAAATGGATTTCGAAGCGTATGAACCTGTTTCCACTCTCGTAGTGCCGGAACATAAAACGGTTAAAGCCAGGTTTCCTTTCATTGATGTGCATAACCACCAGTGGAATATGCCTACACAGGATCTCGGCCCCCTAATAAAAGACATGGAACAACTGAATATGGCTGTTATGGTTAATCTCAGTGGCCAGGGAGGTGATAAGATCAAGCAGTCCGTTAAGAATATCAAAGACCATTATCCCAAACGGTTTATTGTTTTTACGAATATAGACTTCAAAGGAGTTGGCGAAGCCGGCTGGGTTGAAAAAGCAGTAAGGCAATTAGAGGACGATGTCCAAAGCGGAGCAAACGGATTGAAAATTTTTAAAAATCTCGGGTTTTCTGTGAAAGACAATTCTGGCAAGAGGGTAACAGTAGACGATGCGCGATTAGATCCTATTTGGCAAAAATGCGGGGAATTAAAAATACCTGTCTTAATCCACACGGCTGATCCAAAGTCATTTTGGGATCCGATGGACGATAAAAATGAACGTTGGCTTGAACTGGCAACACATCCAAACCGGAAGCGGGGAGCTGAGAACCCAGTTCCTTTCGAACAGTTGTTAGAGGAACAGCACCGAATGTTTAAGAAGCATCCAAAAACCACCTTTATTGCCGCCCATTTTGGTTGGTATCCGAATGATCTTAACAGGCTCAGTGAATTACTGATCGAAATGCCAAATGTATGCGTTGAGTTCGGAGCAGTAATTGCGGAACTTGGGCGGCAGCCAAAAGCTGCAAAGGCATTTTTTGAAAAATTTCAGGATAGGATTTTATTTGGAAAAGATAGCTGGGTACCCGCAGAATATGCTACTTACTTTAGAGTCCTTGAAACAGAAGACGAGTATTTTCCATATCACAAAAAATATCACGCCTTCTGGCGTATGTACGGACTGGGATTGAGTGACACGATCCTGAAAAAAGTGTACTATAAGAATGCTATACGAATAATACCGAATATTGATAAGTCGCAGTTTCCGGATTAAAGGTTGGAATTGAAAAGTTCACAATCCAGAACTTAGAGTGGGTAGCCCTTATCTATTACGCGACTCTTGCGTTCCCGGTTTAGGTTCTATTGGCTCGGATCCAAAGTGCGGGCACTATCGCCATGCGCCAATGATAGCGCCCATCAGGCCAAGCGCAACAAGCATATATCCGCCATTGATGAAGATATAACGTGCGGATTTGTGTTCAAACAAACCCACGATAGCTATTCCGCAAAAGATCCAAACGCCGGTGAGCAAACCGTATACAATAGCCATTGCCAGGTCAATTTTTGGATCGGCCAGGAACATCGCCAGGTTGGCAGCCATTAACAGAGATAGAATAAAAGACCAACCGAATATTTTCGCCTTGTTTCCTTTTTGAACATCTTCTACTGTCATATCATTTTCTCTCATCCAGCTTTTGCCGAACAACGCGGGTGAATACCAAACGCCACCTAAAATAAATGCGGAGAGACCTGCCACCAGAACGGCAAACCAATTGATTGAATTCATGTCCATAAATAAAAATGTTTAGGGATGAAAAAAGGATCGTTCAATACGAATCTATTTTTATAATTTTTACCGCACAAAAAGGAGACACCAGGGTTGGAAGATTTACCGACCAATATTGGAATAGGGACGACGAAGCCGTCGGTGAACGACGAAAAGCTGAATGATATCGGCTTTCGTGTTATCTTAATTCCCTTTTTCGGAATCGCAATCCCCCTGATAACGGGAATGATCGATTACAGTTCATTCACACTTTGGAAAACGAAATTCGGATTTCTGTATACGATAGGAATAGCGTTTGTTATCTGGCACGGAAACCGTTATTTGTTATTTACGCTAAGAAGCTACTTCGATTGGTTCAATAAGCCGATCCGTAAAATCATTGCTTTACTGCTTGCAGTTTCGTTTTATACGATCCCGGTAAGTGCATTGCTCTTGACGGGATGGTATCACGTTTTTGCAAAGGGGAACGTACAATGGGATACTGTCTTTACGGCTACGCTGATCATTATGATTTGTGTTGTTTTCATTACACATGTTTATGAAACCGTATTTCTTGTGAGAGATTCAGAAAGCGAGATGTTAAGGAATGCCCAACTCGAAAGAGCAAAGGTGCAGGCAGAACTCGAGGCGCTAAAGAATCAGATAGACCCGCATTTTATTTTCAACTCGCTAAACACCCTTTCTCATCTTATTGAAGAACGGCCCTCGAAAGCGAAGCAGTTCAATGATAACCTCGCGGATGTTTATCGTTATATTCTGCAAAACAAATCCAGGGACCTTGTTTTTTTACAGGAAGAAATTACATTTATAAAAGATTATTTTTCTCTTCTGAAAATACGTTTTGAAAACGCGGTACAACTAAATATTAATATCGCTGAAGATCTTTATGAAAAATTTCTTATTCGGCCAATATCGTTGCAGGTTCTGATAGAAAATGCTATCAAGCATAATGAGTTTTCCGATGCATCGCCCCTGATGGTTACAATTACACTGGCCGGAGACGAACTAATCGTTCGCAACAAAATAAATAAAAAAATTCTCAGGAAGGCATCATCGAGGATAGGACTTGAAAATTTGAACGAGCGGTATAAGCTTACCGCAGAGAAGTCGATTATCGTACATGAACAGCCGGAACAATTTCTGGTGCGGTTGCCGGTGCTGCGAATTGAATAGAGCGTGGAGTGATGGGAGGATTAGTTGATTAGCCATTCTTAAATAATTTGAAGATTTGAAAATGAAGAACGTGCCGATGTGCTAATCTGTTGGCTAAGTGACTAACGAGCCAGCGGCCTCTGAAATTATTCCCATTTGGTGTACCGAGACATTTTCAAATTAAAATGAACAGCATGAAAGTTGTTATTATAGAAGATGAGAAGCCAGCAGTAGATAAGCTTCGAAATGCGCTTGGGAAATGTGATAGCTCCATCCAGGTAATAGTTGTTCTAAAAAGCATCAGCGAGACACTAGCTTGGATTCGAGAAAATGAAATGCCCGATCTGTTTTTTATGGATATAGAACTTGCTGATGGGTTGTCATTTAAAATATTTGATGAAGTTAATATTACATGTCCCATCATTTTTACCACCGCATATGATGACTATTGGCAGGAAGCATTCGAACACAACAGCATTGATTATTTATTAAAGCCAATCAGGCAGGAAAAGCTTGAGACAGCGATTGCTAAGTATGAATCACTTAAAAGGCATTTTGCACAGAACCTGCAGCAGTTGTTATCACAAAAATCTTCGGCCAACGGAATAAAGAAGCGATTCCTGGTTAAGAGAGGCGTCGATTACGTCAGTATCAAGACTGAGGAGATAGCATATTTCTATGCCACGCATAAGGTGGTATGCCTGGTTGACGTCAAAGGAAATAAATTTATACTCGATCAGTCTTTGTCGGATCTGGAGAGACAAATTGATTCTGCCGTCTTTTATCGCGTGAATAGAAAGTACCTCATTCATATCAACTCGATCAAGAAAATGAAAGCCTACCCGAAAAGCAAAATTCAAATTGTAATAGAACCGCCTGTGGCAGAAGAGATCATTATAAGCCAGGAAAGCGCTGCATCATTTAAAGAGTGGATGGCCCAATAAAAAACCCCGGTTAGAAAACCAGGGTCTATATAGCCATGAAAAACAAAAATCATTATCCCTGCCGACGCCTTGGTCTTAATGCAGGTTCAATTTCATCCTTGAATTTTTTAAATTGATCTTCTGTCAATACTTTTTTTAATTTTTCATCCCTTTCAGCGGATAATTTCTCCACCTGGGTTCTGTCAGGACGTTCGCCTTCCGGTAAATCCTCCCGCAACTTGTCTATCGCCGTATAATAGTCTGTGAATACCACGGTTGTCTGGTCCTGACCAGTTTTGTCGAACTTGAATACAGTGGTGAGAGTATCCACAACGCGCTTTGTACGTTCTTCAACTGTGCGACGTTGAAAGCCCTGCGCATGGACCATCACGGATGCAACAAATACGAACAGGCAAACAAAAGCGATTTTTAACTTCATAATTTTTTTCTGAGTGTCTAATTAGTATATGATGCGTTTGGTGTACAACACTTTCACCACGCCCTATCGATTAGTCTTTTTAAGACCCTCCTCTTTAGGACTTCCTTTACGGATATGGCCGGCCATCTTATAGGCGATTTTCGGAAGAAGGGAGTCAAACCCGACCTGTTGCTGTGGTGTACAGATATTTCTTACCTCGCGGATTGTTTCAAACACAGTTCTATCGAGTGTTCTTTGCTTCTCGCCAATCACATTGGCCATAGAATCAATATAAGAATCAGGCTGGGAATCTTTTACCATTACGAAAAACTGATCCTTTGTTTTACGAAGATCTTCGAAAAGAGGAAAAAGCTTTGCATGATGGACCTCTTTAAGCTTATTGAATTGTTCTATTTGCTGATCTGTAAACCCAACTTTTGTTTGCAAAAAAGATTCTGTTGCATGTGGAGGAAGCCTCTGCTCTCCGTGATTTTCCCTGTCAGGCTTTTTCATGCCTATAATAAAAAAAACCAGCATAGCAATGTTGGCCAGCAACAAAATGCCGATGATGCTTACGAGAACCTTATTCTTTAATACATTTCTCATTGAGCGTCTGTATTATTGGTTTCTTCATCATAAAAGGCAAAAACATCTGCATCAGATTCATCGGAAAGAAAACTGTTCTTTTGTTCCGTATATGAAGGCGAAGAACTTGATTCGGTTTGAAAGATAACAAATGTGTTCAGGGAGATAACCAAACAGATCACCGAAAAGGCAACGGCAGGTTGTGCAATGAATGCGCTGACCTTTTCCCACGCCGTCCTGTCCTTTCTTAACCTGGCCTGAACCTGCGTATAAAAGAAAGGGCCTGGACCCACACGAGCCACATGCTCGAGACTATTCAGAGTGGCTTCAATCTTTTTCTCTAATTCATGCTTCTTCATAACATGGTATTTGACGTTAACAGGGCTTAAAACTTGTTCTGATCATATTTTTCCCTATAATAAATTTCCAAAAGTTTTTTTAAATTGTTCTTTGCCCTATGCAACAGCGACTCTATCGAAGGCACGGTCGTATTCATAATTTCACTGACCTCCTGATAATTTAGTCCTTCCAGCTTGTTCAACGTGAATGCTATTTTCTGATTGTCAGGCAATTGCTCTATGGCCTTGAAAAGTTCCGTTGCTGTTTCCTTTTTATCCAGTACTACACCCGGGTGATGAAAATCAGGAGGATCATGTGCGATTTCATCGTTGGCTCCAAAAAGGCTCTGAACAAATGCAAACCTTTTTTTTCTCTTCTTCCGCCGTAAATGATCCATCGTTTTGGTAACGGTGATCTTATACAACCAGGTAGAAAACTTTGCCTCCCCTTTAAATGAATGTATTGATTCGTATACCTGTACAAACACTTCCTGCGCTATATCTTCTGCATCTTCCGGATTTTGAACAATACCTAACGCAGTGTTGTAAACCATATCCTGCCAGGTTTCTACAATGGTTTTGAAGGCTGCTTCATCTCCCTGCTTAAGCTGTTCAATTAATATCCATTCACTCAAAACGGTTTAGTTTATAACTCCGGTACTATATTACCGAAAATTACTGATTATTTCTTTGCCTCGCCGTAACCCCGAAATTTCTAAGCCGATATGAGAATGTAAGCATAAAATATTGCTGCAGCACTTGATTTTGTACATCTTCTGTGTAAGACTCTGTTACCGTTCTATTGATGCTGCGGTTTTGTTTTAGCAAATCGAATACTGATAATTTCACCTCCCCTTTCTGATCCTTTAGGAATTTCTTGCCTGCGCTCATGTTCCAAAGCCAGAAATTCTGGTTGAAGCCATCTGAAAGACCCTGGTAATATTGATTACTCAAATCGTTTTGAAAGAGCCAGCCGTTCTTCGAAAGCAGGTTTAATTGAAAACCGGCAGAATGATTGAAGTAATTGTTATCCAAATCTGGTTCAAGAGTGCTTTTGACAACGTTGAAATTAGCCGAGTAGCTTAAGTTAAAATCCACATACTCATTGATATTACTTGCAAGAACGGCACCGATATTATAATTATACGTGTTAGAAAAAGTCTCCTCGATGGACTTCATTCCCTGTAATTTGACGATACCTGGCAGCTTTGACCAAGTGAAGCCCGCGTTCCAGTTCAGGCTTGACTTGATAAACTTTAACGGCATTCCATAAGTAAGGAATGATCGCACGCTCCAGTAACCATCAAGGTTCACTGGCTTTGAAAACTGGGATCCTTCGCGCAAGATAACTGTTGGTGTGAGT
>Ga0126304_10000145_pt1 | contig 23490 bp, 25 predicted proteins | sample Plot25_FD_92538 | JGI IMG/M metagenome (GOLD analysis project Ga0126304, IMG submission 92538) | Serpentine soil microbial communities from UC McLaughlin Reserve, CA, USA - Plot25 | ecosystem: Environmental > Terrestrial > Soil > Grasslands | place: USA: UC McLaughlin Reserve, Lake County... | reverse complement strand
CCAGATCGTTGTTCAGCGCCTCCAGGTCGGTCTCATCCCGTAGCTTGGCCGAGAACCCTTCGAGGGTCTTCCTAGCGTCGTACTTGCTGCGGTAGAAGCGCCTGTCGATGAACGACTGGATGCGGCGGCGTAGGGGGTTGAACAGGGCGGCAATCAAGAGGGTAGATGCCACGACCGCGAGGGTGGACCTCTCGCCTGTGAGGACCACGAAGAGCCTCTGCAACAGAACGATGCCGCCGAAGTAGATGGCAACCAGAGTCGCCGTGAGAGAGCCGTAAACGAGGGTACGGTTTATGAGGATGTCTATCTCGTAGAGCCTATAGCGAAGGATCGCTATGCCCACCGCAACGGGTACACCGGCGAAGCTCAACGTCACGGCGTCCTCTAAGAGGTTCTCCCAGAGCGGACCTACACCTCCAGCGTCATCTGGCAAGATGTTGCCCGGGATTACGTAAGAGGCAAATCCCAATCCTAAGATCGAGGCGGCGAAGGCTAGCCACTTGATCTGCTCGCGTCGCTCACCCCCAGAACGAAGGAAGCGCAGCACCAAGCTTACAGCCGAGGCTAGCATACACAGGGGCAGCAGTAGGGTAAGGCTTAGCGTCGCGTCCCCCACCCAAGGGTACTTCTCCAGCCCCAACGGGTTGCGTATTCCGGGGAGGCCCTCCATAGGACCAGGCGTGAGGGCGCTGCCTGCGCTCACCAAGATGATCGCCACCCCAGAAACCCAGGCAAGGGGGCGCCACCTCCTAGAGGGGAGTCTCCCGTCGGGGAACAGTAGGATCAGATAGATACCTATCAGCCCCACAGCGGGCGCCCAAATCCACTCCCCCAGAGAGCCGATCGCCGCCGGGAAGGGGACCGAGCCGGGCCTCACCACCAGACCGTACACCCCGTAGGCGGTGCTTAAGGGCAAAATCATCCAGATGATGCCGACTGCCACGCATATCCAGCCTATGGGGTTGTTGGAGCGCCTTGAAGCGATCAGAGCGCCCACCAGGGGGAAGGTTAGGAATGGCAACACGAAGATGAGCACGCCGCTGTCGCCGCCTGTGCCCCAGTTACTGGGAGGCTGCACCGATGGGGTGGCGATGTACAGCGCGGCGGACGCGGCGGACATGGCCAGCGAGAGACCGGCAAGCGACCACGCCAGCCAAGCGGCGGTGCGGCGGCTCATCCCACCGACCCCTCCATCCCGCTCCGATTCTCCTTCCGTCACGACCCCATACTACGCCGCCACTGTCTCCCAAGCGTTACGGCAACCGTTACGAGGAAGAGTTTCTGAAAGAGAATAGTTCTTACCTGCAACGGCGACCCCGGTCTTGAGAGCCGTAGCTCCGAGGCCGCGAAGCGACCGAAAAGTGCTCTGAGTGCTCGCATTAGAGCCTGAACCTCTACCTCAGGGCGAGAGCGGCGAACTGGTCTCCCAGGATTCCGACCCTAATGGCTTCGCTATGGTGAATTACTAGTACCTGTAACCAGCAACTATCTCTAGCGGACCGTACACGAGCTTGAGTGGAGCCTAGCTTCGTACGCCTTCGGCGAATAACATGGTCGATAGGGAAGACAGCTACGGTTCGAAGAAGGTGAGCGCGTGTACGAAGAACTGACTTCCGGCAAGGAGGTCGTCGACCTCTCGCCACCACAGGCGATAGACAGAGCCGAATACTTCTTGGTGGGGCAGGGCTACGTCGTGGTGCATCGGACGGTCACCACGCTCACTGTCGAGCGGAAAGGCTCCGAAGGTGCAGCCGGGCAAGAGGTCGCGCCGAGGGTGGTGGTCATGGCCGTGCCTCAACCCGACGGCGGGGTAAGGATAAAGGTGAGGGGCGACGACCGCAAAGGCGTGCAAGAGCGGCAAGGTCTATGGAAACTGTGGGTCGAGAACCTGCCAAAAAGACAATATTAAAGCCGATGATCACTACGGTAATGCTGACAGCTTATCTGACAGTTTATGACGATCTATCGTCATGCTATGGTACAGCAGTGAGGGTGCAGAAACCGCGTAGAAATGAGCTTTCTCTAGGGCTGCAGACTAGCTTAGATGGTTTCCGGGGCCGTGTGTCGCAGGTTCGAATCCTGCCAGGCCCGCTTCCTGGCCCGACTCCAGTTACTGCGAGGCTGGGGTAGCTCGTGGCAGCCGTAGGCTGATCCGGATCCTCTGCCTCGACGCAATTTATTGAGACCCCGAGTACCATCGCTCGGTTGCCGGTGGAGGCCCTGCCCGTGTCTTGTGGCCAACAAGCGGCGACAAGTACAATCAAGAGATCCAGCTCAAAAGGGGGAAGGAGTTGCGAGATGGACGGAGAGCAGATAGACACTGCTGGGCGGGTGGATCAGATGGGAACACCCTTCGCCTCGAAGTACGGCACGTCCTACGCGCTGAGTGATGAGGCAGCGGACGAGGTAATTTACGCCCTCTTTACCGACGACTACCGGATACGCGAGCGGATCACGGAGCTCATCGGCTCCCGCGTCCAGATCAGGGGGACAAAGCTGCCCGAGGAGCCTGACGATGAGGTAACGAAGATGAACGTCACGGAGATAAACCCGGCTTAAGCGTAGCCACCGCCCTCTCTATCTTCGTTGCTCTGAACGCCGCCCTTGTGCCACGGCTGGCGAGAGGTACGCAGCCAACGCTGCCTGAGTCCTCGGGTAGAGTACGTGGTGAAAGGTTGCTTCGGCAAGTCGTTGGTGTCGGAGGACACCCAGGTTGATTATGCTGTGGACGATCACCCATCCTCGGTGAAGACGCACGAGGCTACCTCGTGAGGGCTACAAAGGGGACCCGTGGAATAGAGCTTCTCGGGGTCGTGGAAGCGATTGAGGCGAGGTCTGCGTGATGGCGGAGTGGATCGAAGGGTTCAGGAGAGATCACCTAGAGGAGTGCGCCCGCTTGCTCGTGGCCACCTTCAACGCCGAACCGTGGAACGACGAGTGGACCCTCGACACGGCGAAGAAGGAGCTAACCTGGACCATGGGGGTGCCGGGGTTCGTAGGGTTGGTGTCCCTCGACGAAGGGGTCGTGGCATTCGCCACCGGCTACCGGGAGCCGGACGACAGGCGGGAGGTTTTCTACCTGAAAACCTTCTGCGTAAGACCGGATGCCCAAGGTACGGGCGTCGGCAGCAGGCTTCTGGGGCATCTCAGGGAGCACCTGGATGAGGGCGGCGTAAACACGATCTACCTTATCACCCACAGGGGAACACCGGCGGAGGCTTTCTACAGGAAGAACGGCTACACCGTGAACCCCGAGGACATCGTGATGACCTACGAGTGGTCAGCCTAAGCACAGAATTTGCGGTCTCCTGTTCCTCCGTCCCCCTTTTCCACTTTGCTTATAGGTGTTTATCACGATGCCCTGTAGCTCCTTGGCCTTCTCTGCCAACTTCTCCGGCGGCAATTGGAAGTCGTCAAACACCAGGATTACCACGGCCGGGCCCCGAGAGCCCCGCCTTCTCCCTTTGCGGCCCGCGGGCGCAACAGGGCTACGGCCGACCTCAACTCTTCCGTTTTTAGCAGCGCGGTCACCCCGAGATAGGCCGCGAGCGAGGCGCCCCCGACGGAGGCCAGGATCGCCATCCTATCTGAAAGTCCGGATCCCACACCCGTGAGCGAGAGGCCTACTCGGGCGACGGCGTACATGGCGGCCCCGGCCGCGAGGATCTTCGCCAGCGACCGCAGGAGGCGTCTTCCGTCCACGCCCTTTACCTCCCCACGCATCGCCGCGAGGAGGGCTAGGGCGAGGAGCGTGTAGGCCCCGGAGAACGCGAGCGCTACGCCGGTCAGCTCCAGGGTCCGCGACAGCGCGTAGGCGAGCGCGACGTACAGTCCGAGCAGCCCAATGTTCAAGATTGCGGGCGTCCTCGCGTTCTGCCGAGAGTAGAAGGAGCGGGCGAGGACGAAGCAGAGGGCGTAGCCGAGCAGACCAACCGAATAGGCGGCCAGCAGGGCCGCGACTTGGGCTGTGGCTTCGCCTGTGAAGCTGCCGCGCTCGTAGAGGAGGCCCACGATCGGCTCGGCGAAGGCGACGAGCACAACAGAGGCCGGAACCGTGACGAAGGCTGTCGTCCGGAGCCCGAAGGAGAGGTGCTCGCGGAAGCCCTCTGGGTCGCCGTGGGCGAAGCGCTCGGAGAGTTCGGGGACGAGGGCTGTGGCGATAGCGACGACGAAGACGCCGTAGGGGAGCTGGAAGACGACGAAGGCGTAGTAGAGCTTCTCGACGCCGCCGAAGCGGGAGCCGAAGAGGTTGACGGCGATCTGGACGCCGACGGTCGCCGCCGTGAAGGCGAGCACCGGGGCGGCCAGCCGAACCGCGGCGACCAGCGCAGGATGTCCGAAGGCCGGGCGGGGCCGGTAGCCGAGCCGCCACGCCGGCGGGACGAGCACGAGCGACATCACAGCGACACCGAGCGTGGTCCCGAAGGCTAGAGCGTAGATCGCCGCCACGGGGGCGCTCCCGACGAGTAGGGCGTAGAGGGCGAAGGAGGCGATGACGAAGAGGTTGTTCAGGACGGGGGCTAAGGTTGGCAGGAAGAAGCACCTGTGGGAGTTGAGGACGCCGGTGGCGACGGCGCCGACGCCATAGAACAGGACCTGGAGCGCGAAGACCCGAAAAAGCAAGATCGCGAGCGCTGTTGCTTCCCGCGCCTCCTGCCGCGAGAAGTCTCCGCTCGGCTCCCACGCGGTCAAGAGGTTGACGAGCGGTCCGGCGAAGAAGATCGTGAGGAAGACCACGGCACCCAGGAACGGCAGGATCAGGGTGAGGAGAGCGTTTGTGAGGCGCCGGGCATCCTCTTCGCCGTGCCGGGTGAGGCGTTCGACGAGGAGCGGGACGAGGATGGAGGAGAGCAGGCCTCCCATGAAGAGCTCGTAGAGCTGGGTCGGAAGCGTGTTCGAGAGGGTGTAGGCGTTCGCCACGGCCCCGGTGCCCAAGACCGCGGCCTGGGTCATCGTCCGGGCGTAGCCGGTGACGCGCGAGAGCGTCGTCGCCGCCGACATGGAGAGCGCAGATCTCAAGATGGCGACCATAGTCGAGGATGTTACATCCGCCGATCCCGGCTTGCCGGACGAGGACCCGAGCGGCTACAGCGGCCGCGGGGGTAGAATGCCGCAACGGAAGACGGGCGATGCGGCCGGAGGAGAACCTTGGGCATCCCGGTACCGGGCAGGAGATGAAAGCCTACCCGATAAGGCTGACCTACCACGTGCGCTCCTACTACTTCGGGGAGCGCCTGATCCCCGACCTCCTCGGCAAGAAGGACGCACCCGAGGGCATCGTCGCCGAGACTTGGGAGATAAGCGACTACAAGGATACGACCGGGAGGGTGACCAACGGCGAGTACGCCGGAAAGACGCTCCACGACCTCGTCGCCGAGTTCCCGGAGGCGCTCGTGGGGGAGAGCTGGAGCGGCCCACACTTCCCACTGCTTGAGAAGTTCCTCGACGCCTCGCACATGCTCCCCATCCACCTCCACGCCGACGACGAGATGGCGCGCGAGAAGCACGGCGAACCCCACGGCAAGACCGAAGCCTGGCACATCCTCTGGGCCGCCGAAGGGGCGACGATCCTGGCCGGGGTAAAGGATGGCCTGAGGCGGGAAGAACTCTTTGAAGCCTTCAAGGCCGAAGACTACGACGCCGTGATGCCTCGGCGCGAGATAAGAGCGGGGGACACCGTGTATGTGCCGGGCGGGATCATCCACACCTTCGGGCCTGACGCCCTGATCTTCGAGGTCCAGCAGACCTCCGACCTCGGCCAGTTTGTGATGCCCGAGGACCTCTACGGCAACCACCTGAGCGAGGAGGAGTGGGACGCCAACATAGACGCCACCCTCGACGAGCTCAAGACCGACTACCTGCCCTGCCCGAACCCTGGGCTGCCGCTGGTGGATGGGCCGAACCGCCGCGTCATCTGCTGCGCCGGACCGCACTTCGCCCTCGAACGTTGGACGCTGACCGAGTCTTACGCGGAGTTGGTCCACCCCGAACGCTGTCTCACCCTCTCGAGCGTGGGGGACCCGGTCCGGATCGAGCACTCGGGAGGGACCGAGAGACTCGAACGCGCCGAGTCTTGCGTACTGCCGGCCGCCATCGGGGAGGTCCGTCTCGTCCCCGAGGGGGAGGCGAGCTTGATCGCCTGCTACGTACCGGACCTCGAACGCGAAGTCATCGCGCCCTTGAGGGAGGCCGGCTTCTCCGACGAGGAGATAAGGGCCCTCGGCGAGGTGGGGATCTAACCGCTCATCAAAGCGGAGAGGGGAGCGGAAGGTGGCAAAGATAGTGACCCTTGGCGAGGTCGTCTCGGACATCTACCGGGGCGAGGAGCTCTCGGAGGTCGAGTTGGAGTTCGTCGCCCGGCCCGGCGGCGCGCCAGCTAACGTGGCGGTCGCCGCCTCCAGGATAGGCGCGGGGGCCGCGTTCGTCGGCAGCGTAGGCGAGGACCTCTTCGGGGATTTTATCCTGCGGGCGCTCGAGTCCGAGGGTGTCGAGACGAGGGGCGTGAGCCGCCAGAAGCCGCCCACACGCACCTCGCTGGCCTTCGTAGAGATAGCCGACGACGGCGATCGCGCGTTCACCTTCTACCGCTCCAGCCCAGCCGCCGACGAACTGCTCTCTCCGGACGACGTGACGGAGGATCTGATCTCCGGGGCCTCCTTCGTGAACTTCGGCAGCATCCCCCTTATCCGGGAGCCCGCCCGCTCGGCGACGCACCGGATCGCAGAGCTTGCGAAGGAGTACGACGTCCCGATAGCCTTCGACGTGAACTTCCGCGAGCACTTGTGGGAGAGCACCGAGGCCGCCCGCGAGGCCGTGGAGCCCCTGCTCGACCTCTCGACCATCGTCAAGCTGGGCGACGACGAGCTCTCGCCGCTGCTCGGCACGGAGGACGTCGAAGAGGCGGCAGGGATGCTCCTAGATCGCGGCGTCCCCCTGGTGCTCGTAAGCCGGGGATCGGAGGGCGCGTTCTACGCCACCAGGGAATTCAGCGGCCAAGTGCGGACGTTCGAAGTGGACGAGGTCGTGGACGCCACAGGCGCGGGGGACGCCTTCCTCGCGGCGGCCCTGGTGCACCTCTCCGGCGAGTCCTTCGACGAGGAGCGCGTATGTGAGGCCACCCTGAGGGGCTGCGCGGCCGGCGCCCTGGCCTGCACGGACTACGGAGCCATGCGGGCCCTACCCACGAGGGACGAGCTGGAACGGTTCATGGCCGGCGGCAGCTAAGGATCGGTTGGGGCCGGGAGCAAGAGGAGGATTAATGGAAAGAAAGCAAAGCCGCTCGCGCTATTGCATCTACACGATGCGTCATACTGATTAACTGAAAAAGGTATTTGAGAAAGGCGGAAGCGAGACCTTTAAGGAAGACAAGAGACGGCTCAAGGGTGAGCGGCTGTTCCGTGAATCGCAAACGGAACAATGAAACAAATATCCATTCTATTCACTGCGGCGGAGGAAGTTAGTGGCACACTCTACTATGCGTTACTCGACGCAGTGCGGGTTTATACTAGCCGCGCCTGTTCCGGCACATCAGGGATATAGGGATGCAGTTTACTGAGGCAGAATAACCGAAGAGTTGTCTTGTCAAGGTGTGCGTTAACAAACCTTTGTCGAGCAACTACATTCGGCCGTATGCTAACAGTTTCACGCCCGACTTATAGCTTGCTGATCAGCGCCAACGCCGAACTTTGCTGACCTCGACCGGCACGTCCACGAGCTCCGCAAGCCGCCGGGCGAGCGGCTTGAGGGAAGGGAGTTCCGTCGCGGCGTGACCGGCGTCGATCGCCGCAAGGCCTAAACAGTGCGCGAGCACCGCGTCGTGGTAGTCGAGGTCCCCACTCACGTACGCCTCAGCACCGGAGGCCGCGGCCTCCCGGATGAACGAGCCCCCCGATCCCCCGAGGACCACGACGCGCTCTATCCTCCGCCCGCGACTCGGGTCCGCGACCAGACGCGCCGGGAAGCCCAGAGCGTTCGCCACGTGTTCCCGCAGCTCCTCGGGTATCATAGGCTCCGGTAGCGTCCCGACCCTCCCGTAACCGCAGCCCTCCGGGTGGCCTTCGATGGGGTAAATGTCGAAGGCGGCCTCCTCGTAGGGGTGGGCCGCGACCGCCGCCGCGGCGGCGCGCCGCTCGGCGTGGGCCGGGACGACGGTCTCGAGCCGGATCTCCTCCACCCTCTCCAGCTGGCCCTTCCGACCAAGGTACGGGTTCGTCGCGTCGCCGGGGAGGAAGGTGCCCGTCCCTCGCGTCCGGAAGGTGCAACTCGTGTACTCCCCGACAACGCCGGCCCCCTCGCGGGCCAGGGCGTCCGCCACGGGGTCCGCGTTCTCCTCGGGGACGAAGATCACCAGCTTGCGCAGGGAGCCCCTGGGGGAGACTACCTCGAAGGGACCTCGCAGCCCGAGCGCCTCCGCCAGGGCCACCGAGACGCCTCCCGGGGCGGCGTCGTAGCTCGTGTGGGCGGCGTAGACCACAAGACCTTGGCGTATGGCCCGCGATACCAGATCACCCGGGTAAGAACCTGTATCCACGCTCCTCAAGGGGTCGAATATTAGGGGATGGTGGAAGAGCAGAAAGTCCGCCTCCGTCTCCTCCGCCTCCTCGAAGACCTCATGCAGCGGCGTGAGCGCGACCAACACCCGGCTAGCCTCCGCCGCCACCCTTCCGACTTGGAGCCCGCAGTTGTCCCAGCCCTCGGAGAGGGGGGTGGGGGCTATCCGCTCCACGGCCTCCGCTATGTCTCTCACGCGCGCCACGCTAGGTCGGCATTGTACAATCCGCGGGGTAGTGAGCCCTGCGCGCAAGCCAGCAGCACTGATCTCCGCCGCCACCCGCCTGCCACTCCTCGCCGTACCGCTCTTTCTCGCTGTCGGAGCGCAGGCCGCCGGATCGCGCGGCCTCCTGTGGGGTCTCCTCTGCCTGTTCCTGACGAGCGGGCTCTCGCTCGTCTACCTCGCGTACCTGGCGCGCTCTGGCAAGGTCCGCGACCCACGCAGCATCCCCCAATCCGAGCGGGTGCGTCCCCTGCGTGTGGTAGCCGCACTCCACGCCGGAACCTTCGTGATCGTTACCCTCCTCGGCGCCCCCGCTCCGCTGCGCGCCGCCCTCCTCTCCTACGCGCTCGCCACCCTGCTCTTCGCCCTCCTTACGCCCTTTACGAACCTCTCGCTCCACGCCGCCGGCGTCTCCGGCGCGGCGGTATGTCTCATCTACGTCTTCGGAGTCTGGGGGTTGCCCGCCGTAATTTTAGTACCGCTCGTGTGGTGGGCGAGGACGATCCTCGGGCGCCACACGCCAGCAGAACTGGCCGTCGGCGTGCTGGTCGGGGGCGGTGCGACGTTGGCGGCGTTCCAGCTGATTTGAGCTGGTCAGCCACCGATCGGCTTGTCCCTTGAGAATCCAACCCTTCTCTTGATGTTGGGTGAATAAGGGCTACGGAGGAAGACCCGTCGAGCCTAGGAGCACGCGGTCTTTGCGAACACCTTGTCTTCATCGACGGTGGCTGGATCCGTGTAAGAGATGACCGTCAGCCCCTCTCTGTTCGGGGGCCCTTCAGATATCCCTAGTATCAGCGCTCCGTCCACGGCGTTTATTATCTGGGCCTCGCCGGTCTCAGGTCCGTCGGGCTTGGCTCGGTTCACGAACGAGACCAGGAGGGCGTCGTGAAACGCGTAGGATACCTTGAGGTCGCGAGCGATGAGCGTGAGGCCAACCTCGCTGGTGGCCTCGGTATCCACGACCAGCTCCAGGACCGGCATGAGATCGTTGCTTGCCCTCTCCGCGGAGGTCACCCGGTAGCCTGGCACGTTCTTAGGGTGGCAGAAGTCGCCGACCAGCTCGTCCGTGGCATCGAAGGGAGGCGCTTGTATCACGGGTTCTGGGGTATGTTGGGGCGCGAGCCGAGCCGCGGGTTGAGTCCGCTCGGCCCCTCCCCGCTTCTCGGCCTCTTCCGGCGGAGGGTTCGCCTGCTCGCAACCGGAGAAGGTAAAGAAGACCGCCAGCACCAACAAGACGCGAACCGCCATGTTTTCCTCTCCGGTTAGCTACCTCACCCACATCGTAGACGTTATCATCCGTACGCCATTCCATGCTCTAGTCCTTCATACGAACTTCGAAGAGCCCTAGACTTCCCCGACGTTCGTGAATACGACCAATGTCCTAGAGCAAGAGCGGTCCTTCGCCCGATGCGGTCGCCTCGGTCTGCGGCTTTACCGATCGGGTTTGGTACGCGGCGAACGCGCTGATGGCGGACCTGACAAACCGCCACCACCACGCGCGGGCCGCCTCGGCGGAAGAGCTCGAGCGCAAGATGGGGGAACGCTACCCGGAGGCGGTGGCCGTCCTGGAACGCCAGGAGGAGTCGTGGCGGCAGGGCCTTTCTCGCTCGGAATCCGTGCAAAGAAGCGCCCGTCATCCCCGAGGGGGCGAGGTTGGGACTTCCGAGAACCTTAACCTTCTAGGAGGTCGAGTCGATAAAGGGCTCCTAAGCTCCAGATGTAGCGGCCGGTCTGGTTGCTACCTCACCTTACGACTCGGAACGTAAGATGCGTAACCCCAGCGCCCTCAATCACCCGGGTGCTCTCCAGTTCGATCGGCCCGGCACCCAGATGGTCTAACAACCGGACGCCGTCCCCTAGCAGGACGGGCACCAGGTCTACGTGTATCTCGTCGAGGAGTCCCGCTCTGATGCACTGCTGCGCGATGCTGGCTGCGCCCACGGCGACGTCCTTGTCGGCTGCGACCGCTTTCGCTTGCTCTAGGGCACTTTCGAGGCCGTCCGTGACGAACGTGAACGGCGATCCTTCGTAAACCCACTCTTGTGGGACCGTATGTGTGACGACGAAGGTAGGTACGCCCAAGGGGGGGTTGCCACCCCACCCGTTGGTGATGTCGAACGTCCTGCGTCCCGTCACAAACGCTCCCATCTTGCTGTGCGCCTCCTGAAGGAGCTCGGCGCTCTGCGGCGAGACCTTGAACACCATCTCTGAACCCGGCAGCCTGTATTCGGTGTCGCCGCCGGAGTACCACGCGAAGAGCCGCTCACCGCCGTCACCCAGCGGTGACTGAGGGCCATCGTTCGGCCCGGCGATGAAGCCGTCCAGCGACATCGAGAGCCCCGTAGCGACTTTCCCCATGTTCGTTCTCCTTCCGTCGTTCCCGATCGTCTGGACGCAGCATACGGCAAAAATCCTAAAAACCAACCAATGAATCCAGAATAGCAACTTGAACAAGGGAGCTTCCGAGAACACAGCTTTCACGAGCTGCTGCACCTTTTCGGGGTGGACCCGAGGGGACTTGAACCCCTGGTCTCCGCCATGCGAGGGCGGCTTGGTGAGTCCCGCTTCGTTCCGGTGTGTTGACGAAACCGGCTTTCCTATGCGGTTTTCAGCGTTTTCGAGGCTACCATTTTCCTGTCGTGTTCAGCTCCGTTCTGCCCCGGTTGCAGTAACTCACAGGAGCTGTACGGTCGATTGAGAGGAGGAATTCTCGAGGCTCTCGCTAGGGAGTGCGACATCTGTATCGAGCCGCGGTGCGGCCGTTCGGAGGCTGCTTTCGGTGACATCCTACCCCGATGGGTTATCCACCGAAGTGCCTAGAAGGGGTGTTCTCGGAACTCCACACCCCGCGTAGCCCCGGCTTGTTCCTTTGCTAAGATGCGAGTTGGGCCGGGGTTTTCTGATAGCGTTCCCCCGGCCTTTTGCGTGCGCTATGATGCCGGCTTAGGGCCGCGTTCGCATATCCCTGGTTCGCATATCCCTTCATTCCCTGCGCGGCCCTTTCTCACTCTCCCCCGGTCCTATACGGTATACGTCCCCCGGTCTAGAGTGGGGTGTATCTTTCTCTCCGTGTGCGTGAGAGCATGTAGGCGCGGCGGGGGCCTCTCTACTTGTCCTGGACTTGGTGTCCCGCACATTATCGTCGGGGCTCGCCTTAACATCACACTCTTCTAGCCGAGCCCCTTCTTTCCTCCGCGTGGGCGTTTGGCGCGTCACGACACAAAAGGGCCGCAAAGACCGGTATCATCCAGCTTCCCGCCACAGGTGTCCTGACGCGACGGCGGCACGGCAAGGGCCGGGTAGCGTTATCGGCGCTGCTTCGCCCCCTCCCGGCCCGGGGCGCATACTACACCAGTGGGGTATATTGCGTGTCCCCCGGCGGGCTGACCCACTCTCCAACTTCACAAAAGGGGTCTATACCCCCGCCGGGCTCTCTTCGACACGTGTAGGTTGTGAACGCAAGAAGCCGCAACACGCACCCAGTCCCTACAGGAGATCGCGCGAGAGGTCGCGCAGCTGGTCGTCCACCTCCCTCAACGTGGCCCTGATGGGTGCTTCGAGGCGTCGGCGCCTGTACTCGGAGAGGTTCCCTATCTGGCTCCGGGCGTCTTCGAGGAGCACCCGGACGTTCTGCAGTTCAGCGATCTGCGACTCCGCCATGTGTCTATCGGAGCCTCGTTCTGGTTCATTTGGCATCGAAGGAGTCTACTCAAACACCGGCTCTTTTCACTATTCACCGAAGTGCCTAGAAGTGGAGTTCTCAGAAGTTTGGCTACCTTGCTACTCCGTTGGCTCTCTCTGCGTTTGGTCTTCTTGTTCTTCTATTACCGTCTTTAGGGTCTCTAGCATCTCGAAGGTTAAGCGCACTATGCTGCTATCTTGACCCCTTGCCTCGAAGTAGATGGCTTCTTCATCATGGTAGACCAACACTTCTGAGTAGAGGCCCTTGTTGTAGTGGAGGCCCTCGGCCCACTGCGGGATGGCTTTGTTCCTTACCTTCTGCGCTTGCTCGCTCATCTTCTTTATGCGTCTCCTCTCTTTTTTCGATGGCCTCTTGTACCCCAGTAAGCTACGCGAATAAACCTGCTGGGCACAACCTCTAGCACTTCTACCGGCTGATGATCACAACATCTGGTGCTTATCCTGGCTGGTGCCTACAGCCTTATGCACCAACGTCCTAGAAGGGGAGTTCTCGGAAGTCTGCTTAGCCCCGGTCCGCTACGGGGGTGCTCAGTAGAGAGCGCAGAGCCCCGGTCCTGGTGGCGGAGGGTGCTCGGCGGGTAAGAAGGGTACTCTGCCGGTGCCAACGGCAAAAAGGAGGAATGTATGCTGCCGCCTGAACAGGAGCTGCTTAGTGACAAGGACCTAAGAGAAGCGTCCCTTGAGCAGCTGATCGACTTAAGAGATCGCATGACCCTGGAGCTGCAGAGGCGTGAGGAGCGAGAGGGGATGCCGACCACCTCTCAGCGGCGTCCTGCTGATGTTGCCGTGCCACCCGATCCCGCCGACCCGAACGCCGCCGGGCAGCCACTACCGGGCGAGAGTACGGAGCGTCCGGCCAGCGACTAGAAGTTCGGGTAGGCTCCGGACATCTTGCGAAGGCTCGCAACCCTCCGGGCCAGGGGTTATGGTGGCGGTTCCCCGGCCTTTTGAGTGGGCTATGATGCTGGCTTAGGGCCGCGTTCAGATATCCCTCCTTCGGATATCCCTTCACTTCCCCGCGCGGCTCTTCCCCTTGCCCTTATTCACCGAAGTACCTAGAAGGTGGGTTCTGCGAAGTCCATTAAGTGTACGCCCGCCGCGAATTCGGCAGCACCACCAACAAGATGACTACGGCGAAGCCTACCACTGTAACCATGGCAGCAGCCCGCAGCACAGCGTTCGGCGCAAAGGCCAACCCCGGAGCCGCCGAGAGAATGTTAAGCACAGAGACGACGATAGTCAGCCACAGTGCCCAGCGCTTGAGCATCCATAGCCCCCCTGCAGCGAGGAGGCCGGCCACGCCCAGCGCAACACCTAAGTAGACGACGAAGGACGGCACCCCCTCCATCGGCATGAAGGGGGACAAGAGGTTAGCCAAGCTAAAGAGCACCAGTAGAATGGCGGCGACGGTCACAGGCAGCGGCCGTGCACGCACGTGGGGCCTCCTTCATAGCCTTCACACAGTGGTCCCCTGGTGCCATCCTAAGAGGCTTGGTGCTCTGCCAGAGCTTTATTTTACCGAAGTGCCTAGAGAAACTGTCCGAAAAGGGTGCTAGGGACGCTCCTGGCGTAGATTTGGCCGGTACACGGAGGCCAAAATGGGCCAAGAAGCCCCGTTTCGGTGGCCCGTAAGGCTTCGTTTCAGGCGCATCCGAGACTTTTCGGACAGTTTCTAGAAGGGGAGTTCTCGGAAGTTCGGCCTCAGTGGGAGTGGGTAGGCAGACCGTCGTGGCTGTGGGCGGTGATGCGGTGGTGTTCCTCGCCCGCCTCCTCTACGGGGTCTATGTGTATGACGGCCCCGCTGAGGTAGCTCAAGTGGTGCAAGAGTTGGTGGTTGACCTCGCGGGCTATGGCGTGGCCTTCTGCGACCGACAGCTCCGGATCCACCGCCACGTTCACCTCCGCGTGCAGCCTGTGCCCCAACCATCGCGCCCTCACCTCAGATACGTCCTCCACGCCGGGAACGCGGCTTGCGGCGTGCCGTATCTCCTCTATGGCCTCGGGCTCCACCCCGTCCAGCAAGCAGGTGAAGACCGCCTTGCCGGAGTGCCAGACGATCACCAGGATCGCCGCCGCTATTAGCAGCCCCACGATGGGGTCAGCGAGCGGGTAGCCAAGCCACACCCCTACGGCACCCCCCAGGACGGCGAGGCTCGTCCAGCCGTCTGTCCGCGCGTGGTAGCCGTCGGCCACAAGCGCTGCGCTATCTATCTCCCGGCCCACCCTGATGCGGAACACGGCCACCGCCTCGTTGCCCGCGAAGCCCACCACGGAAGCCGCCGCTACCGCCCACAGCAACCCCACGGGCTGCGGGTTGATGAGTCGGTCTATTGCTTGGTAGCCGGCTACCGCGGCGCTGAAGAGGATTATCAGCACCACGAGTACGCCGGCCAGGTCCTCCGCCCGCCCGTAGCCAAACGTGAAGCGCCGGCTCGTGCCGAGACGGGTTAGCGCGAAGGCAACCCACAGCGGCACGGCGGTGAGGGCGTCGCCGAAGTTGTGGATGGTGTCGGATAGGAGGGCGACGCTGCCCGAGAGGAGGACCACCCCGAGCTGCAAGAGGGCGGTGACGAACAGGGCGACGAACGACCACTTCACGGCCCAGATACCGCGCTGGGAGGTCGCTATGGAGGGGTCCACCGCCCAGTGGGTGTGTCCGTGCCCCCCGTGGTGGTCGTGGTGATCGTGCCGGTGTTCTTCGCTGTGGTCGCGTGTCATGGGGGTGATTCTACCGCCGCCCTGGCTTTATTCACCAAGTGCGTGGAAGAGGTGTTCCGCGAAGTTTGTGCCTTCAAAGCGTCCCGGGGCGCAGCTCGTGAGCCGCGCTCTGGGCTACCCGAATGGGCGTACCACGAAAGCGAGGGCGTACCATGTGCTTGCCGCCAGCACCGTGAAGGTGCCGGCGATGAAGAGGTGGGCCAACCTGTCGCCCGCGTGTGCCTCCGTGGCGGACCAAGCCCCCACCACGCCGAGCCAACCGTAGACCGCGAGGTTGACCGCGATAGCCAACGCGAGGAACAACGCCGCCGCCTCTAGGATCGCGCCGAGCCAACCGTGTACCGCCAGGTTGATGATTAAGGCAAGTGCGAGGGGAAACGCCGCCACTTGTAGGATCCTCAGGGTTTGTCGGAAGGTGATCGCCTCCCCCTTACCGATTGCCGGATACTCGTTCCTTTCGCTGCGCTACGCGGGTTCCTTTCGGGCGACGACCCGGGCGACCCGGGAGCCGTCCACCTCTTCTACGCGCAGCAGGTAGCCGTCGATGCGGACCTCGTCGCCGACCTTGGGGGCGCGTCCGAGGTGGCCGAAGACGAGGCCGCCCACCGTCGAGAAGTCCTCGCTCTCGAACCCAGATCCCAGCGCCCTGTTCGCCTCCTCGATCGGGGCGAGGCCGTCCATGGAGTAGGAGCCGTCGGGGAGCGCGCTTACGGCCGGTTCCTCCCCGTCGAACTCGTCGTGTATCTCGCCGACTATCTCCTCGACGATGTCCTCCACGGTGATGATCCCCTCGAAGGTGCCCCACTCGTCGATGACGATGGCCATCCTAAGGCGCCGGTCCTTGAGGTCTTTGAGGACGGCGTCCACGCGCCGGTTCTCGGGGACGGTCAGCACCTCGCGCATGACGTCTTCGGCCCTTACCTGCGCCCGCAGGCCGCCCCCGTCTTCTACGGCGCGCATCACGTCCTTGGCATGCACCGCCCCGACTATCTTGTCCGGGGAGCCGTCCTCGTGGACGGGGTAGCGGGTGTGCTCGCCGGAGGCGATGGCCCTAAAGAGCTCCCGCAAGGGCATGCCCGCCGGCAGCGAGACGACGTCGGGGCGGGGGACCATGACCTTGCGCGCCGGTGTGTCCTCCAGCTCGAAGACCCCCTCCAGCATGTGCTCCTCGCCGGCGTTGAGGACGCCCTGATCGGTGGAGCGGCCGATGATCAGGCGCAGCTCCTCCTCAGAGTGCTCCTCCTCGGTCTCCGAGGCCGGGGGCACCCCGAAGAGCTTCACCACGGCGTTGGCGACGCCGTTGAAGACCACTACGCCGGGATAAAAGAGGTAGTAGAAGAACCGCATGAAGGGCGCCACGAACAGGGAGGTCCCCTCCGCCCGGGCGATGGCCACGCTCTTGGGCGCGAGCTCCCCGAAGACGACGTGCAGGAAAGTTATCGTGGCGAAGGCGACGGCGAAGGCGATGGCGTCGGTGACCCCGTCAGGCACCGAGAGGGCGACGAACACGGGCTCCAGGAGGTGCTTAAAGGCCGGCTCCCCTATCCATCCCAAGCCGAGCGAGGAGATGGTGATCCCGAGCTGGCACACCGAGAGGTAGGCGTCGAGCTTCTCCGTGGCCGTCTTGAGCAGCCCGGACGAGCGCCTGCCCTCCCGCACGAGCCCGTCCACCTGCGTGGAGCGGATCTTCACCAGCCCGAACTCGGCTGCCACGAACAGGCCGTTTAGGGCCACCAAGAACAGCGCCAGGACCACCAGGAGGCCATCGAGCACTAGACCGCTCAAGACGGTGCCTTCGGAGCGGCCGTCCCGAGGCCCGAGGGGGGCGACGTAGGCGCGAGGGTACTCGGTGGTTCGTCGACATCCATGCTACGCCCCAAGCGTACCACGCCGGCCCGGACACCGTTACGCTCGACGCCTCGTACGGTTCCCCTTATTCACCGAAGGGCCTAGAAGGTGAATTTTCGGAACTTCGCCCTCCGCAGCTTTACGGGCATCCACCATTTGCCGAGGATGGCCTACGTCAGCTTGGGGGTGTGCCATCTACCGCGGAGGAGGGTTGCATCCCCCAGCCGCCCGTGAAGTTCCCCGAACACAAAACCCAATAGCGCTTCCTCGGGTCCACCGGGTCCTCGATCTCGCGCCCCTTCGCCCCCACAAAAAATTGGGTGAAGGTCCGCTCCGACCACGACATCTTCGCGGGCACCCCGCGCTCCCACCAGTCCGTCACGCGGGCGTCGGTCTCGTTCCCTTCGAACAGGTCGCAGTAGACGGAGGACACTTCCCCGCTCCACCTGCCTTCTACCATCACCCTCTCGCCCACCCACCGCGCACCGGTGATCTGGAGGTCCATGTCCTTGGGGGGCAGCTCGCTCATGTATGTGGTCTCGCTCCTTGAAGGCGCGGAAAATGCTGGGCTACCGCTTAGGCTGCTGCCCTCTTGGGCCACCATGGGCCACCACAGGATAGCGGTGCTCGTGACCAGGAAGGAGAGTAAGCTCGCGAGGGCGATTAGTGCAAGGGACGCGAGCGCCTGCCGTCCACCGCTCAAGGCCCAGTACCAGTCCCACGCCCTGCGCATATCGTGCCTACGGCCCTAGGCGACGGGCGTGGCCTACGCCATGCTCGGTCCTCTCCGGCACGGGTGGGGTCCCTTTAGTGCGTCCGGCCACCCACGATGAGCCGGTAGACGGCGAGCAGTATGACGGCCCCCAGCGTGGCCACCACAATTGACCAGATGTTGAACCCCGTCGCCCCGCTGCCGCCGAGTAGGCCCACGACGAGCCCCCCGACCACGGCGCCCACCATCCCGATGATGGTGGTCGCTATTATCCCGCCGGGGTCGTCCCCCGGCATTATCAGCTTGGCCAGGGCGCCGGCGATCAGCCCGACTATGATCCAGCTTATTATTCCCACTCTCTCCGGTTCCTTTCCTTACTCGAGGCGAGCTTCCCCCCGGTTGGTATCCCCCTCGGGGACCGAGTGGGGACCTAGCGAACCTCCCGGGCACTTACCGTTGCGCCTGCGAAGGCGATGGTATCCTATTTTCGTGTCGCGTGGACGCTAAGGGGGCCTCGAGCATTCGGGTACCGAGGGGCGTGGGTCCGCCCGAGGCGAGGGCGTCGCTGCCGGGGAGGGCGGTGGTATCGTGAGCGGGTTAGCCCTCGTCGGCCTCATGGTCGTCCTTGCTCTCTTCTTGGTCGCCCTCAATGCCTCTTCGTTGCTTATTCACGCTACTGCCTAGAAGGTGAATTCTCGGAAGTTCCCTACCCGTGGCAGCTAAGTAACTTCTATAACTAGTCTAAATGAACTAGAAAAAGATCACTCATTTAGGCGATGCGCCACAACCCATCGGGGATGTAAGGTGCCCACTACCCAACATACACGGAGGCAGGGTGGTGGCGCTCATCCCCTCCCAGAAGAAAGGGGAACACGATGCGCAAGGGACGTAAGGGAACGATTGTGGTGGCGCTGGTGGCGCTTATGGTGGCTATCTTCGCCACTGCCGCTTACGCCGATACCATCAGCGGCAACAACCACAACAACACCCTGAACGAGACCAACGGCGACGACGACATGTTCGGCCTCAAGGGGGACGATGTCCTCAAGGCCAACCTCTTCCTCGGGGTCGACGATGTAGACAATGCGTACGGCGGCGCCGGCACCGACTTCGTCTACGTAAACGACGGAGACTCTGATGATTTTGCCGCCGGTGGGGCTGGCCCGCGCGACCGCTGCATAGTCGATGATCTCAGCGAGGTTGGCAATGGCTGCGAGAGGGTCAGGGTCGAGCCGCCTGTGGAGTGATTTTACAGCCCTTCCATAATGGGAGAAGAAAGCTTGCCGGTCTAAGAGCGCCCTAGAGAGACCGGTGGCCTAGAAGAAGAGCAAGCTAACAGGGGACCGGGGTATCAAAGCCCCGGTCCTTTGCTCGTGCCCGCTTTTTCTCCTTTTCTGAAGAAAAATGGTCCATTTGGGGGATGCGCCGTCTTGGTTGGGGCGAGTAGGATGCCTTCGCGTTAGCCAATGAGGCAGCGGGGGGTTGCGCATCGCCCTTTGCGTTTGCCCCGTTGACCGATGCAACGGGGCGAAGGGGAGCGCCATCTCCTTCTCCCCACTTGTTAGCCGCCCCTGTTTTCTGGCGCAGCTCTCGTTTTCTTAAGGGTTATTCACCGAAGTGCCTAGAAGGGGAGTTCTCGGAAGTTCCCCCTCATAGAGTTTTGGGAGTAGCGCTGTATTTGCTGCCTTCGCTACAATGAGCGGAAGGCGCTCGAGGTGGGAGGAGAGAACATGCACAAGGTAACGACGATGGTAGCGCTCGTAGCGCTCCTTACGGTGGCGGCAGCAGGCGTTGCCTACGCCGCCACGATAACAGGTAACGCAAACAACAACTATCTTAGGGAAACGTGCAAAGGCGACACCATGTACGGTCGCGCCGGCAACGACGTGCTAGACGCCGACAACTGTGGAGGGGAAACGGACGTTTTGTACGGGGGCTCGGGCGACGACTGGCTGCTCGTTGCCGACCGTGACGCCCGTGACATTCCGGTTGGCGACAAGGGCTTCGACACATGCGTCGTGGACCGTCAAGAAGCTCAGAGCGGCGCTGCAATGTTCTGCGAACGGGTGATTGTTCGTTAGGGTACGCGTTAGCGCGCCCTCCTTGTCGACTCCGCAGGCCTTTCCGTAAGGACCGGTGTCTAGCAGCCTCGGCCCTTCATCATGCCCTTATTCACGAACGTCCTAGAAGGTGAATTCCCGGAAGTCCAGATGCACGATTCTGAATAGATCGCTCCGTCAGAGGCCGTGAGAGCTCGCCTGTGGCTGTGCGCCCCCGATGGTGGGGCCTACATGTCGGGGTGCTGCATATACTTGCGGTGGGATGAATGGTTGGGTGGCTCGGTAACACACGGACAACTCCGACTATTCAGCGTTTTTGGCGCGCCTTCCACCTGCGCCAACGGCTGGTGCTGGCGCAACTCTTGGTGCAGTACTTCTGCTTGCCCGACTCAGGGATGAACATCCTTCCGCAGCCGACGCACTCCTCTATGGGAGCACGGTTTGCCATGAACTGCGCGAGGTGTACGTAGATGGCCGAAAGCAGGTTCGGTGGGCGTTGCAATACGAAGAAGATACCGGGGCCTCTAACCTCAGTGTCCAGGTAGACGGAAGAAGTGAGACCCAGCTGGCAACCTTCAAGCTTGAGGGTGATTACTTCAGCCAGGTTAGCACTAGTCTCTTCCGAGAGCTGTTCATCGTCGGCGTCAAGTGGAGCTAGTTTGGAGACCTCTGGGAATCGCTCGTATACGCTTCGCAGCGTGGACGCCGAGCCTTCTCTTATCGAATCCTTGAGGCCCACGTACACTTCTTGCAGAATTCCGATCATCCGAGATTCGGCCCACCATTCGGCCAAAGGTTCTCTGCACTCCCCGGTACCAAGGCTGTCAGCTCCATGCCACAGCAAGCCATTTCTTCTGACGAATGAAACAACGTTGCGAGGATCTACCTTGCTCGGGTCTGGACCCACTTCGGCAAGCTCTAGGAACACATGATCGTTGGCTCGCTCATGTATGCCATATGGTTCGGCGCGGTCTTCATCTAGGATTATTTCTTCGCCAACGATGCGGGCCGGACCTCGTACCCACTGTGGGTAGGATCTCCATTGGGCGAGACCGTTTTTGGTGCTATTGCTTGCCAACTCTTCACCCCGCTCCAGATCCAACTGTCTGCAAACGCTGAAATGCTAGCTTCAGCGTTGACTTGCCAACGCTTCCGTACCTATCATAGCGTTTGTGAATGCAAGTGTACAGATGGGGAGACTAATGGACAGAACGGAGAGCCGCGAATGGCTGCGGGTGCCGGAGGCGGCTGAGCTTCTCGGCCTGCCTCGCACCCGGACGTACGAGCTAATCCAACGCGGCGAGTTGCCCGCGGTGCGCATCGGCGAGCGCAGCATACGGGTGAATCGTGCCGAACTGGAGCGGTTCCTGCTGGAGAGCCGGCGCGTCGTCGGCACGAATTAGTCTCGGAGCCGCTTCTGTGGAGAACGGGACCAGGGACCGGAGCATGATCGTAGGTAAGTTACCGGACAGAACGAACGAACACGCCGCCACGGTTTCCGGACGGTCGGAGGCAACGATCCTCGTGCGCTCAGAGCATCCGCAGCCAGTCGGTAAGCTCTTGTCGGAGGTAGAACCCGAAAGGGTGGAGTGGCTGTGGCCGGGGCGCTTGCCTCTCGGGAAGCTGGCCGTCCTGGACGGCGACCCGGGCTTGGGTAAGAGCGCCGTGACACTCGACCTGGCCGCAAGGGTGAGCGCGGGCTTGGAGCTCCCGGACGGCGAGCGGTGCGAGCCCGCCGGGGTGGTGCTGCTTTCGGCCGAAGACGGGCTCGCGGACACCATCAGGCCCCGCTTGGACGCTACGGGGGCGGACACCGGGAGGATCGTCGGGCTCTCCCCCATGGTGGAGGGTAGTTCCTCGGGGCAGCCGATCTCCATACCCAGAGACCTCAATATTATCGAGCGAGCGATAGGGCGCGTGGGCGCGAGCCTGGTGATCGTGGACCCCCTCATGGCCTTCCTCTCCGGTGGGACGGACTCGCACAAGGACCAGGACGTCCGAAGGGTTTTGACGCCGCTTGCGGCCCTCGCGGAGAGGACGAGGGCGGCCGTCCTTATCGTACGGCACCTGAACAAGTCCGCGGGTGGGAACGCCCTCTACAGGGGCGGGGGCTCGATCGGCATAATCGGGGCGGCCCGCTCGGGGCTCGTGATCGCCCCAGATCCCGAAGATGCGGACCGCCGCATCCTGGCGGCCAACAAGCACAACCTCTCAAGAGCGGCCCCCAGCCTCGTGTTCCGCGTGGGGACTGCTCCCAACGGCGCGGCCCGCGTGGTGTGGGGCGGTACTTCGAGCTTGAGCGCAGGAGACATCCTCAGAGAGCCTGCGGACCCCGAGCAGCGATCGTTACTGTCGGAGGCCGAGGAGTTTCTTCTCAAGGAGCTCAAGGATGGGCCGGTGGCAGCGGAGCTAGTGAAGAAGGACGCCCGCGCGGCAGGCGTCTCCGAGCGCACCCTGAAGAGGGCCAAGAGGGTGCTTGGCGTCGGTTCGGATAAGGAAAGCGACGGCTCGTGGAGCTGGGTGCCGCCAGAACAGGAGCCTGAAGGGGGCCAAAGTCCTACCGCTGGCATCCTTGGCACGGTTGGCCCCCTTGCCAAGGATGCCACCCTCCAGCAGGGCGAATCCGCACATCTAAAGGAAGGTGGCCAAGGAGGCCAAGAGGGCCAAGGGGACCACCAACGCGAGTGCAACCACGGCTATCCGGACGGCGTGGGATGCTACCTGTGCGACCCACGCCACCCCTACCGGCTCGAGCAAGCAGAGCGGGGCAAGCGCGAAGGGTTAACACAACGGGGGGATACCCCTTGAGCCCCTGGGAGAGCCGCGAGCGCGGCGGCCTCTACTACACGAGGAGCCGCAAGGAAGGCGGCCGGGTGGTAAGGGAGTACGTCGGCAGCGGCGTCCTCGGCGAGATCGCGGCCCTCGAAGACAAGTACGAGCGAAGGCGGCGAGAAGAAGAGGCGGCCTTCTGGAAAGAGGAACGCGAGAGGCTGGAAGAACTTGCGGTCCCGGTGGACGAGTTATGCGAGGCCGCTGAGATCCTGGCTAGGGCGACTCTCCTGGCCGCCGGGTACCGCAGGCACAACCGCGGAGAATGGAGGAAAAGGCGTGGCCAAGAAGAACTCTAGGGGTTTTCGGCAGGTTGGGTACTCCCCGCCCGACCTTTCCGCCATGAGCGAAGGAGAACTTCAGGGGCGCAGAGAGACGGTCGCGAAGCTGTGGGATCTTGTCGGTAAGGCGGACAAGGGCGACGAGAAGGCCGTGAGCGCCATCAGGGAGATCCTCGACAAGAATCCTGACCTCGCCTGGCGCCTGAGGAACATCGGCAAAATGGCTGAGCGCTTCCTAGTAAGCAAGATGACCAGAGAAGAAGACGCGGCCGCCAAGGAGATGATGGAGCACCAGCTCGAGTCCATGCGTTTGGAGATAGCCGGCGAAGGCCGCTCGCCCCTAGAGATGCTCCTGGCCGAAAGGATCGTCGCGACGTGGCTACAGGTGCAACTTTTCGAGGGCCTCTACGCCTCGGGCTTGGGCAAGCACACCCTCGCCCAGGCCAACTACTACCAGAAGCGCCTGGACAGGGCGCACAGGAACCACCTCTCTGCGATCCGCACGCTCGCCCAGATACGCAAGATGGGACCGGCCCTGCAGATCAACATAGCGGAAAAACAAAT
>Ga0126304_10000141_pt1 | contig 23685 bp, 17 predicted proteins | sample Plot25_FD_92538 | JGI IMG/M metagenome (GOLD analysis project Ga0126304, IMG submission 92538) | Serpentine soil microbial communities from UC McLaughlin Reserve, CA, USA - Plot25 | ecosystem: Environmental > Terrestrial > Soil > Grasslands | place: USA: UC McLaughlin Reserve, Lake County... | reverse complement strand
TCGGCGCTGTCGGCGTGGTCGCGATTGCCGCATATCTCGTCGAGCTCCTCGAGTCGATCTGGGCACCGGCACGCGAGCTCGCCCGCTTCTCACCGTTCCACTACTATGCGGCGCCCGGCATCCTTGCCGGCACGGCGCCGGAATCGCGCAATCTGGCCGTGCTCGCCTTCACCGCGTTGGCTACTCTGGCGGTCGCCTACTGGAGCTATCAAAGGCGCGACCTCTAGGCGACTGGCGGCGTAGTACTATTCACGCGCCGATGACGCCGGAATCCATCGCTCATTACCGAATTTCCTCGAAACTTGGCGAAGGCGCCATGGGCGAGGTCTATCGCGCGACCGACAGCAAGCTCGGTCGCGAGGTGGCGATCAAGCTGATTCCCGAAGACTTCGCTCGCGACACGACGCGCATGGCGCGCTTCACCCGCGAGGCGCAGGTGCTCGCGTCCCTCAACCATCCGAACATCGCCGCGATCTATGGCGTCGAGGACCGCGCGCTCATCATGGAGCTGGTCGAGGGCCAGACCTTGTCGGAGCGGATCAAGCAGGGTGCGATTCCGCTCGAAGAAGCGCTGGATACCGCCAGGCAGATCGCCGACGGTCTCGAAGCCGCGCACGACAAGGGCATCGTCCATCGCGACCTCAAGCCGGCCAACATCAAGATCACGCCTGGCGGTACGGTCAAGCTGCTGGACTTCGGCCTCGCCAAAGCCGAAGGTCCATGGAGTGCGACGGCGTCGGTCGAGGACGCGCCCACGCTCACGGTGGCGTCTACCGGCGCCGGCGTGATCCTTGGCACGGCCGCGTACATGGCGCCCGAGCAGGCCCGCGGCAGAAACGTCGACAAGCGCGCCGACATCTGGGCGTTCGGCGTGATCCTCTACGAGATGCTCACCGGTGAGCAGATGTTCGAGGGCGAAACGGTCACGGATGTTCTCGCCTCGGTGGTGCGCACGAATCCGGATCTGAAACGCGTGCCGGAAAAAGTGCGGCCGCTGCTGCAACGCTGTCTCGAAAAGGATCCAAAGCGACGGCTGCGCGATGCCGGCGATGCGATGCTGCTACTGGACATGGCACCGGGCGCGACCGTGGAAACCAGGACAAGCAAGGCGCCGCTGTTCGCGCTCGGTGGCGTCGCGGCGCTGCTGGCAGTAGCGCTCGCGGGCGTGTCGTATCTCCACCTCCGCGAAGCACCTCCGGGGGCTGACGTCGCGCGATTCCAGATCGGTCTTCCCGAGAGCGTCAACTTCACACAGTGGGGAGCGTCGGCGGTCTCTCCCGATGGCCGCAAGATCGTGTTCGCCGCATACGGTTACGATGGCGAACCTCGTCTCTGGCTTCGAAGGCTCGATTCGCCGATCGCCAAGCCGCTCGAGGACGCGCACATTAACCAGCAGACCGTCGCGTTGTTCTGGTCGCCCGATAGCCGGTTCGTCGGCTACGGCAACTCGAAACAACTCAGGAAGATCGACATCAACGGCGGCCCTTCACAGACGCTCGCCGAAATCGCCCCGGCCATCGGCGGCTCGTGGAGCGCCGATGGCACGATTCTCGTCGGCTCCACGACTGGGATCATGAAGACGACGGCGAACGGCGGCACGCTGACGATGGTGACGAAATCGGCCAACCCACAAGAGGCTCACGCGCATCCGGTGATGCTGCCCGACGGGCGCCACTTCCTCTTCATGCGCGGCGCACCACTTGGGATGCGATCGATCTTCGTCGGCGATCTCCAGGCCGCGCCCGATGCACAAAGCACCACGCCGCTGCTGAAGACCGACTACGGTGTCGCGCTCGCGCAACGCAGCACACACGCTCCGCTTATGGTGTTGTTCCTGCGTGATGAAACGCTGCTCGCGCAGGAGTTCGACATGGGTGCGCTCGCGCTCAAGGGCGACCCGGTGACGGTCATGCAGCAAGTGTCGGGTGTGAGCAACGGCGCGCTCGGCCACTTCTCCGCATCGCGAACCGGCGCGCTCGTCTATCGATCGGTGTCCGGCAACAATCGCCAGCTCACCTGGTTGAATCGGAACGGCGACGTCGTCGGCCATCCGGGCGAGCATGCCCCGTACGGCACGATGAAAGTCTCACCCGATGGCAGCCGGGCTGCTGTCGTGCAGCTCGATCCCCGGCAACCGACCAATAACGACATCTGGATCGTGGATCTGAGCTCAGGTGCCAGTACGCGATTCACCTTCGACCCGGGCTTCGATGGACAACCGGTGTGGTCGCCAGACGGCCGCGATCTCGCGTGGCAATCCGATCGCACCAAGACGATGGGCATTTATCGCAAGGCCGCCGATGGCTCGGGCGGGGACGAGCTGTTGATCTCGGAGAAGGGCCTCACCAACCTGACCGACTGGACGCACAACGGTTACCTGATTTTCACGATGGGCGGAGACGTGCAGGCACTGCCAGTCGAGGCAGATGTCACCGGAAAGCGCACGCCCGTTCCCGTGATCCAGTCGCCGGCGCAGGAGCGCGGTGCGTACGTATCTCCAGACAACCGCTGGATCGCGTACCTCTCGAACGAAACCGGCCGTGATGAGATCTATGTGCAGCCGTTTTCCGTGGGCGGCATCAAGGCGTCAGGCAAATGGATGGTGTCAAAAGGCACGCGCGGCATGGCGCGCTGGCGCGCCGACAGCAAGGAGCTCATGTTCCTGAACGGCGAGGGCGAGGTCGCCGCGGTTGACGTCGCCGGCGGAGCGGCGTTCCAGACCAGTCCGCCAAAGAGGCTGTTTCAACTGCCTCTGGAGTTATTGAGCAATCAGAATCCCGGGACTCTGGCTGATGCGACACGCGACGGGCAGCGGCTGCTGGTGGTGATGCCCGTACAGGAAAACTCACAGCGCGAGCTCGCCGTCGTGCTCAACTGGCAGGACGGCGTCACACGGTAGGGCCGGTCCGCCTTCGCCAAGGCTACGGCGGGACCGGCCGGAGCACATCATGCGATCACTCTTATTCGTCCTTCTGTTCGCCATCGTCCTGAATCTCCCGCTGCCCGCGCAGCAGGCACCACCCGCCGCGCCAGCTGCACCCGCCGGCCCTGGCCTGACGATCACCACCGCGGCGTGGCCCGATGGCGACGACATTCCGCTGAAGTACACGCAGGCGGTTCCGATGCCGCTGTCCCCTGCACTCACATGGACGAACGTGCCGCCAGGGACCCGGAGCTTCGTCCTCCACATGCACGATCCCGATGTGTCGATCAATAAGACGACCAACACACAGGTGCACTGGCTGGTGTGGGGCATCCCCGGCACGGCGACCGGATTGAGCGAGGGCCAGCCGCAAGGCGAAAAGCTTCCTGATGGCAGCCGTCAGGTGAGCGCATCGGGACAGGTCTACCGCGGCCCCGGCGCGCGAGCCGCGGGCCCGAAGCATCACTACACCTTCGAGCTCTACGCACTCGACACGACGATCGACGTGCCGCATGCCGCGAACGAGCAAGAGACGCGCGCCGCGGTGCTAGGCGCGATGAACGGCCACATTCTCGGCAAGGCGGTGATGGTGGGTCTGTTCAAGCGGCCGCAGTAACCCTACGGCGGGTCTACATAGCAAGCCCTACAACTGCAGATGAAATTATTGGTCAGTGTCCGCGACGCCATCGAGGCGTCTGCAGCCCGCGCAGGCGCAGCCGACATCATTGACGCCAAGGAACCAGCGTCGGGCGCGCTCGGCGCCGTTGACCTGGCCACGTTCCAGCAGATCGTCGCGACGATCGCACACGCACGCCCGGTGACGGCGGCGCTCGGCGACGCGGTGGACGAGCGCGCGATCGCACGTACCGCCGACGCGTTCGCGAGAGCCGGAGCGAGACTCGTGAAAATCGGCTTCGCCGGGATTGCGTCGTGCACACGCGTCACCTCGCTGGTTGCCGCAGCACGAACCGGGGCCGGCTCACATGCTGGCGTGATCGCAACGGCGTATGCCGATGCCGATCGCGCGTCGAGCCTGAATCCGTTTGCGGTGATCGACGCGGCTGCATCGGCAGGAGCGACGGGCGTTCTGCTCGATACGGCGGACAAGCAGGGGTCCGGCCTGGCGGGACTCATGTCGCCAGAACAGCTGTACTCGTGGGTTCGTGCGGCCCGCGATGCTCGGTTACTCGTGGCGTTGGCCGGCAAGCTGACGAGGGACGACTTCGGCTACGTGTGCGATGCCGGGGCCGACATCGTCGGCGTCCGCGGTGCAGCCTGCAACGGCGGCCGCACTGGACAGATTAGCGCGGCGCGTGTTCGCGCACTCAGGTCTGTTGCGGCTCGTCGCTCAGCACCCGCACGTGTGCCTGACCCTGTTTCAGCGTTCGAATGAACGTCGTTACCAGTTCAGGATCGAACTCCGTCCCCGCGCGCTCCTCCAGATACGCCATCGTCCGCTCCGCTGGCCACGCGTCGCGGTAGGGACGCTTCGTGCTCAGCGCGTCGTAGACGTCGCAGACGTGAACCAGCCGGCTCGCCATCGCGCATTCACGCTTGTAGTGCAACACCGGATAGCCGCCGCCATTCAACATGATGTGATGCTCGTAGGCGACGGTTGCCGCCATACCGAGATCCTGATCGCTCTGCATGATCACGCGCGCGCCATCGATGGGATGCGAGTTCATGATCGCGCGCTCTTCGTCATTGAGCTTGCCCGGCTTGGTGAGAACTTCGAGCGGAATGCGGATCTTACCGATGTCGTGCAGCAGACCGGCGACGCCGATCGCGCGAATCTCCTTCGACCGGCACCCCAGGGACTCGGCCAGCCCCATCGAGAGCACCGCGACATTCAGCGAATGCGTCGTGGTGTACTGATCGAACTCCTTCAGCTTGAGCAGCGGCAGCACCATACGGCTGTCGCCGTGCATCGCGACCGACAGCGACCGGACAACGGCCTCGGCCTCGAGCAGCGGCACCGAGCCACCGGACTGAATCTCCGTCTGCAGCCAGCGGAATGTTTCGGCTTCTTCACCCAGCGTGAGATCCAGCGTCGTCATCGCCGTGGGCAGCGAAGCAAACGCCGCGTCGAGCTCCGGATCGACGGCGTCCCGCCCTTGCAGGCCCACTGCGCCGTAGCGAATGCCCAGCGAGCGCATTTGGCGCACTTCGGTCGTGTCGATCGTCGAGAGCATCAAGCGCGCGAGCACTTCCTCGAGGAAGCTGTTGAATTCCTCGCGCGTCACCCTCCGCTCGAGCTCGAGACGTTCGATGCCTGCGGCGACGAGCCGCTTGCCCCAGTCCCACGACTTCAACTCGCGCAGCCGCTCGCGTCCGAAGACGACCTCGTCCTCGAGGAAGGTGAAGGCCGGCAGATGGCCGCCGGGCAATGTGAGACCGTCCAGGTCGTCGAACGCCGAGTCCACGGCCTTCTCGCGCGAGGGATGGCCCTCGGGATAGAGCGTCATGACGCCCAGCGAGTGCGCGAACGCGTTGAGGAATCGAACCGGATCGCTCATGAGGTCCGGCGAGACGCAATCTGCCGGAGTTCGTGGTCGGCTGATCGGGCAGCGGCGGCGAGCACGCCCGACGCGCGTGAATCCTCAGACCACGTCGTCGCGAGTGCCCGAATGACAGCAACAAGTACGGGTGTCTTGGGGAACAGACGCGTGCGGCCGAACCACGACCGGCCGGCGACCGCCAGCTGCAGCAGCGCGGCGAGCACGTCCTCACGCTGCTTCTGCGCGAGCGCGTTGACGGCCAGCAGACGAGTGTCCTCGCCAAGGTCCGAGGCCAATGCGAGGTCGATCATGCGCTCAACTAACTGCGGCGGACAGTCCTGAATCGCGGTCAAGCCCAGGTGCACGATCCGAGGATCGGGATCGTTGAGGGCGGCATTGACACCGAGGTCGCGCTCATGCGGCAGCGTCAGCTGCAGCCGGAGCGCTTCCGATCGGACGCGCGTATCGGCATGCTGCGTCCACGGCACGATGGAGAACGTCGCCGGCAGTGTACCCTTGCGCGCCAGGAGCGTCAGCATATTGCGCTGCACGTACCACCGGTCGTCGGTGAGGCGAGCGAGAATGAGCGGCACGATATCCGCTTGCGCGCGACCGAGGAGATCGAGCAGCCGTCGTCGCATGGTGCGGCTTGGCGTTGAGCCCAGCGCTTCGAGCAGCGGCTCGTAGGCTTCAATCGAGAGACGCGGCAACAGATGATCGAGGCCGGAGAGATCGACGTTTTCGCCGGCAAAGAGTCCCTTGAGGTTCTCCGGTCGAGTGAGCCTGGCGACGAGCATGTCGGCACCAGCCTGCCCACCTTCGGGTGGCGAGACGATCAATTCAAGAAGCCCGCTCAAGCGACCGGCATTGATGGCACTGTCGATCGCTTTGTCGGCGAGCGGCCCAAACGCGCTCGCCTCGAGCGCCATCTGCACTAACCGCAGCGGCTCGGGCTCGGCAGCCACCGCCGATTTCGAGCGCGACGGCTCCGGCTGCGATGACACGGCGAGATGCTCCAGCACGCGGCCATACGCTTCCGGATTGGGATCCTCGAGGCGCCAGTCCTCGAGCAAACGACCGACCTGCTCACGGAGTTCCGTATCGGCGCGCGGCCGCGAGAGCTCAGTGCCGCTCGCAGCGTGCGTGGCCAACTTGCTCAGCATTCTCACGAGACCGTGGGAAATCGTCTGGCCGCTGGCGTCCGCAGACGCCGTCACAATCGCGAGCACGGCGTCAACGGGGAGGCCCTCTGTCGCATCGCGCAGGAACTGCGCGCGTTGATTCCGGTCGCCGCTGATGGCCAGGAGCCGCCGCAGCGTGGCCGGATTGAGGGAGCCAAGGAGCCGCGCCGTCCGCCGCTTGAGTTCCTCCGCCCCGTAGCCCGATGCGATTCTCAACTCCTGCGCGATCTGCAACAAGTGCGCAATGATGGCCTGATCGCGGGTGTCGTTCTCGTCGATCGCCCTGGCAATCTCCGATTCCGACGGAGGCGCCCCGCCTTCGGGTCGATCCGACGAAAGCGCCGCTCTCGCCAGGCTCAGCCAGAGGTCCGGGGCTGCCGATGCTTGCCCGCTTTCGGTGTCGCCGCCCCCGGGCACTCGATCGTCAACGATCCCGAGACCATCGAATACGAGCGGCTGCAATTTGATGTGCGGCCAGTTCGAGACATCTGCGTTGAGGCCAAGCGGTCCTTCACGGTCGGCCTCGGCAGCCAGTGCACGGAGCGCCTCGCCCAGTTCCTTCGTGTCCATGCCGGGCATGAGGCTGACCGCGCCGATGTGATGGCGATGCAACGTGTCCGCGAGGCGACGGAGAACCGGCTGATCGGGATCCGTTGTCATGCCGTCGATGATCAACTGGCGGCGTGCGACGCCGAAGGCGATCTGCGAACGCTCTTCCAACAGCCTTTCCGCGCGACGGACCACCGATTCGACGGTCGGAATCAGAGCCGGGTGTCCGGTCGGGTACATCGACTGCCGATGCAGAGCTATGGAGAGCTCGATGAGGAACTCGTTCAGGTCACGAGACAGTGTAGCCCGCTCTGATCTGGGAGGAGCCTCCATCGGCTACACGCAGACTAGGGCAGTGCGGCCTCCTGGGCAAGCAACAAGGCTGCCGAATCGCGTCGAACGACAAAAACAGTGTGCAGATCAGGAGTGCATCGACCGCTGCAGCGCCTCGATCGCATTCGCCGAAATCGTTTCAACTCCAAGGTTTCCGCGAACGCGCTCGAAGTAGCCGTCCACGAGATCCGTACTTGGTTCCGCATCCGGCGGCTTCACGAGTACGAGGCGACTCGCCCCGAGACCACGGGCGACCCATGCCGCAATGCTATCGCTCGTCACTTCCCACGAATGTGGCAGCGGATCGGCACGGCGCAACCATACGTACGGTGCAAGCACAGGAATCCGCCCGGAGGCGAGTGCAGTGGACATTTCTGTCGTGTCGGTCACCAGCACCGTCCGCGGCATCCGCGAGACGATGAGATGCGCGTACTGGTCCATCCCCAGCACCGCCATCCAGTGCGCCGCATCGTCGGTGAGCGTCAGTCGCGCATCCTGTTCGCGCACGGCGTCGGCAAAAGGCCCGCCACCAGGAATGATGAGCAGAGGTTCCTCGTGCGCGACGTCGGCGAGGACGTTCAGGACCCTGTCGAGCAAGTCCGCATGTGCGAGCAATCCCCCGCCGACCTTCACGACAGTGTCAATAGATCGATGCTTCACGTGGAGCGGACCCATTAGGGTCCGCGGACGCGAACCGAGCGCCGTTCGATCGAGCAGCAGCGCCACTGACGCTGCGGGCGCGCATCTCGCGGCGTCATCGCCCAAAGCGGACGCGAGCGAGACGACGTCCAATCCGACCTGTCTGGCCGCGCGGCCAGCGATGAACGACCCGAGACCAGTGACGACCGCAGTGTAAAAGGCAGGATGCCGCGCACGCACGCGGGTGATCGCCGCGGCAATCCGGTCCGCCTGGGCCGCGGCCAGCCCGTCGGCAATCGCCGTGACGCCCGCGTCGTTCACCATCTCGCGATCCGCGCAGATGGCACGCGCGAGACGTTCGCCGGCGAACTCGCGCGTAGCGGGACGACCATCGGGGGTCGGCGCCGAGTAATCAGCCGACTCAAGATCACCTCGCCAGACGTACACATCGCCACTCAATGCAAATCCTTCGGCGGACAGACCCACCTCTCTGCCCTGGAGCGGCACGGAGGCGGCCAGCGCTTCAACCGGCGTTCGCACGACGCCGGAGTACACCAGCTCACCGGACGCGAGCCGATCCGGATCGGTCCAGCCAGACGCCGCGACTTCCCCATTGACGATGGGGATGATGTCGGTGCTCGTCGTGCCGATGTCGATGAGCAGGGCATTGGGCAGGGATTGCGCCACGACGCGCGCAGTGGCAGCCCAATTCGCGGCGGCGACGAGCAACGGGACGTGGCGCGCCTCGGCCACTGTGAGGAACCGGCCGTCAACGGCATAGACCAAGCTCGTCTCACCCGGAAATGCGGCAACGACGGCATCGAGCACGAACTGCACGCCATCGCGCTTGGTCCGAAACATCTGTGACAGTTCCGCGGTCATCGTCACCGCGTGCGTGTCACCGCTTCCGCCCGCCTCGACCGCAAGCTCGCGCAGCACTTGCACGAGCGCGCCGGGATCGTGCTGCAACTCGAATGGCCGCGAGCAGACAGCAAGCACGATTCCGCCGCTGACTCGTGCGACCTTGGTGTTGACTCCGCCAATGTCCCAGCCGAGCATCGAACCCATCGTCAGGTCAAAGGGCAAAGGTCTAGATCGCGCTTCGTGATCTGCCCGTCGAGAAGCGCTGTGGCGACCAGCGCACCATCGCAGCCCACCCGTCGCAGTTGCTCGACGTCGCCGAGACTGCGAACACCGCCTCCGATGTACAAAGGGATTGCCGGCACGCGTGATCTGATGCGTGCGAGCAGTTTGACATCTACTCCCGAACCTGCACCCACTCGTGCGAGGTCGAGCATCAGCATCGCACTGACGCCCGCAGCCGTTGCTCGAGCCGCCAGATCTTCCGGATTCTGCTGCGCCAGTTCGGGCGTTGTCGCGATCGGTTGACCGTCGCGGAGGTCGAGACTGAACACTACTCGCTCGCGCCGGACCGTTTTCACGATCGATTCGAGCACCTGGAAGGACGGCAACGTCTCGAGACCAATGATGAGTCGCGATGCTCCGCACTCCAGTGCCTGCCGTGCATCGGCAGACGACCCTGAGCCGCAATCCAGCCACACAGGAACGCCGACCGATGCGATCATTCGAACCACCGCATGCTGCGGCGCGCGCCGCTCGATGGCGTCAAGATCCGCAACGTACAGCGCTGACACGCCGAACCTGTCGACATACTGGTGCGCCAGCGCCATCGCGTCGCCCGGCCCAATGCTTTCGCCAGCGACGCTTCCGATCGGCGCGTATTTGTCTCGCCGTCCCCCGCGCGCCCGAACGGCAAGGCCGTGCTGAAGATCCACGACGCCTAGTATTTCGAAACCCACGCGACCTAGACCTGCCCCGACCTTTGACCTTTGCCTTTTGACCTTTGCCCTTACTTGCCGTCGATTGAGAAGGCAAGTACGACGTTGCCAGGCATGAAGCCGAGCGAACCGTAGCCGGAGTTGACGAACAGCATGCCGGCGACGATCGTGGCGCCCGGACCGTTCAGCGATCCGCCACGCGCTGGAACATGGTTCACGGTGTCGTACTCGTTCACCGTGTTCACATCCCAGAGCACGTTGCCGGTCTTGCTGTCGTAGGCGCGTAGGTGTCCGTCGAGGCTGCCTGAGAAGACCACGCCTGGAATCGACGACACGGCCGCCGGCTGACCGGTGTTGCATCCCCGCCGTGCGTTGCACGTGTCAGCCGGCGGTGGAAGCGTCCACTGCGTCTTCCCATTGCTAATGTTCACCGCGACCATTCCGCCCGCCTCACCGGGTTTCTTCTCCAGCGCATTCGAGAGCGACACGTACGCCGTCGTCGCATCGACGCTGAAGCCCCATTCGATGCCGCCGAGAACACCGCCCTGACCGATCCGTGTTTTCCACAACTGCTCGCCCGTATCCGGATTGAGACCAAACAGTTCTCCTGACTTCTGACCGGCGATGATGATCCGCTTGCCGTCGGGAAGCACACCGACTGACGGCGAACTCGAGAAGTCGTGATCAGGTCCGGCGCCTTCCGGGCAGTTTACGCGTCCTGCGCCGGTCTCCAGACACCCGACATTCCAGGCATCGTTGGCCAGCGTCTGCTGAATCCACAACACCTTTCCGGTGTCCATAGCCAACGCCATGATCGCGTCGCTCTCGCGCGCCGCTGGACTCGAGTAGTTGTCGCCCGTCGCAATGTAGATTCGATTGCGTTCCGCATCGACCGCCGCTTGCGACCACACTGCGCCCCCCGACGGCCCCCACAGCTGTGTGCCGCGTGCAGTTTTTGTCGTGCGCTGCGGCGCCTGAGAAATCGTGTAGGTCTTCCAGAGCTGCTTGCCGCTCGCCGCATCGAGCGCCACGACGCTGCCGCGGAACGTGCAACATTCGTAAGTCGGAATCGCCGCCGTCCCTTCTTCGAGCGATGACACCGGCACATAGAGCCGTCCATTGTGATAGGCCGCAGCGCCGGTGATCATCGCGTCGAGGTGTTCCTCGACTTTCACCTTCCATCGCCGCTGGCCAGTGTTGGCGTCGAGCGCATACACGAACGCGTGAGCGTCGCCGAAGTACAGCGTGCTGCTCCCGTCGGCCGCTCGTCCTACGACGGGCGTCGATCGCACGCCGGCGTCGGCCTCGAACGCCCACACTACGCAGCCGGTCTTCGTATCCAGCGCATAGACAACGCCGTTACGACTGCCGACGAACGCGCGCGAACCAACGACGGTGACCTGCGATCCGGAGGCAGAGACACCTGGGACGCCGAACGCCCACTTCAGTTTGAGCTTTGGGATATCCGCGGCAGTCAGACCGGCCGCGGCAGCGGTCTGCGATCGCGAATTGCGCGGATCGATGCCCCAGCCATTCCACGACGCACCAGCGAGCGGATCGCGCGGCGCCGCGCCTGCCGCGCAGTACACGTCCTTACCAATCATCTCGAGTGGAGCTCGATACGATCCGGCCGGACGGCCGGCAAGAAACGCTGCCACCGCCCGCCGCTCGGCGGAGCTGAGCGTCGCGCCCTGACGTCGCATGCTGAACGAGCTCAGCGCGGTGTCGATCGCCTCGGGCTCCATCGCACGCAACGCCTCACGGTTGGGCGCGCGCGGGATCGTTCCTTCGTGACAGCCGACGCAATGCTGTTTGTAGACGGTCTCGCCGTTCGGCGCCTGTTGCGCGGCCGACGCCGCGGGCAGGCAGAGTCCGCCGAGGATGCCCAGAACCACTGTGCGCCAGACCATATGGCCTCCCTGGTGCTTCGCCGAAGTGCGTCGCGCGAAGGCGGATTAGGAGGACAATCCTACGCGATAGACGGCCGATTGGCCGAAGTTCTCTTCGACTTCCATCTCGATCGCCGTCAGGCCTTTCGCAGCGAGCTTCTCCAACTCGCCTTGCAGCCGCTCAGTAAGCATCTGGGCCAGCATTTCGACGGTTGTGTTCGGAATGGGCAATAGCGCACAGTCGCGGCGCGGAAATACGTAGCGAGGCTTGCCGTCCACCGACACCGAGACCGTCTCTCCTTCCTGGACGACTCCGACGCGATCGCTCTTGAGCGGCAGCAGCACCAGGTGATCGATCTCGTCGCACAGCCGCTTCATGATGCGCTTCAGCTCGACGAAGTCGAACACGAACCAGCTCTCGTGGTTGAGGTCGCCTTCGATGGAGACGCGCGCGCGATAGTTGTGGCCGTGCAGACCTTCGCAGCGGTGTCCGGCGAACGTGATGAAGTGCGCCGAGGCGAAGACCAGATAGTCTTTCGTGACCGAAACGCGGAATTCCCCGCGCATTGTTCCTCCCAGTCGGTAGCCGGTAGCCGGTAGTCGGTAGCCTCTAGTTGGTAGTCGGTAGTCGGTAGCTGGTAGCAGGGTTCTACGTTCTGCTACCGCCTACCAGCTACCGGCCACCAGCTTCAATGAGCGTAACGAAGATTGCCGCCGCTGTCAGGTCCGCCGTCGTGCCCGGGTTCTTCGAATTGCGGACATCGCGGATCGCGCGGTCCATGTCCTCAACCGCCTTACGGCCGGCGGCCGAGCGAACACCGCCGGCCTCGAGTGCCTTGCGCGCCAGTGCCGACACGCGATCCGCCGCAGCCGCGCCGGTCCGGCGGACGATGTGCGTATCGACGGAGTGCGCCAGTAACGAGAGATATGTCTCGACCACGGCGTCGCTCCACGACAATCCGTCAGCCCGCGCTCGCGTGAGCGTTGGCGCCCCTCGCTCGAACGTCACGGCGAACCTCGTCTCATATTCGCGAGCGATGCCGTCGCGGTCAGCAGCAAGACGCATTGCCTCGAGCAGCGTCACATCCGGTTCATTGGCGACATCCTGCGTTTCCGATCGTCCCAGACCGCCTGGACGCGCGAGGCGAATCGTGGCATAGACATCACGCGCGTCGTCCACGGTTGTGTCGTCGAGCACCCGGCTCAGCGCCGTGCGCAACCCGCCGCCTCCGGCCGTCGTCGCCGCTTTCGCGAGAGGTGCGAGCAGCAGCACGATGCCCAGATTCGTGTTCGTCTTCGTCCAGCATGCCGTCATCGCGACAGCCTGCCGAATCGTGCGACCAATCGACTGCTCCGCGATACGCGTGAAGGCCGGTCCGATGGCGACAGCGCTGGTCAGGAAGTCCTCGTAGGTGAGATCGGCGAAGTGCCGCCCGGGCGAGACATTGCCTGGCTTCGGCGCGCTCACTTCCAGCAGGCATGCCAGCTGTGCGAGGGCGGCGATGTCGGCCGCCGGGCGGGCGGTACTCATTCCACTTCTTCGACGACCACGCCGCGACGCCCGTTGATCCGGGCGACGAGCTGACCGACGATCGCACCGGCGACGTCGGTACCCGTCGCCTGCTGAAAACCCTCCCATCCCGGAATGCCGTTGACCTCGAGCACAAAGATCCTGCCGTCGCGCGAAGGCAACAGATCGACGCCGGCATAGTCGGCGGCGACCGCGTTGGCCGCGCGCACCGCCAACTGCGCCCACTCGTCGGGCAACTCGAACGGCGTCGCCGATCCGCCGATCGCAACGTTGGTGCGCCACTCGCCATCAGGCGCGTGCCGTTCGATCGCACCGAGCACCGCGCCGCCCACGACAAATACGCGGATATCGCGGCCGCCGTGATCGATGGCTTTCTGCAGATAGAAGACGGTGCGGGTCTGCTCGAGCGAACGGACGATGCGGCGTGCCACTTCCGGTTCGTTGACGCGCACCATCCCGTGGCCCAGCGACCCGAAGAGCGGTTTGATGATGCACTCGCCCATCGCCCGGACCGCGGCCAGCGCCTCGTCGGTCTGCTCGCAGACCACGGTCTCCGGCGTCGGCAGGCCGGCGTCGTGAAGGAGCGCCGTGGTGTAGAACTTGTCCACGCACCGTTCAATGGTTCGCGGTGAGTTCACGACGAGCACACCACGCTCCTCGATCCAGTGCAGCGCATCCACACGGTAGATCACCTGTTCCAGCGAACCACCAGGAATGATCCGGGCCAGCACGGCGTCGGCCTCGAAGATCGGCACGGACTCGCTCGACAGCCCACCGGGCAGTCGCGATAGCCCGCCGGGCAACCGCCCGACCAGCTTTTCATAGGGAAGAACTACGCCCGCATGTCCATGCTCGGCCAGGGCCCGGCACAACTCGTCGGTGTGCCAGCCTGTGCGGGCGCTCAAGATCGCAACGTGCATTCGTTCGATTCTATAGCCCAGGCAGCCGAGCGGGTCTGAGGAACTGCCTCTACGAGAGGCCGATGTCGATTTCTGCGTCGCTCGTTCGACATGTGGATAGAGGAGCAATCTGGCTATGAAGAAGATCCTGTCGAAGGACGGCACTGCCATCGCGGTCGAACGCGTCGGCAGTGGGCCGGCGCTGGTATTCGTGGACGGCGCCATGTGCTATCGCGCGTCGGGACCGAGTCAGTCGATGGCTACCGCACTCGCCGGGCATTTCACCGTCTTCACCTACGATCGCCGTGGCCGGGGCGAGAGCAGCGACAGCGGACCCTACGACATCCAGCGTGAGGTGGACGACCTTGACGCCGTCATCAGAGAAGCCGGCGGTCAGGCCCTCGTCCTTGGCGTGTCGTCCGGCGCGGCACTCGCGCTCGAAGCCGCGAACCGCGGCGTGCCGATCACGAGGCTGGCGCTCTACGAAGCGCCGTTCATCGTGGATGACACACGTCCAGCGGTGTCCGACGAGTTCGTGCCGCAGTTGAATGCCGCGCTTGCCGGCGGCCGCCGTGCCGACGCGGTCAAAATGTTCATGAAGCTCGTTGGCGTGCCGAGCATCTTCATCATGCTGATGCGCGTGATGCCGGCGTGGCCCAAGCTCACCGCCGTCGCGCATACCCTCGCCTACGATTTGACCATCGTCGAACCGTACCAGAAGGGGCGACCGCTGCCCGTTACACGATGGAGCCGGGCGACGATGCCGACGCTGGTCATGGATGGTGGGAAGACTCCGGCGTGGATGAGGAACGCAACGCGTGCGTTGGCCGGCGTACTGCCCAACGCCACGTATCGCACGCTCGACGGACAGACGCACATGATCAAGCCGAAAGCGCTCGCGCCGCCGCTCGTCGAGTTCTTCAGGAAGAACGCGCCGACTCCGGTTTAATGGAGCCAGGTCAAGCGAACGAGGCTCGCAGCACGGCAGGATTCAGGTTGCCTGCGTGAAAGGTACGGCCGCTCGAGACGCTCGTGAGCCATACCTCAGCCGGGCTGAAGAGCAGCGGATCGATCTTGTAGAAGTCGTTGTCGTAGCGCTTGAAGATGTCGTAGAACGGCGTGCCGTAGTCGGCCGACGAAGACGAGGGCAGGCGCTCGGCGAGCGCCGCGAGCTCGTCATCCTCGGCGCGTACCGTGTAGCGTGCATGTGCGCCGTAGAGCACGGAATCGTTCGTGCGGCCGATGGCGCGCATGTCGCTCTTCGCCACCGGCGGCAGCGGTGCGACGCCGATCGCACTCACCACCTTGCGGACGTCGAAACCGAGCGTGTCCATTTTGTGCAGGCCGGTCTCGATCGATCGCGCGACGATTTGCATCCCCCCGGCCAGGCTCGCCGTCGGCGCGATGGCCATCGTCAGAGCGCTCGGCGCGATGCCCGCCTTGGCGGCAATCCACCTGGCGATGTCGTCGGTCGGCAGGGTTCGTCCCTCGAGGACCAGCACGCCCCGCGTCACATCCTCGCCATACCCAAGCTTGCCGAACAGCTCTTTCTCGACCCGCGCCCTGGCTCGAAGCGGCCCTGAGCCCATGGCGAAGAATCCCTCGGGATTGATCGCCCAGCCGGCATACTGCGCGGCCATGCAGGCTTCCGCCGGATGATCGGTCCACACGTGCACGCCCGCCCATGACTCTCCGTCAATCGTCATGGGCGCAAGCTCGACGTGGCCAAGCCCACCCATGCACAGTTCCGCCAGCACGCGGCCGGCGCCAAGACCACCCGGCACGTTGACCCCGGCGTCGATCAGACGCGCGCCGGATGGCAGGCCCTGAACCGCGACGCGCAGTTCGTCGGAACGGGTGACACATTCGTCCGCGAGCGCCCAGGCGCGCTCGTTCATTCTCAAATTCGCCATTCTCAATAGCCTAGTAGAATGAGCGCCCGATGCGCAGACTGCTGCTGACGGCCACCGCTGTTGCGATCGCTTCGTGGCTCGCTGCAGCGCAGGCTCCAACCGGCTCGCTCCTGTTCGAAGGCGCCCGTCTGGTGACCGGAGAACGACCGGCGCCGATCGAAGACTCTGCTGTCCTCGTGCAAGGAACGCGCATCGCGGCCGCGGGTCCACGCGGCACCATCAAAGCACCCACGGGCGCGACGGTTATCGATGTGCGCGGCAAGACGATCATGCCGGCGCTCGTGGACGCGCATAGTCATCTCGGGTACACCGACGTGCGCACCGGCATCACCGCGGCGGCGAGCTACACGCGTGACAATCTGCTCGATCAACTCCGGCGTTACGCGTATTACGGCATTGCCGCGACCTTGAGCCTCGGCCTCGATCGCGGCGAGATTCCCTATCAACTACGCGCCTCACCGTCGCCAGGCGCCGCGCTGTTTCTCACCGCGGGGCGCGGTATCGCCATGCCGAACGCGGGACCAAACGCTGACTATTGGAAGGATGCCGCTTACGGTGTGACGACAGAAGCGGAGGCGCGGGCGGCGGTGCGCGAGCTGGCCGGCAAGAAAGTGGACATCGTCAAGATCTGGGTGGACGACCGGAACAAGACGGTCACACCGCTGCCGCCGTCGCTCTATCGGCCGATCATCGCTGAAGCGCATTCGCAAGGCCTGCGCGTGATCGCGCACGTGTTCTACCTGGCGGATGCGAAGGAGCTGCTGCGCGCCGGCATCGACGGCTTCGCACACGGCATCCGCGACGTCGAAGTGGACGAGGAGATCATGACGCTGTTCAAACAGCATCCGCAAGTCTTCGTGATCCCGAATCTGCCGGACACGCCGCCGTCGATCGCTGATCTCGCCTGGCTCAGCGAGACACTTCCCTCACGCGCGATCGAAGAGTTGAAGAAGACGGCCGTTGCCTCACCGCCGCGACCGCGGCTCTTCGAGGTCCAGGCACGCAGTCTCGCCAGGCTCTCGGCAGCCGGTGTGCGCATCGCGTTCGGCACCGATGCCGGCGTCGGTGCGCCGTATGGGTTCTCAGCGCACACAGAGCTGGCTGACATGGTCGCTGGTGGCATGTCACCCGCCGACGTCATCGTCGCCGCGACGCGCACGTCCGCTGACGTCATGCGTCTCGATCAGCTCGGCACTATCGCCGCCGGCAAGAGCGCCGACTTCATCGTCCTCGACGCCAACCCGCTCGACGACATCACGAACACGCGCCGAATCTCTCGGGTCTACCTGAGAGGGACCGAGGTCAATCGCTCACAACTGCGTCGCGACTGGACGAAATAGCTCGGTCGCATACCAGTTGGGACGATGCTATCGTCGTCCACAAGGATCTGGTCGAGCGAATCGCACGAATGGGCGAAGGGGGAACCGTTGACTTCGCCTCGTTTTCGTTCACACTTTGAGGCCTGCGGTATCCGTGATGATGCGCAGAGCTATGCATCTGTTCGCGTGCGGAGTGCTGGCCGCCATGGCCGGGTATCTGTGCGCCTATCCGCTGGTCGCGAAAACTCCTCAAGATGATCGGCCTAGAGTCGGGCGCTACGACGTCAAGGCCACGCTCGATCGCTACTGCATCACCTGCCACAACGCGACACTGAAGACCGCCGGCCTGTCGCTCGAGCAGGCCGACCCATCGCGTGTCGGTCTCGATGTGGAGATGTGGGAGAAGGTCGCGCGTAAACTTCGCACGCGCGAGATGCCGCCGTCTGGACTGCCCCGTCCGGACCAGGCGACCTACGAACAGCTCGTCTCGACGCTCGAAGCGGCGCTCGATCGCGCAGCGACCGCGGATCCGCAACCCGGACGCGTCGCCATCCACCGGCTGAATCGAACCGAATACACGAACGCGATTCGCGATCTCCTCGCGTTCGACGTCGATGGACGCGCGCTGCTGCCGGCTGACGAGCCCGATCAGCAGGGATTCGACAACGTCGCTGGTGTGCTCTCGGTCTCACCACGACTGCTCGAGAACTACATGACGGCGGCGAACACGATCAGCCGTTTAGCGATCGGGGACGCGACGATTAGTCCCGTGGAGAACACGATTCGTATTCCGACCGCGACCGTGCAGGACGATCGCGCGAGTGAGGATCTGCCCTTCGGGTCGCGTGGTGGCGTGTCGATCCCCTATCACTTCCCACTCGACGGCGACTACCGCATCAGAGTCGTTCTCAAGCGACAGCTCTATCTCTATTTGATCGGAATGGGCGAACCGCATCAGATCGACGTGCGCCTCGATGGCACGCTGCTCAAACGGTTCACGATCGGCGGTGAAGGTCAGGGCATGACGGCTCCCGAGAGCTTCGCCGGCAACACGCAGGGCGATCCGCAATGGGAACAGTACATGCACACCGCGGACGCTGGCCTGATGGTGCGCGTGCCAGTGACGGCCGGGACACATCGCGTCGGCATCTCGTTCGTACGACAACACTGGGAACCAGAAGGCGTGCTGCAGCCGCCGCAGCGTGGCTTCGCGCGTACGACCAACGAGCTGTACTTCGGGAACCCGTCGTTGGACAACGTGACGATTGCCGGCCCACTCACTGTGCGCCCGACGATGGAGTCGCCGGCCCGGCGGGCGGTGTTCGTCTGCCGGCCCTCGAGTACCGTCGGCGAGGATGCCTGTGCGCGGCGCATTCTGTCCACGATCGCTCGACGCGCGTACCGGGGCCCGGTGACTGAGAGCGACATCAACACGCTGCTCACGTTCTACCGCGCCGGCCGTGCCGAAGACGGTTTCGAGGCTGGGATTCAGCAAGGCCTGCGCCGCATCCTCGCGTCGCCGAAATTTCTCTTCCGCATCGAGCATGAGCCGCGAGGCCTTCGGCGTCCCAGCGCGCCGCGCGAAAGTGGCACTGGTCAGGCGTATCGGGTCAGCGACATCGACCTGGCGTCGCGGCTGTCGTTCTTCCTCTGGAGCAGTATTCCGGATGATGAACTCCTCGCCATTGCCGCGAAGGGGACGCTGAGCGATCGCGCGACACTCGAACGGCAGATGCGCCGAATGCTTGCCGATCGCCGCGCGCAGGCGCTGGTTGACAACTTTGCGAGCCAGTGGCTGACCATCGGCAAGCTCTCCGGCATCGTGCCCGACGTCGACGCCTATCCGGAGTTCGACGAGAACCTCCGCGACGCATTCCGCCAGGAAACACGGCTGTTCATCGGATCGCAACTGCGCGAGGATCGCAGCGTTGTGGACCTGGTCACCGCGAACTACTCGTTCGTGAACGAGCGGCTTGCTCGCCACTACCGCATTCCGAATGTCTATGGCAGCCACTTCAGGCGCGTCACCTTCACCGACGGCGTTCGCGGCGGCCTGCTCGGACAGGGCAGCATCCTCACCGTCACGTCGTACCCAAACCGCACGTCCCCGGTGTTGCGCGGCCGCTGGCTGCTCGACAACGTCCTCGGTGCGCCGCCTCCGCCGCCCCCGCCCGACATCCCGTTGCTGAATGAGGGCGGCGCCGATACCAAAACGATGTCGATCCGGCAGCAGATGGAAGCGCATCGAAAGAATCCTTCGTGTGCCGTCTGCCACGTGCGGATGGATCCGCTCGGGTTCTCACTCGAGAACTTCGATGCACTCGGCAAATGGCGGGTGACCAGCGAAGGCATTCAAGTGGATGCGTCCGGTGCGTTGCCGGACGGCACGAGATTCGAGGGCGTCGCCGGCCTGCGGCAACTCATCGCCAGTCATCAGGATGATTTCGCGCGCACGTTCACGCAGAAGCTGCTGGCCTACGCGCTCGGGCGAAGTCTGGACACGCGCGATCTGCCGGCGGTGCGCCGCATCGCGCGCGATGCGGCACGCAACGGATATCGATGGTCGTCGGTCATTCTCGGCGTCACGACGAGCACGCCGTTCACGATGAGCACGGCGCAGCGGCCGCCGAGCGATGGCGGTACCACCACTGCACGTTCCGCCTCCGCCAGGCTTCGGCGAGATCACTAGGAGCACCCATGCTGATCACCAGGAAGGCGATCCCGCGCCGCACAGTGCTTCGAGGCATCGGTGCCACACTCGCGTTGCCGCTGCTCGACGCGATGGTGCCGCCCTTGACAGCACTCCAGAAGACTGCGGCGACACCGATCACGCGATTCGGTGTGATGTACGTCCCGAACGGCATGGTCATGGAGCAGTGGACGCCGACCACCGAAGGGGTTGGCTTCGAGCTCACACCGACATTGGCCCCCCTCTCGCCATTCAAGAACGACCTGCTCGTCTTGAGCAATCTCGCCTGCGTGCCGACGCCGGGACGCCCTGGCGGCGCGCACGCCAAAGCCAGCACGCGGTTTCTGACCGATATCTCGCCGCCGACCAGTGAGACCTGGCTCGACGCCGGCATCTCGATGGACCAGATCCTCGCCAAGCAGATGAGCGCGTTCACGCAGCTCGGCTCGCTGGAGATGGCGGTGGAATCAGGCGAGACCGCCGGCGCGTGCGACGTCGGCTTTGCGTGCGCGTATACGAATACGATTTCGTGGCTCGGGCCAAGCACGCCGCTGCCCACCGAAAACAACCCGCGCACGATCTTCGAGCGGTTGTTTGGTGACAGCGGCAGCACCGATCCTCGCGCTCGACAGCGCCGCATCCGGCAGGATCGCAGTCTGCTCGACTCGGTCCGCGACGAAGTCACGACACTGCAGGGCGCGCTCGGTCAGGGCGACCGCGTCAAGCTCGTCGAGTATCTCGAGGCCATTCGCGACGTCGAGCGTCGAATCCAGAAGGCCGAGGAGCAGAGCGACAAAGAACTGCCTCGCCTCGATCATCCCGCCGGCGTGCCTGCGACATACGGCGATCACGTCCGGCTGATGTGCGATCTGCAGGTGCTCGCCTATCAGACCGACCTGACACGTGTGGTCACGCTCATGCTCGGGCGCGAGTTCAGCGGGGTGACCTATCCGCAGATTGGCGTCCCCGATGCCCACCATCCGATTACGCATCATCAGCAGGAGCCGGAGAAGATCGTCAAGGTCACAAAGATCAACCACTACCACGTGACGCAGTTCGCCTATCTGCTCGAGAAGCTGCGCTCGACGCCCGATGGCGACGGCTCGCTGCTCGATCACGTGATCATGATGTACGGCACCGGCATGGGCGACTGCAACGCGCACGACCCACGAAAGATTCCGCTGCTGCTCGCCGGCGGACGATCGGCGCAGATCACCGGCGGGCGTCACATCAGCTATCCGAAGGAAACGCCGCTCGCCAACCTGCACCTGACGCTGCTCGACAAGATGGGCGTGCACCTCGATCGCATGGGCGATAGCACCGGCCGCATCGACGACCGCGCGCTCTCAGGGATCTGACGCCCGTGCGCCATCGCGTCATCCTGAGCGCGTGCCTCGTTGCGGCCACAGTGACCATCGGACTCGCCGCCACGAACGACGTGCGTCTGATCGACGCCGTTCGCGCGCGAAACGTCGAACGCGTGCGCGCGCTGCTGGCCGAACGCGTCAACGTCAACGCCACGCAGGCCGACGGCGCCACCGCCTTGCACTGGGCAGTGCACCTGGACGATGCCTCGCTTATTGACACGTTGATTCGCGCCGGCGCACGGGCCGATGTCGCCGACGACACTGGCGCCACGCCGCTCTACCTCGCGTGCATGAATCGAAACGCCGACGCCGTCAGCCGATTGCTCACTGCCGGTGCGAATCCCAATGCCGCGCTTCTCAGCGGCGAGTCCGTGTTGATGACCTGCGCGCGGGCCGGCAATGCCACGGCCGTGCGCGCCCTGCTGGCGCGTGGGGCCGCGGTGAACGCCAAGGAATCGACGCATGAGCAGACAGCGCTGATGTGGGCCGCCGCCCAATCGCATCCGCAGGTCGTGCAGGCATTGCTCGAGCGCGGCGCTGATGTGGGCGCTCGCTCCCGCCAGTACACGCAGATGGTGACCAGCGAAGTCACACAGCGCGCCGGACGCGAGACGTTGAACTACCCCGTGCCACGCGGCGGCATGACGGCCGTGCTCTTCGCGGCACGATCCGGCGATGCCGACTCGACGCGTCTGCTCGTCGCTGCCGGGGCCGACGTGAATGACGCCCTCCCCGACGGCTCCAGCGCGCTCATCATTGCCGCGCACAGCGGTCATCGTCAGGCGGCGATTGCGCTGCTGGAAAAAGGCGCTGAGCCGAACGCCGACCGCGCCGGCTACACCGCGCTGCATGCCGCTGTGCTGAGGAGCGATGTCGAACTCGTGAAAGCCCTGCTCGCACGCGGCGCCGATCCGAACGCGCCGATCACGAAAGGCACACCAGTGCGACGCAACAGTCAGGACTTTGAGCTGCCCAAGACGTTGCTCGGCGCCACGTCGTACGCGCTCGCGGCGAAATTTCTCGAGCCAGCGATTATGCAGGCACTCGCGGCAGGCGGTGCGGATACGAGGTGGCCCATGAACGACGGCGCCACACCGCTGATGGCGGCTGCTGGCATGGGCATCGTCGCGCCAGCGCAGGATGAGAAGCGTGGCACCGATCGCCGCGGCCTCGCAATCCTCGACGGTGGCCTCGTCGAACCCGAGAGCCAGGTGCTCGATACGGTCACCACCGCGTTGACTCTGGGCAGCGATCTCGAGGCAGCGAATCCGTCCGGTGAGACTGCGCTGCACATCGCGTCAGCGCAGGGATACGAGACGGTCGTGCGAGCGCTGGCCGAACGCGGCGCCAATCTCAACGCCCGCAACGCCCGCGGCCAGACGCCGCTTGGCGCACTCGTCGCGAGGAAAGCACGACCAGCAATGATCGAACTGCTTCGCAAGCTCGGCGCGGGTATGTAGAAGCGGTCTTCAGCCCGCCTTCAGTCGTAATACTGCGGCGACTTCTTCAACTTCGCGTTGTGGATGAAGTCGTGCTCGATCCAGATCTCGGTGTTCGTCTTCCGCAGGTACGCCTCGATCATTACGCGGGACGCCGCCGACTGCTCAACGTTGAACTCGGTGTCGGGCGGCGGCCGCTTCAGCGTGCGTTCCTGCGGATAGTGATAGAGATCGCCAGCGATCATCACCCGCCCGGTCTTCGGCAGATTCAGCACCATCACCTGATGTCCCGGGGAATGACCGGGAGCCCCCTTGAGGACGACCGTGCCGTCCCGGAACACATCGTACTCGTCGCGGTCGAGGCTGATCGACTTGCTGGTTTTGATGTTGTCGAAGAACGTGCGGTTGACGCGCGTGTTGCCCGCCTCCCACATGAACGCGCGTTCAGCCGGCCGCGTCAGCCACGTCGATCCCGCAAACAGGTTGGCGTTGGCGTTGTGATCCACGTGCGCGTGAGAGAACGCGAAGTAGGTGATGTCCGACGGACGATAACCAAGCGCCGCAAGCCGACTGGTCAGGGTCCGCGTCACGGTGGTCACCGCTGCGGTGATCACAGAAGGGTTGCCCTGTTCGCCTCGCGCGCGCGCCTCCACCGTCTCGTCGGGCAGGATCCCGAGGTCCCACATCAGCGTGCCCTTCGGATGCACAACCAGGAAG
>Ga0126304_10000140_pt1 | contig 23725 bp, 18 predicted proteins | sample Plot25_FD_92538 | JGI IMG/M metagenome (GOLD analysis project Ga0126304, IMG submission 92538) | Serpentine soil microbial communities from UC McLaughlin Reserve, CA, USA - Plot25 | ecosystem: Environmental > Terrestrial > Soil > Grasslands | place: USA: UC McLaughlin Reserve, Lake County... | reverse complement strand
CTTCTTCGGCAAGAGCCTTCGCCGCCTGCTCCTCGGCGGCCGCCTTCATCGCTTCGGCTTCGGCCTGGGCGCGCGCCATCTGTTCGGCTCGCTCTGATTCGGCGTCGGCCATCAGGCGCGCCATCTGTTCCTGGCGCGCCGATTCGGCCTCCGCCTGGATGCGGGCGAGCTGTTCCTGTCGCGTGGATTCGGCCTCGGCCTGCATGCGCGCGAACTGTTCCTGGCGCGCCGATTCGGCTTCGGCCTTGGTGCGACTGAGCTCCTCGGCGAGCGCAAACTCCGCATCGGTCTTGACGCGGCTGAGCTCGTTCGACAACTTTGCTTCGGCTTCCGCGCGCACGCGGGTGAGCTCGGCGTTCAATGCCTCGCGGGCCTCGGCCTCTGCAGCCAGACGCGCCTGGGCAACGGCGACGTCACGTGCGGCAGTGGCCTCGCGCTCGATCCGTGCCAATTCCGCGACGCGCTGCTCGGCGGCCTCGGCGCGCACGCGCTCGAGTTCTGCGGCGAGTTTGGCGTCGGCCATCGCCTGCACAAGGGCGATCTCCGCGGCGTGGACTTCCGGATCTACCGCGTCGTCGGCCGGCGGGCGCCGATCGCTCGATCGGGCTTCCGCGATGTGATCGATGGAGATGAGCAGTTCGTCGCTCTCTTCGCCGGCGTTCAGCGATGCGACCGTTTCCTCGAGCGACTCGTGCGTGTCGCTTTCAATGCTGAGCGCGTTCACCTGCAGTTCGTCGGCGACGAGATCGTCGGCGATGAAATCGATCTGAGTGATTCCCTCGGCTGGGGACGTGGCGGACAGCTCGTAGGCGGGCACCGGGAATTTCTCGGCTGGAAGCGCGGCGATCGCCTCGACAGGGTGCGGTAGGGGAGCGGCGGCCCTGGCTGCCTGGGGTGGCGCTGGGGCTGCGACTGATGGTGCCGGTGCCGCAGCACTGCGAGGACGCGCTTCCTGGGCGCGGCCGACCATCGCGTTGATCTGTTGGGCGAGTGTCGCGCGATCGCAGCTCCGCAGCGACGGCAGCGTCATCCGCTGCGGGACGGCGGGCGCAATCGTCGAACGCAGGTGATCGAGCACGCGATCGCGGTGTTTTTCCGAGACCGATTCGCTGAACAGGACCACGTCCGGCGTCTGCCGGTTGATTGCGACGACGGCCGCGTAGGCCGACGACACCAGCATCAGCTCCGCCCCGAGTTCGTCGCGCACGAACTGACGGATCGCTTCCGCCTGAGACCCCTCCGGCTCGATGGCGAGCACACGGGCGATTTCAGCTTGTGTGTTCAACGGCATCCCGAGGTCCTACCTGGTCCCACGTCGCCGTTGCCGGAGTGATCCGGACGTACGACGGGATGACACTTTTCGCAATCGATGTGCCACGAATGTTCGCCACCCGCGACGACCGTAAGTACATCAAAGGCCTGACGTTGCGAGCCCAACCTCGCGTCCGCCCAATGATCTGGATCCACCACTGCATCACGATCCTGTCTGGTCGCTGACGTTCTTGCGCGTGGGGATCGTGATGATCGATGCAGTCGTGTGAAGCGCGATCCATCCGATGCCATCTCCGCCCCTGAGGGATCTATCGGCAGCACAGGCCGAATCCGCATTCTCAATTACGCCTCCTCAAGTGGGCGCACGTCATCCTCGATAGCTTGACGTCGATGCAGCAGGAGATTGAAGGGCTGCGCAATACGGCTCCCGCGCCGGCGTTGGGCAAGGACTTCAGCTTTCAGTTCACCTACGAGCACAACGCGGCAAGGGCGGCAAAGCAGGACTCGTCCTATCGCTACGCGGCGCTGCCGCCGGAGATCGATCTCTCACGTAGAGGCGAGTATTTAGAGTCGCCTGCATAGAGCACCATTCCTGGTCTGGGCATCCCCGGCGGTGCCGCATCAGTCACGATCAAAGCGAGCCGCGTGGAATGGGGCGTGACGATTCCGGTGATGAGCCGCAACCGCGAGAACGCGGTCGCATTTCTCGCCCTGCTGCTCGGACCAGCCGGTCGCGACGCGCTGACCACCAACGGTCCCACGCCGGTATTGCCTGCTCAGGTGACAGCGCAAGACTACGATCGCGTGCCGCGCTCGGTTCGCAGTCTGACAACGCACGCCTCACGATAGAATCGCGCTCGACGTGACGTTGTCGCCCGGCACACGGCTCGGCCCGTACGAGATCTCCGCGCAGATCGGCGCGGGCGGCATGGGTGAGGTGTATTGCGCGACCGACACCAATCTCAAGCGGCAGGTCGCGCTGAAGGTGCTGCCCGCGGCGCTCGCGACCCACGCGGAGCAGCTCGCTCGATTTCAGCGCGAGCCGAACTGCTCGCCTCGCTGAACCATCCGCATATTGCCTGCTCTACGGTCTGGAAAAGGACGGCGGTATCACGGCGCTGGTGATGGAACTCGTAGAAGGGCCGACACTCGCGGATCGCATCGTCGAGGGTCCGGTCCCCTTTCACGCCGAGCGGCGGTCGGCTGAACCCCGCTCAAGAACGCGAGCTGTTCGAGATTGATGACTATCCGGTGCATTTCGACGTGTCGGCGGACGGAACCAGGTTCCTGATCCTGCGTCGCGAGCCGCAGCCCGCCGGCGCGATGCCGGGCCAGGTGCATCTCGTCGTCAACTGGCAGGAAGAGCTGAAGCGGCTGGTGCCGTGATCACGCCGTGTCCACCGGCGTGCAGCTGCTCAACGTGATCAACACGCCGTTCGAGCACGGCTCGTTGATTGATGTAGCCCTTGTCGGTGATCTCACCAGCATCGATAGACGGCGGGTGTTCGAGCACGAGCAGCCGCTTCGGCGCCATCGAGGTGCCAGCGTCGGCTTGGAGCGAGGCGAGCGCCTCGTGAAGCCTCGAAAAGACCTCCGCCTCGCCCAGGCTATGCGCCGTAGCGGCGTTGAGCCAGACCAATGCGCCGACTTCGGTGCGGTCGTGGCCGGTGATCACCGCGTCCTGCACGAGCGAGTTGCACGCGGCAATGAGCCGGACCCGGACTGCGCCGGCGTGGACCCACGTGCCCGACTGCAGCTTGAAGTCCTCGGCGACGCGTCCATCGAACACCAGCCCCTTCGCTGGATCATCGGGGTCGAGCAGCCGCATTGCATCGCCGATCTTATAGAAGCCGTCCTCGTCGAACGCGGCGCGCGTGAGATCGTCGTTTCGGTAGTAACCGGGCGTCACATTCGGTCCGCGGACGCGGACTTCGAGCTTGCTACCGGATGGCAGCAGCTTCAACTCGATGCCTGGTGCCGGATTGCCGATCACACCCGCGCGGTCGATCGGAAAGTGGACGATCGCGGCGAGCGGCGCTGTCTCGGTGGCCCCCCATCCCGACAGCATCACGGTGCGGCCAGTTCGCTCCGTCGGTATCAGGGCATGCAGGCGGTCGTAGAGATTCTGCGGCAAGGCCGCGCCGGCGTAGAACATCGCGTCGAGCGCGGAGAAGAACGATCGCCGCAGCGGCTCGTCGGATTCGAGCAATGGCAGCAGCAGATCGTAGCCGCGCGGCACGTTGAAATAGACCGTCGGCGAGATCTCACGCAAGTGTCGCGCTGTGGTGGCGATCAGATCGGGTGTCGGCTTGCCGCCATCGATATACAGCGTTCCGCCGTTGCGCAAGACGATATTGAAGGTGGCGTTGCCGCCGAAGGTGTGATTCCACGGTAGCCAATCGCACAGCACCGGCGGCGCATCCTCGAGAAACGGCCACGCCTGCGCCCAACTTTGCTGGTTCGAGCAGAGCATGCGCTGTGTGTTGATCACGCCCTTCGGAGCGCCGGTCGATCCCGACGTGAACAGAATTTTCGCAACTGTGTCGGGGCCGATAGCGGCAAAGGCCTCGTCGATGCGCGCGTGGTGCTCGTTCTCGAGCAGCGCCGCGATCGGGGTCGCTGATGCGCCGACCGCTCCCAGCGCCGTTTGGAACTTCGCCGCATCGTCGGTGAACACCAGCCCGGGCTGCAGCAGCTCGAAGATCGCTGTGAGCTTGGCGTGATCGCTCGACATCAGTGAGTACGCCGGCGAGATCGGCGCTACTGGAACACCGGCGTGCATCGCGCCGAGCGTGAGCAGCGCATGGTTGACCGAGTTGTCTGACAGGATCGCGACCGGAGTGGATCCGGTCAGTCCGCGAGCGAGCAGCGAGCCGCCGATACGGCGCACGGCGTCGAGCGCATCGCGGTAGGTGACGGTGCGCCAATCGTCGCCAGAGCGCTCAGCCACAAACGTGCGGTCCGGCGCGGTGACCGCCCACTGCACCAGCCACTCGCCAACGGCGCGTGCGATCGGACGCAGCGGTTCCGGCGATCGCAAAATTGCCGAGCCATCGCCGCGCCGCTCGACTTCTACTTGTGCGGGCGCAAACCGGGGACCCATGACTACACCGGACATCGCCGGCGGATTATACGTGCGTCTCGCTGCATAATGTCGGCTATGTCCCGATTCCGCTTCGCCCATATCGCTCTGACCACATCTCTCGCGACCATGGCGCTCACCGTACTGGCGCAGCAGGCGAAGACGCCGCTGCCATCGGCGGCCTGCGCCAGCTTGCAGGGGTTGTCGGTTCCCGCGTCAGCGATCGCCCTTCCCACAAACGGCGCGGTCGTTCAGACGGCTGTCGTGGTCACCGCCTCCGAGCAGGGCAACGTCAACGGCGACTTCTGCAAGGTCGTGGGCATCGTCAAGCCGCACAATACCAGCTCTCCGAATCTGGAGTTCGAGGTCAACCTGCCGCAGTCGTGGAATCGCCGCGCGCTGCAGATGGGCGGTGGTGGCTACAACGGTACGTTGGTGACTGGACTCACCGGCTTCACGCTGCAGCCCGCGAACGTGGACAACCCGCTCAAGCAGGGATTCGTGACGCTCGGCACCGATGGCGGCCACAAGTCATCGCAGGGATTTGACGGCTCGTTCGCACTTGATGACGAGGCGCTGCGCAACTTCGGCAAGGAGTCGATCAAGAAGGGCCATGACGCGGCCATGGCGATCATCAAGAAGGCGTACGGCGGCGGGCCGGAGCGGTTCTATTTCATCGGCGGCTCGCAGGGCGGCCACGAGGCGCTCGATGCCGCCGCGCGCTATTCCAACGACTACGACGGCGTCGTCGCGAACTATCCGGCGTATAACGTCACGCTGCTGCACCTGGGATCGCTCAACGTCGGCCGTGCACTGTATGAGGGCGGCGGCGCGGCGTGGATGAATCCTGCCGAGGTGAAGCTGATTACCGACGCCGTCTACGCGAAGTGCGATCCGCTCGACGGCGCCAAGGACGGCCTCATCAGCGACGTCAAGGCGTGCAGCAAGGCGTTCGACGTGAAGACGCTGCGCTGCTCCAACGGATCCGATACCGGCGACGCGTGTCTCTCGGATACGCAGCTCGCCGCAGTCGCGAAGATCACCAGCGACTACAAACCGGGCTTCGCGATTGCCGGCATGGACGCGTTCCCGCGCTGGGCGCTGCTCGAAGGCGCGCTGTTCCAGGGCCGTTCGAGCTTCGGCCAAGTGCCGCAGCCGTCGAATCCGCTGTCAGGCAAGGAGCCGCTCCTCTATACCGCCGGCGACCAGACCGCCAAGTTCATCATCACGCGCAATCCCAAGCTCGACACGATGACCTTCAATCCGAAGCAGTATCAAGAGCGCATCAAGGTCGTCGCCTCGATCATGGATGTCAGTGACGTGAGCCTCGAGACGTTCAAGGCGAAGGGCGGCAAGATCATCATGACCCACGGCACTGTGGACGACTTCATCACGCCGCACAACTCGGAGCTCTATTACCAGCGGCAGGTGAAGCAGTTCGGCAAGTCGGGCGTGGACAGCTTCATGCGCTTCTACATGATTCCCGGCTTCGGCCACGGCTTCGGTCCATTCAACGCGAAGATCGACAGCTTGACGGCGCTGCAGGAGTGGGTGGAGAAGGGCAAGGCGCCAGCAGGTCTCATCACGACGGACGGCAATCCGAACGCGAACCGCGCGCGCCCGCTGTGCGAGTGGCCGAAGTTCCCGAAGTTCACCGGCACGCCGGGCACCGAGAACAACCCTGCCAGCTTCACCTGCACTGAATAAACTCGTCGAGGCGGGGTCTTCAGACCCGCCTCCGACCCGCCTATTGGAGGGTCGGAGGAAGGCGCTTCGTGCCGTTCAGCTCGGCATCGGTCTCAAGAACGTTCTGTCGCGCGATCCCCTCAAAGAACTCCATGTGGCCGTATTTTTCTTTGAGCGCCGGCATCACGCTTTCAAGCACTGCTTCGCCTGACTTTCCCCGCGCCTTCGCATTCGTGACGAACGTGTGCAGCGTCTGCAGATAATCACGGAATGCGGTGACGTCCTGCGAATGTCCCACGTCGCCGTGTCCCGGAACGAACGTGTATCCCGCGTGCTGGGCCAGCAGTGCGTCGAGCGTGGCAATCCACGGCAGCATCGAGGCGTCAACCAGTGTGGGCAGCATGTCGTGAAACAACAAGTCGCCGGCGAAGACGACCCGGGAATCGGGAATCACGACGATTGAATCGCCACCGGTATGTCCGGGCAGACTCCGCAACTGAATCCGGCGTGAGCTGAGAAACAGATTCGCGCCGTCGTCGTAAACGACCGTCGGTGCGACGAATGCTTCAGTGGTCGCTCGTTGCTCAGGCGTGATCGTCGGACACAGCAGTCTCAGGTTCTCGGCATGAATCCAGCCGCGCACCTGGCGCTGCGCCAGCACGATCGCGCCGGCGTTGGCAAACACACCGTTCCCCGCAACGTGGTCGGAATGATAGTGGGTGTTGATGACGTATTTCACCGGCAGCGTGGTCCGCGCACGAATCTCGCCGAGTAGCGCTGTGGCGGGCGCCTCGCTCGCGAACGTGTCAATGACCGCAACGCCGTCATCGCCAATGACGAATCCGGCGTTGGCCCAGGCAGGTGCCGCGGCCTTGGCGTTGTGAATCGCTGCCCAGATATTTGGTCCAACCTGCTTCAGCGTGAACGGCGGCTCAACGGACGTGCCTGTGCAGGCGACGCCGCACAGAACGAAAACGATCGTTACTGTCGTGTGAATCTGACGTCCCATGCGCGATCCTCGTTAATGCTCACTGAGATCGCCTGACCGGCGCGTCGCGCGAAGACCACCCAATCCGAGTGGACTCGAGAAACCGTCGTCGCCTTGTAGGTATTCAGGTGGAGACCAGGCGCATATCGCCGACGATCGCTACAGGCAATTGCCCGATGTTTGACGATGCGGGTGTAGTCCTTCCCGCCCACCCGCGACACGGTGATCGCCGCGCGGTTGTAGCCAGCGTTTGTATAGGACCATCGCGTGCCAGGAGGGAAGTTGAGGGTCCGCGAGACCAACCAGATTGCCCCAATCGCAGGCCGCTGGTGTAATGCAGCAAATGCCGGATGGTCAGCGGCACACCGAAATCGGGCAACTCGGGGACGTACTTGCGAACCGAATCGTCCAGCGACAGCTTGCCGGCACGGGCCGACCGCACCACCGCCGCCGCCGTGAAGTGTTTCGACACAGACCCTGCGTCGAACATCGTGTCGGTGGTGGTAGGGACGTCGTGTTGAATGGCGGCGCTCACGGTGCCATGGATGAGCACGGCAAGTGTGAATGCGGTGCTGCAACCTCCAACGAGTGCGCACGGGGCGGATTCTAGCCCAACCGGTTGCTAGCACGAGCTTTGCTGTACGTCGGCTATCGAAGCGCGCTCAATACGTCCGGAGACTACAGTCATGGCCACAGCGTCGCCAACTGAAACCACGAAAATTACTCGCGAGAAGTTGATCGACAAGCTCAACGAGGACCTCGCGCGTGAATATCAGGCGATCATTGCCTATGTCGTGTACTCGCAAGTCCTGAAGGGTGCCGAGTACATGGCGATCGCGGATGAGCTGAAGAAACACGCTAGCGAAGAGCTCGACCACGCGCTCACGATCGCCAAGCAGATCGACTATCTGGGTGGCATGCCGACCGTGAACGCCCTGCCCGTGAAGCAAAGCGACGATGCGCGCGAAATGCTGCGCGCCGATCTCGAGAACGAGAACGCTACCGTGCGCGCGTATCGAGAGCGAGTCGCGCAGTGCGAGTCGCTGCAGGAGTACGCGGTCGCCGAGGAAATTCGCGAGATCCTGCGCCAGGAGCAGGAGCACCAGATCGATTTGGCAACGGCACTTGGGGAAGATGTGCCGCGCGTCTAGAGACGAGTCTTAAGACTCGTCTGCGAAAGGCGGGTCTAAAGACCCGCCTCTACGAGGGCCCGTTCGTAATCGTCGCGCGTATTGAGATTGCGCAGCGTGCGCAATTCCGGATCGGCCGTCATTTCCTCGGGCCGCACTCGACGTGTCTTCACCGCCTCGAACAGAAACGCCGGCCGCAGGCGATCCTGCGCGAGAAGATCTTCGACGAACGGCAATGTTGTACGCCGGTACACCGCAGACAGCGGATGTGTGAAGCCGTCGATCTCCATGACCGCCACGTCGTAGCCGCTGGAAAGATCGAGCATCTGACGGACGAAAAGAGGCACGAGCAGCGGTACATCGCAGCTTGTGACATATGCCCTGTCGACGTCTGGCGGCAACGCTTTGAGTCCGGCGCGAAGTCCTTCGAGCGGCCCGCGCGCCTCGTGCTCGTCGCGTGTGACGATCACGTCGCGCGGCAGCGCCGGGAGTTCCTGATCGACCGCCGCGACAACCACTATCGGGCCCACCACTTCCCCCAATAACCTCACCACGCGTTGCAGCATCGTCTCGGATCCAAATGGCAATAACGCCTTCGACGAACCCATGCGAGTGGATTTGCCGCCGCACAACACGATGCCAGCCTCGACCATTTCTTTCATCTTAGGGCCTCAGCGGTTCACATGGCACCGTGCGTGCAGTAGCTCGCGGAGTGATGAGCGTTGGGAGGAGAACACTGTGAGCAAACACTTTACGGGCGTTTGTGCCCTGATTGTCGTCGCGGCGCTGAGCGGCGCGTGCGCTAACACCGTGCGCGGTGTGAAGCAGGATACAGAAAAGGTGGCTGAGAAGACCTCTGCGGCCGCCAACACTGTTGACGTGAAGTCTGCGCTAATCGCCGATGGCCGCGTCGATGCCAGCAGCATCAATGTGGACACCAACGCGGAGACGAAGACAGTCGTGCTCAAGGGGACCGTGCCGACTGCCGAGCAGAAGACGGCGGCTGAAGCGATCGCCCACGACAAAGCCGAGGGCTACAAGGTCGTCAACCAGCTGACCGTCGCGCCAGCGAAGTAACGCGTAGAGGCGGTCTTCCGCCTTCGCCCAAGGCTACGGCGGACCGCCGTAGTCGAAGAGCGGAGGCTGGTCCGGGCCGCCTGCATGTCGAGGCAGACACTCGCGTCCGCCTCCCGAGCTGCACGGAGGGAAGCCGAGGCCGGCGTTGCGCCGATGGAGCCGAGCGTCACAATTGGGTCATCCCGCCCCTGAATCAAATTTGCGGGGACTCTATTGTGAGCGTGCGGCGGCACGGCGCAACCGGCGGGCCTGGCGCCTCCGAGCAGCCGATTTGAATCGCGCACTGGGGTGCGTGTCCTACCCGAACCTGATTAGATCCTCATCCCCAAACGTACGAGCGCGTCTCGTGTGGTCGCATTCGCAAGCTGCTCCTTGAACGCCCGCACGCCCGGACGCTCAGCACGGGTCCGCGGCGACACGAAATCGTACTGCTCATGCTGGACGGGCATGAAGCCCAGCCCCGCGCTACGCGCGATGGTGTCGAGCGTGACCCCCCAGTCGGCGCGATGCTGCACGACCGCCGCCGCAACGGCATTGTGATTGCGCGGCTGCACCGCGTAGCCATGAGGCTTCTTGCCTCCAAGCAGCCGGTCGATCAGGGCGCGCGTGCCGCTCCCCTGGTTCCGATTCACCATCACACATGACGGATCGGCGATCGCGGCGGCAATCGCTTCGTCGGCATTGCGTGCCTCGAAGCGTGCATCGCCGTTCCTGAACACGATGCCTTGCAGGCGGCCGTAGCCGGGAATCAACGTGAGATCCGGCGTGAGGAACGGACGGTTGTACTCGCCCGTCTGCGGATCGAGGAGGTGAATGCCGGCGATATCGCATTCGCCTCGCTTGGCAGCCTCGAGTCCGGCGAGACTGCCGACGGCCAGGAATTTCGTGCGCACGCCAACTGTCTCGAGCTCACCGAGCAGATAGTCGAGCCCGATGCAATGGCTGCCGATGACGACGAGATCGGCGAGCTGGAGCTCGCGTCCCAGCAGCTGCACACTCACCATCGTCCCGGCCTGGACGATTTCTTCGTGACGCCCGATCGTGGTGAAGCCGTCGGCGCGGCTGAAGGTCGTTACGCTTCCCGAACCTTGACCCATCGGGTAAGCAATGTAGTGTCCGGCTTCCCTGGGCGCTGAAGCGCCGGGCGCGGAGGTGGCAGCGGCGCCGGTGGTGTCCACCGCTTCAATGAGGCCCACGAGCAGGTATTCGGTGCGTCCAATCTCGCTGTTCACTTTCACCGCGAGGCGCGCCTGCACCGTCGATCGTTGTTCGAGCCCGCGGCCGGCCATCGCCGACAACACCGGCGCGACGAATTCGTGGAAGGTGAAGATTGCCGATGTGGGGAAGCCCGGCAGAACAACAACGGGCTTCCCGCCGGTTGCGGCGAGACAGATCGGCTTGCCTGGCTTCAGCGCCACGCCGTGCGCGACGATGCCTGGATCGCTCAGCTCCGCCACGACTCGATAGGACACATCGCCCGCACCTTTGCTCGTTCCACCGGAGAGCAGCACGGCATCGGAGCCCGTCAGCGCGTCCCGCACCATCGTTCGGAGCTGGTTAGTGTCATCTGAAACGATACCGAGGCGACGGGGTTCGCAGCCAAGCTCGCGTACCGCATCGGCGAGCACTTGCGCGTTCGAGTCGTAGATGCGCGCCGGCTGCATGGGCTGACCCGGCGGAATGATTTCGTCGCCGGTTGAAAGGATGGCGACAACCGGCTTTCGACACACATCAACCGAGGCGACGCCGATGGCAGCGAGCACGCCCGTATCACGACTGGTCAGAATGGTGCCGCGTCGGAGGACGGTCTCACCCGCGGTGATGTCGGTGCCTGCGAACGAGACGCCGCTGCCGGCTGTGACCGCGCGCCCGACATTGAGGTAGTGTCCGGCTTCGGCCGGACCGACGTCAGTGTGTTCGACCATCACCACCGCATCCGCGCCACGCGGCATCATGCCGCCGGTCGCGATCGCCACCGCCTCGCCGGATCGGACGACCGTCTTCGGCACGATGCCGGTGTGAATCACTTCGCTGGCCAGGCGGACCCGGCGCGGCACCTCCTCTGAGGCACCAAACGTATCTTCGGCGACGAGGGCGAACCCATCGACATTGGCGCGGTCAAACGACGGCACGTCCACCGGTGACAGGACGTCGGCGGTGAGCACGCGGCCGAGTCCCGCATCGAGTGACACGGTCTCGATGCCGCGCGGGACGAGATCCACGGCAGCGCGGAAGCGACGTTCTGCTTCGTCGCGATCGAGGACCTGAAGGAATTGCTCCTGGTCACGCATAGAGCCAGACCTCGACCTCGGATCCTGCGGCGTAACCTTCGCTGTCCTGTTCGACGATGACGAACCCGTCGGCGCGCGTGGTGGAGGAGAGCAATGAGGCGCCAGAAACGGAGACCGGCTCGACGCGACCGCTATCGAATTTCACGCGCGCGTAATCGAGACGTCCTATCGGCGAGCTGATCTTGCGCGTGAGCGTGCCGCGAACGCCGCGATATGGCCACTGCTTCGCTCGTCCGCCCAGCACGCGAATCGCGCGCCCGGCGAAGAAATCGTAGGCGCAGAGCGCCGAAACGGGATTGCCTGGCAGCAGGAACACGAGACGAGATCCGAGCGTGCCCATGCCGGTCGGACTGCTTGGACGCATCGCGATGCCGTGGATGGCGAGCTTGCCGTATTGGGCGACAAGCATGGGCGCGAGATCCTCGATTCCTACGCTGGATCCACCGGACACGATGATGATGTCTGGCACGTCCGGAAGGACGTGCCCTACCTGCGACAGGGCGGGCCCCACTCCGAGGGCAGCACTGATTGCGTCGGCGTCGTCTCGGATCAAGCCGGGGAATTCGACGACGGCGCCATCTCGTTCGGCCAGCGCAGCGAGCATCGGTCCATTCGCGTCAGTGATCTGGTAGTCGTGCGGCTTCGAGCCCGTGGGCAGTAACTCGTTGCCGGTGATCACGAGTCGCACGCGCGGCCGCCGGACCACACCCGCCGTCGCAAGACCGATCGAGCTCATGACGCCGATGTCCTGCGGCCGCAGCGCACGGCCAGCCTCGAACAACGTCGTGCCGCGCACGATGTCTTCGCCGCGGTGGCCGACGTTCTTCTGGGGCGAGACCTCGGAGATTGCGGCGATGGTTCCAGGCGGGGTCGCGCCTCCAGACGGATCTGAAGACCCGCCTCTACGGTGTTCGGTGTCAACCGATTCGGCAGGCAGCACGGCGTCGCTGCCGGAGGGCATCGGCGCGCCAGTCATGATGCGCACGGCCTGGCCGCGCGCGATCGTTCGCGTGAACGGCGCTCCTGGCAACGCGTCGCCGACGACACTGAGCGGGATGCGATTGTAAGGAGTCGCGCCTTCAGTCGAATCGGCGACTACGGCATAGCCGTCCATCGTGGCGCGATCGAAGCCAGGGACGTCGATATCGCTGACGACCGCGGAGGCAAGGATGCGACCCGCGGCGTCGCGTAGCGGCACGTCTTCGGCATCGAGCGTCCGCAGCTGCACGTCGAGCCACGACAAGGCTTCCTGCACCGTGTGGCGGCGCGTGAAGCCCTGCATCCGGACGTCGTGATCTGTCACATCACTGGCGAGTCGACGCCATTGCGTCCGCGAGCAACGATCCTCCTCCGAAGCTCATTCGCTCGGGCGTGGCGCCGCCGGGGGTCACCTTCACCGCGCAGTATTTGAACTCCGGAATCTTGCCAAACGGATCGAGCACGGGGTTGGTCAGCTTGTTCGCCGCCGCCTCGTAGTAGCAGAACGGGACGAACACCGCGCCGCGCGGCATCCCGTCATCCGCGCGCGCGTAGAGAGTGATCGCACCTCGTCGGGAAGCAATGGTCAGCGTCGTGCCGGCGGGAATCCCGAGTGCTTCCAGATCCAGCGGATGGAGCGAGGCGACTGGCTCCGGCTCGATGAAGTCGAGCGCGGACGCGCGGCGGGTCATCGATCCAGTGTGCCAGTGTTCGAGCTGGCGGCCAGTGATGAGCACCATCGGGTATCGGGCGTCGGGACGCTCGTCGGCGGAAATGAGATCGGCCGGCACAAACGTGGCGCGGCCGGACTGCGTCGGGAATTTGTCGATGAAGACAACCGGGTCGCCCGGGTCGCCTTCGTTCACGCACGGATAGGTGACCGAGGACTGTTGTTCGAGGCGCTCCCACGTGATGCCGGCAATCGAGTCCATGCACTGGCGCATTTCGTTGAATGCGTCGCGCGGATGGTCGTATTGCCAGTCCAGTCCCATGCGTTTGGCGAGCTGAACGATCAACCAGAAGTCCTCTTTGGCGTCGCCGGGCGGCTCGATCGCCTTGCGCCCGAGCTGTACCATGCGATCGGTGTTGGTGACGGTACCGACCTTCTCGGGCCATGCTGTCGCCGGCAGCACCACGTCCGCGAGATACGCCGTTTCCGTCAGGAAGATGTCCTGGACGACCACGTGGTCGAGAGCGGCCATGGCTTCACGCGCGTGATCGACGTCAGGATCGGACATCGCCGGGTTCTCACCCATGATGTACATCCCGCGGATCTCCTTCTTCTTCGCCGCATGCATGATCTCGACGACGGTGAGGCCCGGGTTCGGATCGAGCTCGGTCTTCCACAGTGTCTCGAAGCGCTGACGGGCCTCAGGCGTGTTCACACGCTGGTAGTCGGGATAGAACATCGGGATCAATCCGGAGTCCGATGCGCCCTGCACGTTGTTCTGCCCGCGCAGCGGGTGCAGCCCCGATCCCGGTTTGCCGATCTGGCCGGTCGAGAGCGCGAGTGCGATCAGGCAGCGAGCGTTGTCAGTGCCGTGCACGTGCTGCGAGATGCCCATGCCCCAGAGAATGATCGATCCCTTCGATGTGGCGTAGAGCCTCGCCACCTCGCGCAGCGTCTGGGCGTCGATGCCGCAGATCGGCGCCATTGCCTCGGGCGAGAACTTCTTCACGTTCTCAGCCAGCGCCTCATATCCGGACGTCCGATCGCGAACGAAGGATTCGTCCACCAGGCCTTCTTCGACGATCACGTGCAGCATCGCGTTGAGCATCGCGACATCCGTATCCGGATTGAACTGCAGGTTGTAGGTGGCATGACGCGCGAGCTCGCCGCGACGCGGGTCGGCAACAATCAGCTTCACCCCTGCCTTCGCGGCGTTCTTGATCCACGTGGCCGCGACCGGATGGTTGACGGTCGGGTTCGCGCCGATCACGAAGATCACCTCGGCGTTCACCACGTCGCGCACCTGGTTAGACACGGCGCCGGAATTGATCCCTTCCATGAGCGCAGCCACGCTCGACGCATGGCACAGCCGCGTGCAGTGATCGACGTTATTCGAACCAAAACCCGTGCGCACGAGCTTCTGGAACAGATACGCCTCTTCGTTGGTGCCCTTGGCTGACCCGAAACCGGCGAGCGCCTTCTTGCCGTACTGATCGCGGATGTCGCGCAGACCGTGCGCCGCGAAGTCGAGCGCTTCCTCCCATGTCGCCTCGCGGAACACCTCGTGCCACTTCTCGGGATCGACCGTGAAATCCTTGTGCTTCGGCACGCCCTTCTTACGAATCAGCGGCTGTGTCAGCCGATGGCGGTGCTGGACGTAGTCGAAGCCATAGCGGCCTTTGACGCAGAGTCGGCTCGAGTTGGCGGGACCGTCCTTGCCCTGCACGTAGAGGATGGTGTTGCCCTTGATGTTGTAGGTGAGCTGACATCCGACGCCGCAGTACGGACAGACGGATTCGACCTGCTTATCGGGGACGATCTTCGCCACGTCGCGCGCTGGCATCAGCGCGCCGGTCGGGCAGGCCTGCACGCACTCACCACAGGCGACGCACGTCGAATCGCCCATCGGATCGTCGAGGTCGAACACGATCTTCGAATGGCCGCCGCGGAACGCGTAGCCGATGACGTCATTGACCTGCTCCTCGCGGCACGCGCGGACGCAGCGTTTGCACTGGATGCACGCATCGAGGTGCACGGCCATTGCCGGATGTGAGAGGTCGTCGGCGGGCTGCTGGCGCGAGTGGAATCGCGGCTTGCCGACCTCCATCTTCTTCGCCCAGAGATCGAGCTCGGAGTTCAGCGTGTACGACGTCTCAGGAATGTCGGCGAGCAAGAGCTCGAGCGACATCTTCTGGCTGATCACGGCCCGTTCGCTATTGGTGGTGACCTCCATGCCCTCGCGCGGATAGCGGCAGCATGACGGTGCCAGGACGCGCTCGCCCTTGATCTCCACCATGCATGTGCGGCAGTTGCCGTCGGCGCGCATGCCCTCCATGTAGCAGAGCCGCGGAATCTCGATGCCGAGGTGATCGGCGGTCTCGAGGATCGTCTGCGTCTCGGGCGTGGTGATGGTCCGGCCGTTCAGTGTGAACGTGACCATCTTGGCATCGAGCACCTTGTGCATTTACTCAACTTCCTTCGGGAAGTACTTCAGAACAGACAGCATCGGATTGGGCGCCGCCTGACCCAGGCCACAGATCGACGCGTCCATCATCGCCTGCGACAACTCATTCAGGAGCGGCTTGTCCCACCGCGTGCCCTTCATCAGATGCAGCGCCTTCTCCGTGCCGACGCGGCACGGCGTGCACTGGCCGCACGACTCGTCCGCGAAGAATTTCATCACGTTGCGTGCCGCAGTTGTCGCGGTGTCCTTGTCCGAAAGGACGACCACCGCCGCCGAGCCGATGAAACAGCCGTACTGGTTGAGCGTGTCGAAGTCGAGCGGAACGTTGGCCATCGACGCTGGCAGGATGCCGCCCGAGGCGCCGCCCGGCAGGTAGCCGTAGAGCGTGTGGCCGTCGAGCATGCCGCCGCAGTATTCGTCCACGAGCTCCTGCAGCGTGATGCCGGCCGGTGCGAGGTGGACGCCGGGTTTGTTGACGCGTCCGCTCACCGAGAACGAGCGCAGTCCTTTTCGTCCGTTGCGTCCGTGACCAGCAAACCAATCGGCGCCCTTCTCGACGATCTCGCGCACCCAGTGGAGCGTCTCCATGTTGTGCTCGAGCGTTGGCCGGCCAAACAGACCGACCTGCGCGACATATGGCGGACGCAGCCGCGGTTCACCGCGCTTCCCCTCGATCGACTCGATCATCGCGGACTCTTCGCCGCAGATATACGCACCCGCGCCGCGACGCAGATGCAACTCCGGGAGCGTGCACGGCGGATTCGCGCGCAGTGCCGCGAGTTCGCGCTCGAGGATGGCGCGGCAGCCGTGATACTCGTCGCGAAGGTAGATGTAGACGGCGTCGATGCCGACGGCCCAGGCCGCGATGATCGCGCCTTCGAGAAAGCGGTGCGGATCGCGTTCGAGGTAGTAGCGATCCTTGAAGGTGCCGGGTTCGCCCTCGTCGATATTAATTGCCATCAGACGAGGCGCAGGTTCGGCCGCGACGATCTTCCACTTGCGGCCGGCAGGAAAGCCGGCGCCGCCAAGGCCGCGCAGTCCCGAGTTCTCCATGATCGCGATGATGTCGGCCGCGTTCCGCTGACCGCCGACACAGGACGCGGCGAGCGCGTATCCGCCACCGCCGCGATAGGCGTCGTAATCGATGTGTCGCGGAGTAATCGCGGCATTCGCCGTGTCGTGCTTCACCGCGCCCGACTTCACGCGCGAAACGACCTGGTCAGGGGTGGCGTTCGGCACCGGGTTCTGACCCACCACGACGACTGGCGCCGTCTCGCACCGGCCAACGCATGGCGCGTGCAGCACGCGAACGTCCGTGCCGAGCAGCCGCGGCAGCGCATCGAGCAGCGTTTGCGATCCGGCCAGCTCGCACGCAATCGACTCGCAAACCCGAACGGTCATCGCCGGCGGCGCGGTCTCGCCATCCTTCACCACGTCGAAGTGGTGATAGAACGTGGCCACTTCGTAGACCTCGGCCATCGCCATCTTCATCTCAGCCGCCAGCGCCACCAGGTGAGGGGCCGACAAGTAGCCGAAACGGTCCTGAAGCTTGTGCAGGTGCTCGATCAACAGGTCGCGACGCCTGGGCTCGTTGCCGAGCAGCGCCAACACCTCTTCACGAGCCTTGGGATCAACGGCACGACCCTTGGGCTTCCCGCGAACACGGGAGCGCTTACCGCGAGGAGGGGCTTGTACGGCAGAGGACGATGATGGCTTGGGCTCGCTCATGAACGGTTAAACGCCCATGTTATCATCAGGTTAAGCCCGCCTTCGTCCTTACCGTTTCAGCGGGCAGGCCTGCCGCCACCATCATGTACGTTGAATTTCTGGGTATCCCCCGAGAACGCGCTGGTATCTCCGAGATGGAAGTCGAGGCCGAAACCCTCGGCGAGGTCCTCGGGGAGCTCTCTGCTCGCTGTCCGGGCCTGAGTGACCTGATTACACCCGACGGTCTCCACCCTTCACTGGCAGCGAATCTGAACGGCGATGAGTTCGTGCGGTCACTCGATACGAGGCTCGCCGAAGGCGACCGGCTGCTGATCCTTTCGGCAGACGCGGGAGGGTAGCCAGACGGCCATGCCCTTCGGGTATCACGGCTGTTACTTGCGGATCGATGTCGGGAGCGGCAAGGGTCAACGCGTGCCGCTCTCTGACGATGTACTTCGGCAGTACATCGGCGGCAGCGGTCTCGGTGCGCGGCTGCTCCTGGACGAAAATGACTCCCGACCCCATTTTCCAGACCCGCTGTCGCCAGACGCGCCACTGATCTTCGCCTTCAGTCCTCTCGTTGGCAGTCCGCTTACGACCTCGGCGAAGTTCGCCGTCGTCAGCACGAGCCCCCTGACCGGTCGCTTCAACGACTCTCTCGCCAGCAGCGGTTTCGCCATTGCCGGCAAACAGTGCGGTTGCGACGCCATCGTCATCGTCGGGCGGGCGCGGGCGTTGTCGGTGCTGATCATCGATAACGGCGACGTTCGGCTCGAGCCGGCAGATGACGTGCGTGGCGATGCGTGTGCGGTGACCGAGGACAAGCTGCGGGCCAGGCTCGGGGCCAACTATCGGATTGCCTCGATCGGACCGGCGGGCGAGCGGGGTGTGCTTTACGCGACGATCTCGCATGACGGCAGGCATGCGGGCCGGGGCGGCAGTGGCGCCGTCCTTGGCAGCAAGAACATCAAGGCCATTGCCGTCCGCGGGACGCACCGCTGCGACTGGGCCCGACCGCAAGAGCTGACGGCATTGAGCCGCGACCTGTCGAAGCGATCGTTCGGCCCGGCGACGGCGAAGTATCGGGAGCTCGGAACGGCGACGAACCTCCTGACGTTCAATCGCTTTGGCACACTGCCGACGCGCAACTTCCAGAGCGGGACCTTCGAGGACGCCGAACGCATTTCACCAGAGGAACTGACGACCGCGCATGCGCGTACGCGCGCCAGCTGTGTGGCGTGCACGATCGGCTGCGAGCACATCTACTCGCTCGGCAACAAAGGTGTGCGCCTGGAGTACGAGAGCCTCTTTGCCCTCGGCTCGCTGTGCGGAGTCGGCGACGGCGACGCGGTGCTTCGCGCCTCGCAGCGCTGCGACGAGCTCGGCATCGACACGATCAGCACCGGCGGCACCATCGCGTTCGCGATGGAATGCGTCGAGCGCGGCCTTCTTGATGAACCCTGGCTCACGTTCGGCAGCGGCGACGCGATGCTGAAGGCGATCGAGCTGATCGGCGCACGTGAGGGCCTAGGACAGCTTCTCGCCGAGGGCAGCCGCCGTGCCGCGGACACCATCGGGCAGGGCAGCATCGCCTTCGCCCCGCAGGTGAAGGGGCTGGAGATTCCCGGCTACGAGCCGCGCGGGCTGCAGACGATGGCGCTTGGGTTTGCAGTGGGCGCGCGCGGCGCCGATCACAATCGCAGCGGCGCCTACGACGTGGATTTCTCGGACAAGGTCGATCGCAGGAATGCGACGCTCGAGTCGGTACGACACGCCATCGACTCCGAAGACAAGGCCGCGTTGATGGACTCGCTGATCCTGTGCAAGTTCCTGCGGCGAGTGTTCGAGGATTTCCACACTGAAGCCGCCGGCATGCTTCGCGCGGTGACTGGCTGGGACGTGACCGCCGACGAGCTGCGCGACACCGCGCAGCGGATCGTGGCGGCGAAACGTCAGGTCAACCTGCTGGCGGGGTGGACCGTGGAGGAAGACACACTGCCCGAGCGCTTCCTCAATACGCCGCTGCCGAACGATCCCGAGGCCTCACTCTCGCGCGAACTCCTGCACGAGCTCGTCGCCGAATACCATCGCCAGCGCGGCTGGTAGAACATTTCACGATCTTTGATTGGCGATTGTTGATTCGTTGTTGATTGACGATTGCTGATTGTTGATTGGCTAGGGGTGCCGGTCGAATTGGCCGAGAGTAACTTCTTCATGACGCGGGACGACAGCGCTGACTTCCTCTCGTTCCTTATCGAGCGATTCTCATCGCAGTTCGTACCTGAGCGATCCTCGAGCCCCCCGCCCTTCCCCAGGTACTCGACGTTGGCGGACGTGGAGGCGCGGATCGAGAAGGACGTTCATTACTCCCGGTTTGCGGTCTTGTCTCCCCAGTGGGAGGAGTTCCCGTTGTCATTCTCGGAGACACACGCCAACGACGGCCAGCACTTCGTCTCGGTATCGCTGCAGTACGGCGGGCCGGCTTTCGATCTGAGCTTGTCGCAGGCGTGGACGGAGAACGGCCGCAGATGGATCCTACACGGGTCGTTCTCCGATTATCCGTACTACATCGTGGACAAGGCCTTCCTCACCGATCGCTCGCTGTACCGGACGTTCGACCGGCCTGCCGCGATGACAGGGGCTCACAAGGAAGTGAAGAACTATCTACGCCGCAACGGGTGCCGTTCGGTCCACCGGAAGCTGGGATACACCGGTCCGTGGATCATGCCTGGTGCCCTGCGTGAGTTCCAAGCCGGCACGTCGCTCGGCTATGGCGAAGGGGCGTTTGAGGTCAAAGATCCACAATCAACAAGGAATCAACGATCAAAGATCGTCAAATCACCAATGTGATTACCGCGGGCTCGGCGGTTCGGTCACCGGCTCGATGCGCCGATGCTGCATCGTCTTGTCGTGGTTGTCGCAGAACGCCTCGACGAGCTCCGTGTCGGGCAGCAGTGTCAACCGTGCCTGTACCGTCCACGGTTTCAGGAAGGCTTTGCGGTCGTCGATCGTGATCGTCAGCTGCATGTGCCCGAAGTCGGTTCTGCGAAAGCGTTCCGTCACCCGCAGTGCGTCGCTATGAGGACGCGCTTTCCGCGTATCGAGCCACCCGCCGTCTCTGAACCCCGTCGTCTCGACGACGAAGACGTCGCCGTCCCAACGTCCAACCGAGTAGCCCAACCAGGTCGGCTCGTTGTCCTGAGGCAGTGAGCGGCCATCCGTGAATACTTGCCGGAAGGTCATGCCGGCGATCGTTTCGTACAGGAGCGCGGTGACCTCGCGCGTGTGGAGAATCTTGAATGGACCGCCGCCGAAGTTGATGCGCGGTGTGCCTGGCGGGAGGCAATAGCCGTACGGATCGTCCACGTGGTTCCGTGCCTCGCGCTGTGTCTGGATGCCCTGCGCCCACGGCGTCATCTGCACGTCCGCTGCATTCAGATCTTTTGCGAGGTCGAAAAACAGGCTCTGCGTGAAGCACGCGTCACGGCCGTAGACAGCGCATTCGGCCGCCCAGATGCCTGACAGATCGGGTTTGCCGTCTTCTGTTTTTGGCGCGGCGGCTGACAGGTTCGGTTTGCCATCCGGCAGACGCGGGATTGCGGGCGACGGGTGATTCAGCCACTGTGCTTCAACGACAGTTGCAAGCGCCACGACGACCAACACGGCGCGAATGGAGGTGCGTGAAGCCGCTTGAATCGACAACGCGGGCCTGCCTTCCACTAGCGACCGACGAAGTGCTCGGTCTTGTGGTTCTCGTTGCAGAGGTATTCCTGAATCTCCTCGCCTTCAGCGAGCTGGAGCAGACGGCGGACCTTCCAGGGCCGCGTGTACGCGCCGGGATCGTCAATAGTGATCTCGACCGACATGCGGCCCCGATCGATCCGGCGATAGCGTTCAATGACGTGCAGTTGCTCGGTCTGCGGCCGGTTCCCTTCCAGCCAGACTTTGTCGTTGAATCCCGTTGTATCGATCACCAGCGTGTCCTTCTCCCATCGCCCAACTGAGTGGCCCATCCAGGTGGGCTGCAGGTTGGCGGGATGACTGCGGCCGTCGAGAAAGATCTGCCGCATGGGTGGTGACGCGCCTTCGATCAGCGCGAGCAGCAGCCCGGGCGTCTGCACGAACTTGACGAGATCGAGCGCATGCATCCGCGTCACGCCGGTCGGCATGCATTGCGCGCGAGGATCGTCGCCTGGACGGTCTGCGTACTTCTTCGCCGCCTCTGCCGCCCAGGGCTGGAACGGTGGGACTTCGGGTTCGAGATCCTGACCTGGAAGCCAGACGCCGCTGAGATCAGGTTTGCCGTCGGCGGCTTTCGGTGGCGGACCTGTCGGTGCTTTCTTGCCGGCCCGGTCGTAGAGAAAGTAGATTTCGCCCGGTGTGCCGGCGTTAGGGCTGTCTCGCAGCACGCCGTCCGCTTTGACGACTGCGCCCGCGCGCACGTCGAGATCGCGGAGCGCGAGAATCCCATACCCGGCCTGGCTCGTGAAGACCTCGTATCGGCCAGGCGTCACTCTCATCGAGTACTCGCCAGAGGGCGAGGTGGTCGTTGTGGTCACCTCGCCTGTACTGGTGTTCTTGATTCGGACCTCGAGGCCGGCCAGAGGTCCGCGAACGCTCGATAGCACCCCGCGCAGCTCGCCTGTTCCCGTTTGGGCCTGCATCAGCGTACTGCAGGCACAGACGAGGGCGACGATCGCAGTGCGGCGGATCAAAGACATCATTTGTGATTGCTGATCTTTGATTGTTGAATCGTTGTTGATTGTCGTTTCTTGATTGGTGATTGGAGGCGGTCGCGAGCGCTTCTTGCCGCTCTCAATCAACGATCGCCAATCAACAATCGACAACTAATCACTCATCAAAGATCTTCAAATCAACAATTACGATTTGGGCACCAGCTTCAGAATGCGACCCTTCGCACTGTCGGTCAACAGATAGATCGCGCCATCGGGACCCTGGCGCACGTCGCGGAGGCGCTCGCGCGACGGCTGCAGATCCTGGAGCAGACGCTCCTCGCCGACGACCCGATCGCCCTTCACCGACAGCCGCACCAGGTTCGTGCTCCCCAGACCGCCGACGAACATGCTGTTCTGCCATGCCGGGAACAGCTTGCCTGTGTAGAAGATCATGCCGCTCGGCGCGATGTTGGGATCCCAGTAGTAGACCGGCTGCTCCATGCCGTCTTTCTGCTGGATGCCGCCAGTGATCGGTGGGCCCTGGTACTCGATGCCGTAGGCGATCGTTGGCCAGCCGTAGTCCTTCCCTTTGCGCGCGATGTTCACCTCGTCGCCGCCGCGTGTGCCGTGCTCGACTTCCCACAATTCGCCCGTCTGCGGATGCAGCACCGCGGCCTGGATGTTGCGGTGGCCGTACGACCAGATCTCCGGCCGGATGCCTTCCTTGCCCACGAAGGGGTTGTCCTTGGGAATCGAGCCGTCCGCGTTGAGCCGCACGATCTTGCCGAGCAGGCTGTCCATCTTCTGCGCCTGCATGCGCCCTTCGGTGATCGAGCGATCGCCTTGCGTGATAAAGAGCGTCCCGTCACGATTCCACACCAGCCTGCCGCCGAAGTGCAGCGTCGAGACCAGCGACGGTACCTGGTGGTAGATGACCTGCACGTTCTCGACCTTCGGCGCCGCGCCATCTACGAGCTTGCCGCGCGCCACCGCGGTGTTGTTCGCGCCGCCTTCGCGTGGCTCGGCATAACTCCAGTAGATCAACTGGTTCTTCTGGAACGCCGGATCGAGCGTCACGTCGAACAGTCCACCCTGACCGCGCGAATCGACCATCGGCAGCCCCGCGACAGGCTCTGACATCGTCTTGCCGTCGCCGGTGACGATGCGCAGACGACCGGGACGCTCGGTGACGAGCATGCGTCCATCCGGCAGCCAGGTGAGGCCCCACGGATTCACGAGGCCTTCGGTCACGGTGACGACGTTGAATGCGACGTTGGTCTTCTGCTCGGGTGCGCGGTTCTGCCCGGCGATGGCCGGTTTCTGATCGGGCGCGTTCGGTGGACGCTGGTTCAGTCCATCTTCAGGACCGCCTCCGGGGGGTCCGAAACCGCGGCCGGCACCACGGCCACCCGGCGCGGCCGCCGGAGCACCTTGTGCTGGGGGCGCCGGTTGCTGCGCAGCCAGATAAAGCGTCGAACCAAGAGCGAGTGCGACAGTCGCGGCAAGGACGATCCTGTTCATGTCTGTCTATCTCCGTTAAGAACGAAGATTAATTGTTGATCATGTTGATCAGTACCGCCGTTTCAACTGACGCATCAGGTCGAATTTCGCAGTGTCTGCCACGGCCATCACGGCCATCACACCAGCCTGCACCGGATCGCTGACGACAAGGTCAGCGGCGTCGGGCACGCTGCCGGCCATGTT